>Ga0209915_1000249_pt1 | contig 156365 bp, 99 predicted proteins | sample ThiBiot_750_plan_FD_183952 | JGI IMG/M metagenome (GOLD analysis project Ga0209915, IMG submission 183952) | Wastewater bioreactor microbial communities from Cape Town, South Africa - Thiocy_cont_750_plan (SPAdes) | ecosystem: Engineered > Bioreactor > Thiocyanate-remediating >... | reverse complement strand
GCAAGCTTTTTAAGCTAAAATAGCCTTTTTCTTGCAAAATATTTTTATCTTTTTTCTCTATCTTTCTTCAAAAATCTTTGTTTTCATTCGATTTATCCCTTATTTATGAGTTCTTAAGGGTCAACTACTTAGATGCACCCATCATCAAAGTAAATAGTGCGGACGTACCTTTAGCCTATGCATCGACTTTAGTTCAGGAAATTTTGCCTAGTGTTGATAAAACAATTCAGGCGTTAAAAAGTGTATTATACCTATAAGCCCAAATTAATTCCAATTATAGTATTAGGCGGACTGGTTGCTGCTGAGGTTATAAAAGTTTGCTTCCGCAAGGCTTTCTGCTGACAAATCTTTTTCTACGCCCCCTGTCTCTAGAGCAAAGCTACCTTGGGACTCTGCTACTTTACCTTCAAGTCCATGTGTTAACAGTTCAACTAATTCTTGATCATCAGCTTCTATAGCTAGATCCAAAGAAGTTTTACCTGCTTTATTCTTAGCTTTAAGACTCACCCCTTTTTTAATCAATAATTTTACTATTTCTTTATCTTTCTGCCCAACAGCTATATGTAGGGGAGTATCATTATCTTTATTCTTATGATTAATATCTATTCCTTTCTCAATTAATAATGCCACTAAGTTTTTATTTTTTCGTTGAACAGCGAGATGCAAAAAAGTTTTACCTCCTTCATCCTTAACCTCAAGATCTGCTCCCCCCTTGATTAATAATTCTACTACCGTTGCATGCTTGTAATTAAAAGCTAAATCCAAAGGAGTTGTACCATCTTTACTCTTAGCTTTAACATCCGCTCCTAACTCAATCAATAAGCCTACTACTTTTTTATATCCCCCCCTAGCAGCCAAATGCAGAGGAGTAATACCCTTTTTATCCACAGCTTTAACATCTGCTCCTTTCCCACTTAAAAATTCTACTACTTCTTTATATACTCTCACAACAGCTATAGAAAAAGAATTAATAAAATATTCATCTCCCGGGCTGACATCTGCTCTTCCCTTGATTAATAATTTTACTACTTTTTTATATCCCCTCCCAGCAGCCAAATGCAAAGGGGTGCTACCCTCTCTATCCACAGCTTTAACATTCGCTCCTGACTCAATCAATAAGCCTACTATTTCTTTATATCCCCTCCCAGCAGCCAAATGCAAAGGGGTGCTACCCTCTCTATCTACAGCTTTAACATTCGCTCCTGACTCAATCAATAAGCCTACTATTTCTTTATATCCCCCCCCAGCAGCCAAATGCAAAGGAGTGCTACCCTCTCTATCCACAGCTTTAATATCCGCTCCTTTTTCAACTAATAATGCTACCATTCCTTTACTACCTACCGCAATAGCCTTATGTAAAATGGATTCTTTACGTTTTGAAACGTTAACATCTGCCCCTTTGGTGATTAATAATGCTGCCACTCCCTCATTACGATTCACAATAGCCTCATATAAAGGGGTATTACCAAAGCGATCCACAGCATCAACATCCGCTCCTTTTTCAATTAATAATGCTATCATTTCTTCATTATATCCCTTCTCAGCAGCCAAATGCAAAGAGGTAATAACATTGACATTGGAATCCACAGCTTTAACATTTGCCCCTTTTTCAATTAATAATGCTACCATTCCTTCACTAAACCCTCTCCTAATAGCCCTATGTAAAAGAGTGCCTTCTCCATATTTTGAAACGTTAACATTAACATCTGCTCCTTTGTTGATTAACAATGCTGTTACTTCTTCATTACGATTCACAATAGCTTCATATAAAGGGGTAATACCTTCCTGATTCTGAATATTAATATCAGCCTCTTCTTTATTGATTATCAATTTGACTATATCATGACAATTTCGCTTAAGAGCCAAATGTAGAGATGTATCTCCATATTTATCTTGTATGTTAATATCAAGATTTAGCCCTTGCGTTATCAATATCTCAGCTTCTTTCTCATATCCATGCTTGAGAGCTACATGTAATGGTGTATTACCATTGCTATCTCTCATATTTACATCAACCTCTAAAGCTAATAATTCAACAATCTTGGCTTCATCTCGATTTCTAACTGCATCGTGCAAAGGATATTTGCTAGTTACTAATTCTTGTAGTTTTTCTTCACTAGTTATATACACACCTTGCTCCTCTTTTTTATTTTTATCTTTCTCTATATCTGTCACGCTCTTCGAAGCCTCCTTTGGGGTTTCACCACCCACTCCTCCTTGTTCTCTCAACACTTTAGCTAGTCCTAAGTAGTTCTTTTCAAGAGCTACATCAAGCGGAGTATGATTATTCTTATTTGAAATGTTTATGTCTACGTCTTTTTTTTGTATTAACAATCTGGCTAGATCTCGGTGCCCTCTTTGAATAGCTATATGTAGGGGGGTATTACCTTGCTTATTGGTGCTATCTAGGTTAGCTCCTTTCTTGATTAATAGCTCAGCTATTTCTACATGGCCTATCTGAGCAGCCCAATGTAGTGGCATATAACCTTCCTGATCACTGATATTTATATCTTTAGATTTATCTATTATTTGCTTAGTCAGTTCTAAGTAATCTGCTTTAGTGCCTAACGATTTAATAGCCAAATGTAGTGGGGTATAGCCAAATTTATTTAGAATAGTTATATCTGCTCCTAATCCTATTAGTTGTTTGGTTACTTCTATATGTTCCTTCACAACAGCCCAATGTAAAGGTGTATAACCATCTTTATCTTGAGCATCTTTATCTGCCCCTGAAGTTATCAATTGTTTAACTAAATCTGTATGTCCAGCAATAGAAGCCATATGCAAAGGGGTATACCCTGCTTCATTTGTAACATTTATATATGCTATTTTTTCTTTTAATAAGTATTGAGCTAATTTTAAGTGACCCCTTTCTGCAGCCAAATGTAAAAGGGTATTACCAGCATTATCTGTAGCATCTTTAAATGCCCCTAAGGTTAATAATTCCTTAATTAAGTCTATATTTCCTACACTAGCAGCTACATGTAAAGGTGTAGATCCTTTTTTATTTTTGACGTTTATATCTGCTATTTTTTCCACTAATAACAAATATTTAAATAATTCTAGTTGTCCTTTACCAACAGCCATATGGAGCACAGTATTATCATCATTGTCTTTAGCATTTTTATCTGCTCCATTTTTTATTAACTGTTTAACTATATCTGTATGTCCTAAGATAACAGCCATATGCAAAGGCGTGTATCCTCCTTTGTTACTCTTAGCATTTATATTTACCTTTCCCTGTATTAATAACTCCGTCAATTTGCTGTATCCTTTCTTGGCTGCTACGTGTAAGGAAGTATATCCTTCTTTATCCTGAGCATTTTTATCCGCTCCTCTACGTATTAATACCTTAGCCAGCCCTTTGTGTCCTTTCTTAACTGCTACATGCAAAGGAGTGTATCCTTCTTTATCCTGAACATTTTTATCCGCTCCTAAGTGTATCAACACTTCAGCTAATTTCCCGTGTTCTTTTTTAACTGCCACGTGCAAGGGAGTGTACCCTTTCTCATCCTGAGTATTTATTTGTGCTCCTTCGTCTATCAATACTTGAGCTAATTTTGCATGTCCCTTTTTAGCTGCTACGTGTAAAGGAGTGTATCCTTTTTTATTCTGAGCATCTATCTCTACTCCTGCATCTATTAACATTTTAGCTAAATCTTTATTCCCTTTTTTAGCTGCCAGATGCAAAGGCCTAGCTCTTTCTTTATTTTTAATATTTTTATTTATTTGTTGTTGAGCTAATAAGTATTTAACTAATTCCAAATGGCCTCTACTGACAGCAATATGTAATGGAGCGTTTCCATCTTTATCTTTCGCATTTATATCGGCTCCTTCCTTTATTAATTGGCTAACTAAAGCCATATCTTCCTTAATAACAGCTATATGCAAGGAGGTTGACTGAGCCTTTTTTGTCTTTTGTTCCTTTTCTAAAGCCATTAATAAGGCTTTTGCTCCTTGGTTATCTTGTGCTGCTGATTTGCCTAGCCATTTGATTGCGTCTTGATAGGCAGAATTCTTTTTTTCTTTTTGCCAACCAATGTACGCCTGGGCACCTAATTGAAATTGAGCCTCACTATCTCCGTGATTAGCTTGATGCAATAAGTTTTTGTGATTTTTTAAATCCCCCTCATCACCGTTTGTTTTTTGGTTCTCCTCCTTTTCTTTCTCTTTTTGATCTTCAAGGCCTTTTTTAAAACTCCTTTTCATTCCTCCTAGAAGTCCTCTTCTACCAATATACACATACCCTGGTTGGTTAGCCGGTAATTGCACTTGGATAAGTTGCCGTTGTTCTACTTCACTCAGACTAGCTAGATCTTCTATACAAATACCCGCTTCTACATGTACAGGCAACTTGACATGTTTTCTACTAAATCCCATAGGGAGGTTTTCTTCTACGTTTGCTTGGAGTATACCAGCCCCTTCACAGAGATTAACTTGATGCCCTCCATAGGCTACAAGGTATTTATCTACTAGGTCACTAGATAATCTAAGCTTTCTGTTTACTGAGCTAATAGCCATGCTCTTATCTTGAATATTAGACACTGGATTAGGTGATACAGGAGCTACAATAACTTTACTAGCTTGTGACTGTTGATCAGCTATAAGTTGCCTCATTTGCTGTTTTTTTTGCTCAACTATAGAATTCACAACATGTATACCTTGCTCAGATTGGCTATTAGATAAGTCATTTAATTTACAACACGTAGGATAGGATTCTTCTAACACTTGTTCCTTAGTAGAATTTCCTTCAAGTAATGATGAGCTATTAGTAACATCAAGCGGCTCATTATTATGTATTACATTATTGTGTATTATAATAGGGTCTTTAAAAATTAACATACCATACTCTGGTTGTCTGACTAGCTTAGAAGTCGCTTGTACATACTCTTGATTTTTAGGCGTGATGGGCGTATTAGGGTTAAAACAATTTTGTAAAAGCAAACTTATAAATAGGATACGAGACATAACTCGATGACCTGAATGGTGAACTTGTTTCATCATGTTATCTATCATTTAAGTTAAAAACTAACTTGATTTCCACATTTATACTTTTCCAGTTCAATTCTTTAGCCTTCTTAACAGTACCGCTACTTTCTGGTCTCAAGTTATTGATATTAATACGTTAAGCTAATTATACATTTTTTATAACATCCTCTAAACAACTAAAAGTAGTTATACTTTGCATCAAACCATCTCTTAAATATTAATATCACCATTTTTAATACTTCTAAGCCCCTTGATAATACATCTTATTCTATTCAAAGCACAGCTTAAATGCCTCCTAAATATACTAAATATTTGCCGTTGCACGAATTTTTTTCAGATCAGAGCTGTAGGTAGGTATGGTGAAATAAATTTTGTCTAAGTTATTTAAAGTTTTGTCAGATCTAATGAAAACGCATCATAAAGGCTTGAAAGCAATTCATTTTCTTGGATATTTTGCTGACTAGTAAAACCTTGCGTATGTCTATATGTTTCTACTACATCAAACTTTATCTTAATTGATTTTTTCTTTTGTATTTGTATCAGGCCAGCAGTTTGTAAAGTACGTAATAAGCCCTTGATATAACTTTTAAATTGTTTTTTTTCTTCAGCTGAATAATTAGTATGAGTAGTTAGACGATCAACAAGTTCATCTATAATAATTTTATTTGCATTTAAACTAACTATATACATGAACAACTTCTGAGCATTCGGTTCGAGATTAGATAAAACTTTCTCCGATTCATCAAACTTGCTATCATCCTGCAGTATCTGATTGAGCTTCCTATCAATCTTCTTAGCTTTCCTAGATAACTTATTCTTTTTTCTTTTACTCTTCTTAGATGCTTTAGGTTTCTTAGATTGTCCAGAGCTATCGGATATTTCTAAAAATCCTAAACCTGAATCAGAACTACTTCCTTGCTGTGGTTCGCTAGATATTTCTAACAATTTATCAAGATTATCAAAAATCCGATCACTACAATAGTCTCTCAACTGACGTATTTCTTCCCCCTTTAAATTATTAGGGTCCCATTGTCCCGCATTTACTGCATTGATTATTTCTTCGATAATTGTATTTAAAGTTTTAGCTTCACCAAGACTACCAATACTTTTTTCTACCAATGGAATTAGAATAGACAAATCGAATATCAATTGGAGACGTTTATCTTTATAACCTCTAAACATCTTAGATAATACTTTTATAGTCTGACTTTTGCTAGCACTTAAAAGGGGGTTATGATAAGCTTTAAATACTTCTAGCTTTTTATCTTTTATAAACTTAGCATCTTTCAAACCTCTTAAACCCTTTGTATCTAAATCTATGTTACTAAGATCTAAAGATTCAAGTTGATTAAATGCATTCAAATACGTTAAAGTACCTGGAGATAGTTGATTACCACTTAAATTTAATTCGGTCACATTTGATAATAGATTATGATTCTTCAAGTTCTCTAATCCATGGACAACATCCCACATGGCACGATCTGTTAAGTAACTCAAGGTAGTTACACCTGACAACAAATGATCGTCCTCTTGTGCTTCTTGAATTTCGTGCATAGCCTTATCACTTGCTAGATAACGACGAGATAGATCAATACAACCATCATCATCTCTCAACTGGGTACGAGCTAATTTTACAAGCGGATAAAAAACGTAATAATCACGCTGCTCATAAAAGTGATCTAATACTCCTTTAATTTCATTGAATTTTTGAAAATTGTCCTTATCCTTTTTGTCCTTACCCTTTTTTCGAAAATTGTACCTATCCTTGTTGTCTATAACATTTCTTGCATTATTTATTAAATCATCAATAAACTTTTCGGAAGCATTATCCAATTCCGCTTGTCCTATGGGAAGTTCAAATTGCAAACGTGTATAATGATCCTTATTTATTTCAGTAACTTGATTCACAAAATAATCCATTGCTTCACTACTATTATTCATAAGCACTGGTGCAATCACTTTAGCCCAAGCACCCAACGATTTTTTCTTATGTAAGGAACCCACTTCGGATGATCCAGTTCCCAAAGAAATAACATGAAAACTAGAACCTGGAAACAACCTAATTTGAGCTTCCACGTAAGCGTGGAAAGTAGGATTATTTGCTGCAACTCCACCATCTAGGAAATAATGTATTTTTTCTTTGTCACCGATACTTCTAATCTTAGCTGGCTTAAAATAAGTAGGTGCTGCTGAGGTAGCCCTAGCAGCATCTTCTGTAGCAAAGTCTTTGTTAGGGTTAGTTTTTGCTACATTACTTTTAAGAAGCTTAAGCTTTTCCTTTTTAGCATCATAGGTAGTAATTAAAGTTGATTGTGGTAAATCGCTTAAGTTTACTTTTTCCCTAACAATTCTTTCCCCTTGTTTCTTAGCATTTACTGCTGAAAACATTTTTTCCAATACCTGTTCTAAATTTTTAGGACTATACTTAGGAGTTCCTATCAAGTTCACAGCTGTTGTAGCCCAGCTACTAATCCACATAGAAAAAATATATTTGCCTAACCGCTGGTATACTTTCAATATTGTACTCACTTGATAACGCGGACGATTCGTATCAGGATTGATAAAACGCATCGCTAATCCAATAATTCCTCCTGTCGAAGTACCGGCAATCAGATCAAAACATTCTCCTAAACGCACTTCGGGATTTGGTGCAGCCGGATCATTAAAATGCTCATTGATTTTTGAAGTTATGTACTTTTCTAACGCATCTAACAGATAAGCCTCCCACACTCCGCGAATTCCACCTCCATCTAAAGACAAAATTAATCTGGGCTGGGTTAGGTTTGGTTGAGGCCTGCTACTAATAGCCGTTGATTGGTCAGCTATAACCTCATGACCTCCAAGGCTAATTCCTTTCATCCAACTTAAGTGCTCATTCTCAAGTTTACTAAGCATATCCTCAGCATCGAGTTTATATTTACCTTCTTTTATCCGAGTTAAATGGTCTTTTGCATCCTGGTAATCTTTTTCTCCTTTATGTTTTTTCCACTCCTTGTAACATATTTGCCCTAATTTAAACCGGGCTTGTTGGTCTCCTTTTCTTGTACGTTCTATTAATTCCCGTATTCTATCGTCCTCTTCTAAGTCCCTTGCACTTTTTTCATCTTTCTCTTTATCTTTGCCCTTATCTTTATCATCCTCTATTTTTCTTCCTAAACTTTGTGTTTGGGGTTTATCTAGATGTTTCTTTTTGCCTAATTCCTCTTCACTCTCTAATTCCTTTAATAAAGGAACAAAATGAAATTTATCTTCTACATTAACTAGCACAGGAATATCTCCTTTCTCTAATAACGCTTGAAATTCTTCTTTATTAACAGGCGTTTCATCAGGAGACTCTTGGCCAGACTTATAGTTCCGAAAACAATAGCTAAGTATAAGCTTATTCGTTTCTGATTCTTTGGATACACTAATGACGCAAATCCCTTTGACTTTTAGCTCTTGACATATCATTACTCCTTCTACCCACGGTCTACCCCATATACATATATCTTTATTGAAGTCCTCATTACATTCATCAGCAGTATATTGTATTTTATAATAATATTCATGTTGCTCATATCTATCTTTGCTGTGTGTATCCTCATTAAGGTCAGCTAAATCCCAATCAGTAACTAATTTTTGATTCTTTTGATAAAATTTATGGCAAGCTTCGCGTAAGCTTTTAACTGTATATGTATCGGTATTTTTAATCTGGTTCAAGCATTGAGCCAACGCATCAAAAAAGCAATCTCCATCATCACAAGCTGCTCCTAGCCGATAACCTAGAGGCAGCTGAGCATTTAATGCCTCGTTTGTAAACCAACCTTTATCTGTGAATCCTTTTCGGGGCTTACCCTTGCTACTAGAAACGGTTGCTAACTTATCTCCTTTTTTCTTTTTCTTCTCTAATTTCTCTATCTCCTTATCTGTCAGCTTTTGTTTGTCCTTTTTATCTCTTTCCATCTCTTGTTGTTTACTAGGAGAAATTTGCACTGAAGATCCTAGTTGTTCTGGTACAAGCGCCTGAAGATGATCCCCACTCGCAGTAAGTTCTAGTTCTGTTAACTGCTCTATATCAGCTTGTTTGCTTACTTCTAGAATATGACCTATCAATTCTTCTCTGCTAGGAATAATCGAGTTAGAGAAGTTATTGCAGCTTTGTAAAAACAATCCAATTGTAAGGACCCAGACTACTAGTTGATATCGGCCATTAATATGATAATTTGGCATATTACAAATTCTTTAACACTAACAAGACATTAAAAATGTTTACAAAATACATAGTAAGCAAGTTAACATACAGCAAGCATACAAACATATATTCATACATGAATGTTCGATATTAGAGCTCTTCCAAAATCGTCGCTTGGCCCTCTGGCTTCGTCAGTAATTTGTTCAAAATCCTCATAGTTGAGTGTCAGGAGGAAACTCCTGACACCACACTTCAGTTTCTCACAAATTCTTTCCTGTCCAGCAAACTCAATTCTTGGTTTCAGAAGAACTCTATGATACGCTATAACTTACATGTCTTGTTAGTTGAAGTATCTGTAAGCAATATTTGCTTACGAAATTTAAAGTATATTCATTCTTCTGAATTTATTTAAAAACTTTAAAGCCAAAGCTGCAACTTTTCTTTATATTTGAAAGTCTTTAGAAGGCCTTTTAGTGTGATATTTCATGACTCAGTTTACTCACTTACATTGCCACACCCAATACTCGCTTTTAGATGGCGCTGCCAAGATTAATACGTTAGTTTCCAAAGCCAAACAGCTAGGTATGCAAGCACTGGCTATTACCGACCATGGTAATATGTTTGGGGTTCCTCATTTTGTAGCACAAGCTAAAAAACAAGCTATCAAGCCTATTATTGGATGTGAATTTTATGTTGCATCTGATATGCATGATTTCAAAGAAAAAACCAGATATCACCAACTCCTATTAGCTAAAAATGAAATCGGCTATCAAAACATATCTAAATTAACCTCCATCAGTTATTTAGAAGGTTATTATTATAAACCTAGAATCGATAAGAATCTGCTTAGAAAGTATAAAGAAGGATTGATTGCTACTACTTGTTGTTTAGCAGGTGAAGTACCTCAAGCCATCTTAACTAAAGGAGAAGCCGCAGCAGAGAAAATCTTTTTAGAATGGCTTGAGCTATTTGGAGAAGATTATTATATCGAATTACAACGGCATGGAATCAAGGATCAACACAAATGCAATACCGTCTTACTTAAATGGGCCCAAAAATATCAAGTGAAGGTCATCGCAACCAATGACGTACATTACGTAGAACAACAAGACAGCCTAGCACAAGATATTTTATTATGCCTACAAACAGGCAAAGATTTTAATGACCCTAGTAGAATGCGATTCGATAGTGATCATTTTTTCCTAAAATCTGGTGAAGAAATGAAAAACCTATTTCAAGATGTGCCAGAAGCGATTATCAATACGCAAGAAATCGTTGATAAAATAATTACTCCTTCCTTAGAGCGAGACATTCTACTACCTATCTTCCAAGTACCTACCGGTTTTACAGACCAAAATGTTTATTTAAGACATTTAGCCATAGAAGGTGCTAAAAAGCGATATGGCCTGATTACAGCAGATCTAGAAAATCGAATCAATTATGAATTACAGGTGATTCAACAAATGGGCTTCCCAGGCTATTTTTTGATTGTACAAGACTTTATACAAGCAGCAAAGAACTTAAAAGTTGTCGTGGGCCCTGGAAGAGGTTCGATAGCAGGATCTGTGGTAGCGTATTGTATTGGAATCACCAACATCGATCCTATTCATTATAATTTGGTTTTCGAGCGGTTTTTAAACCCTGAAAGGATTTCGATGCCCGATATAGATATTGATTTTGATGACGAAGGTCGCCAAAAAGTAATAGAATATGTGGTCAATAAATATGGAAAAAATCAAGTGGCTCACATTATTACATTCGGCAGTATGGCCGCTAAATCTTCCATTAAAGATGTAGCTCGGGTTTTGGGATTACCCCTTGAAAAAGCAAATTACCTGACCAAACTAGTGCCTGAAAAATTAGGTATCACCTTATCAGAAGCATTTGAAGAAGTATTAGAGCTAGCTGAGCTCAGGAAAAATACAGATAGCCTGGAAGGCAAGGTTTTGGCTTTGGCTGAAACACTAGAAGGTTCTGCCAGACATACAGGCGTACATGCTGCTGGTATTATCATCGCACCAAATGACCTATTGGAATATATACCAGTAAAGACAGATAAAAATACAGATCTGTTGATCACCCAATACGATGGTTCTGTTGTAGAACAGGTCGGCATGCTAAAGATGGATTTTTTGGGTCTCAAAACCTTATCCATCATCAAGGATACGACAGAATTAATTGAAAAGCTCCATGGCAAAAAAATTGATCTAGAAACGCTCCCTCTGGATGATCAAAAAACTTTTGAGCTATACCAACAAGGTGATACCATCGCCACTTTCCAGTTTGAGTCGGAAGGTATGCGACAATGGCTCAAGAAATTACAGCCTAGTCACTTTGAAGAGCTCATCGCCATGAATGCCCTGTACAGACCTGGGCCCATGCAGTTTATTCCTAATTTCGTAGCTCGTAAGCACGGTCAAGAAAAAATCGAATACCCACACCCTTTACTAATAGATATTCTAAAACATACGTATGGTATCATGGTATATCAAGAACAAGTGATGCAAACAGCCCAGATTATTGCAGGCTATACATTGGGGGAAGCAGACTTGTTACGAAGGGCTATGGGAAAGAAACAAGTGGATGAAATGGCCAAGCAACGCGAAGTGTTCATTCAACGAGCCAAAAAAAAACAGGGAATTGATGAAAAAAGCGCTATTGAAATCTTTGAAATGATGGAAAAATTTGCTCAGTATGGATTCAATAGAGCACACGCGGCTGCTTACTCTGTCATTGCTTATCAGACTGCTTATCTGAAGGCTCATTATCCGGCTGAATACATGGCTTCTGTGCTTACCCATAATCAAAATGATATTGGCAAAATAAGCTTTTTCATGGAGGAATGTGTGCGACAAGGCCTCCAAGTGCTAGGACCAGACATCAATGAGAGTCAGGTCAACTTTGATGTTAACTCCAATCAGCAAATTAGGTTTGGGCTCACAGCAATTAAAGGTGCTGGAGAAGCTGCCGTAACACATATTATAGAAGAAAGAGAAAAAAATGGCAGATTTTCAGATATCTTTTCTTTTGTAGAACGGGTAGACTTAAAAATGGTCAATAAAAAGACGCTCGAATCGCTGGTTATGGCAGGGGCGCTGGATGGGTTAACTGAACTACATCGGAAGCAATATCTTTTCGCACCAGCAGCTGAAAACAATTTAATTGTAAAAGCGATCCAATATGCCAACCAGATAAAAAAAGAAAAAGCAACCGTACAGCAGTCTCTATTTGCTACAGATAGTGAGATATATCAATATAAAAAGCCAGAACCTCCCGTCTGTGAGCCCTATGATATGTTAGAAAAGTTAAAAATGGAAAAAGAGATAGTAGGCTTTTACATCTCAGGACATCCGTTAGATCCATTTAAAACAGAACTCACCTATTTTTGCGACTGTAATACACAAAATGTGCTCTCGTTTAAACAAAGAGAGGCAAGACTTGGGGGTATTATCACAGAATGTACCATCAAAATCAATAAGCAAGGGAGGCCTTTTGGTTTATTTACCTTAGAAGATTATGCAGGCACACTTCCATTAGCATTATTTGGAGAAGATTTTCTCAAAAATCAGCATATGTTTCAAGAAGGTATGTTTGTTCATCTAAGTGGTGTCGTCGTAGAAAGGTATAATCAAAAAGATACGTGGGAGTTTAAGCCTCAAAAAATTAGCTTACTCGGTGAGGTTAGAGATAAATTGAGTAAAAATTTGAGTATACCTATACCCATTGAAAAGGTAAACCCAGCATTTGTTAAAGAACTGGAAAATTTAATTATCAAAACCCCAGGTAATTGTCAGCTTCAGCTCCAAATCATAGATACGATAGAGGCTATCGAGGTGATTTTAAGCGTTCTCCAATATCGTATCCATCCATCTGACGAGTTCCTACAAAAACTTACTCAACTAACAGAAACCACTTACCATTTTACTTAGCAATGTCCCTTTTATAACCTATTCAATTAAATAAGATTAAAAAAATTATTATATTTATATTTCAGAGCTATCAAATTTTATAACTTATAAATAAAAATAACGTATATCATGAGCGCAGAAAATAGATCCCTACACCTTACAGATGCTGATTTTGATCAAGCTTTAAAAAGTTCTAAACCTGTGTTAGTTGATTTCTGGGCATCGTGGTGTGGCCCTTGTCGCATGTTGGGACCCATTATAGAAGAGCTCGCAGAAGATTATCAAGGCAGAGCAGACATCTACAAAGTGAATATAGATGAAAACTCGGTGGCCCCTAATAAATATAGTATTAGAAGTATCCCTACCATGATTATCTTTAAAAATGGCGAACCCATAGAACGAATAGTAGGTGTTGTAAGCAAAATAGCGCTAGAAGAAAAACTTGATATGTATACCGCATAACGCTTATAAGTTTGAGAATTGCATGAAACTATTTTTTCATTGCTCAAAATAATTCAATCCTTACGTTGACTGTCGGAAGAAATTCCTGACAGCACGTTATCGAAAGTTCGTGTCAGGGCCTAGCCCTGACACCACAGGTAAAAGATCATAAATAACATAAAACAGAAAAACAAATATGGCTAGCCATCAATATACCGAAGCTAACATACGTTCCTTAGATTGGAGGGAACATATCCGCCTACGACCAGGCATGTATATTGGTAAATTAGGAGATGGTTCTACCCAAGATGATGGAATCTATGTATTATTTAAAGAAATTATAGATAATAGTATAGACGAATATGTGATGGGGTATGGAAAACAAATAGATATCCAGTTAAGTGGAAAGCAGGTAACCGTACGCGATTTTGGTAGAGGCATCCCGCTAGGTAAATTAGTTGACTGTGTATCTAAGATTAATACGGGAGGAAAATATGATAGCCAATCTTTCCAGAAATCAGTAGGACTCAATGGGGTAGGCACAAAAGCTGTTAATGCGCTTTCTGCTCACTTTATTGTACAATCTTTCCGAGAAGGTACAACCAAAACAGCTACCTTCTCAGAAGGTAAACTGATCAATGAGACTCCTATCCAACCTACCAAAGAAAAAGATGGCACACTGATTAAATTTGAACCAGACCCTACCCTTTTTACTAATTTTCGTTTTCTATCTCATTTTATTGAAGAGCAGATTTGGAATTACGCCTTTTTAAATGCAGGTCTAAAAATTTATTTAAATGGTCAGGAATATTTTTCTAAAAATGGGTTGCTAGACCTACTAGCTCGTAAGACAGATGAAGAAGCCTTGTGTTATCCGATTATTTATATGAAGGATACAGATATAGAAGTAGCTTTGACTCACAATAACCAGTATGGAGAGGAATATTATTCATTTGTAAATGGTCAATTTACAACACAAGGAGGAACTCATTTAACAGCTTTTAAAGAAGCTTTTGTTAAAACCATCCGTGACTTTTATAAGAAAGATTTTGATGCTACGGACATACGTGCTTCTGTAGTAGGCGCTATCTCTATTCGGGTACAAGAACCTGTTTTTGAGTCTCAGACTAAAACCAAGCTAGGATCTCAGCAAATTGGGCCAGAAGGACCTACTATTCGTACTTTTATCAATGACTTTGTAAAAAGAGAACTCGATAACTATCTACACAAGCATCCGGATACGGCCGATGCATTGCTCAAGCGCATATTAGAATCGGAAAGAGAACGCAAAGAAATAGCAGGTATCAAAAAACTAGCCAACGAAAGGGCTAAAAAAGCAAGTCTCCACAATAAAAAGCTACGCGACTGTAGGATTCATTATAATACTACGCACAAAGACCGCGATAAATCCATGGTCTTCATTACAGAAGGTAACTCGGCCAGTGGCTCGATTACCAAATCACGAGATGTACAAACTCAAGCTGTATTTTCACTACGTGGTAAGCCGCTTAACTGTTTTGGATATACCAAGAAGCTAGTTTATGAAAATGAAGAGCTTAACTTATTACAACATGCCCTGAATATAGAAGATGGATTGGAAGGCTTAAGATATCGCAAGGTCATCATTGCTACCGACGCAGATGTAGATGGCATGCACATCCGATTGCTTGTACTTACGTACTTTCTGCAGTTTTTTCCCGAACTAGTACGCAATGGTCATGTATATTTACTAGAAACCCCCTTATTTAGGGTAAGGAACAAGCAAAAAACCATTTATTGTTATAATGAAGTAGAAAAGCAACAGGCTATCCAACAAATTGGTAAACAAGCAGAGATAACACGCTTTAAAGGGCTAGGCGAAATATCAGCCGATGAGTTTACGAATTTCATAGGTCCAGAGATGCATATAGAGCCAGTTACCTTGCGAAAAGACACGCCTATCCATCAACTTTTAAGTTTCTATATGGGTAAAAATACCCCAGAAAGACAAACTTTTATTATTGATAATCTCAGAATAGAGACAGATCTAGTGGAAATAGCTGCAGATACGCTACTCAAAGAAGCTCACGCGATTGGTTAAAATGCTAACTTCATAATAACCTCCACAATGGTGCAAGTGTCCACGCTTGTGCCTAAACTAAATTCAAAACCTCCCTTTCTCTAGCGCGGAACTGTAAGCATTCACACCTATATATTAAGAGTTTAAAGATAAATTTAGCTGGATTTCCCTCGATTCATGCTAACAGTGTGCTCACAACGAATGTCACTCCTGCCCCATTTAGTTCGATTAAGGCAAAGGTATATCCCTGATCAAGTCAGGGACAAGCTTAGGCAGGAATCCAGTAACACGTAACGCTCTTTGGAAATTTTAATTTTCATCGTAACCTCTCAGAGATCTCAACCTGGATCCCCGCTAGACATGCCTACGAGTTTGAACAAGAGTACGGTGCGGGGATGACAACTGACGGGGTTGATTTAGACTATACGTGAACGGTTACGCGGAACTTAGTTTCGTGCTTTTTCTCTAGTTATACTTTACCTCTGGCACGGAAGAAGAGCTTCTGCGCCAGATTGGGATGAGGGGAACAATCAATAGCTATTTGCTAAACTGTGTCCATATTTTCCATAAATTTTTTAATATTAGCACTGGCACTTGGCCCTTTGAAAACGTGACTAAGTATCTCTTTTATAAGGGCTTCATTATTGCCTGGATCATCTTTGATTTCATTCAATTCTACATTAAACTTGTTTTTGCCAATTAATCTATGAATGGTGGCATTAGCGAAATTATCACCATAGCTATATTCATATTTATCTCCGTGCACCGGGTTCCCCCCGTTTACCGGTCCTTGTCCGCCACCAATCTTGTCTGGCTTATACCAGACAAATTGTTGTATTTGTGGATCTCCTATAGTAGGATCTACAATTTTATAAAAAACAGCATTCTCACAAGAAAAAACCAACGAAACATTATAGGCAGTATTGTCAGGTATCGCACCAAATACACTTTTACATGCAGTACTTACCTGACTTTCATCTAGAAAAACTATATTTGCATCGCCCAGTTGGGTTTTATAAGTATCTTTAACCTTATCATCATCTGACGGTAGTTTTTTTCCATTTGTATTCTTTAAGATATCTTCCAAAGAATGTTTTGGAATGGTAGAGGTGGAAGTAGGGTATATGACATAGCCTGTGCTGATTTTTTTACCAAGGCCAACAGAAAATCTTTGATTTTCAACTCTTGATTCTTCTTCAACTACAAATTCAGAACCTTTTTTGTTCGCTATAAACTTTGTTACTTCTAACTTTGCATTGGGTACTACAAGCGAAACAGGATTTGTACTCAAGAAGACGTCTCTACCTTTATCTTTTAGGAAGAAATATATATGATATGTTTGTCCTAGTTCTACAGGTATCTGTGGAATAGTAGGCTCATATTTTATATCACCTGTAAAGTCTTCGGGAGTATTAGTTGGATTAAAAAAAGCTACATTTTGCCCTAATTGATAGTATCCATCGGTAGGAGGTACAGTTAGTAAATTCTTGATGAGCGTTTCATCACGATCTATATCCAGTGTTTTAACAGAAAGAATAAATCCTACCTGAGGTTTGTAAGTCGCTACTTGCTTTTTTATGTTTCCAGTAAACGAAAAACTCATCTGATGAATATCATCCGGCTGATCATTAAGTCCTTTGAACAGCTTCACTATCTTACCTTCCTTCATTTCTAATTCTACCTCAATTTTAGAAATGGTAAGCTCTATATCTTCTTGGCTAACTACATAGCGCTTCTCTTTGCCTACTAGTTCGAATAAATAAGCATATACGTGGTAAGTAGCTCCTTTTTGGAAAAGACCATTAGTATCATTCGTATCTAAGTTATTGTTAGCTTGTGCCTGAGAACTTCCAGGTCCATTGTTGAATGAATGTATGATAACATCCGATGTACCAGCAAGTTTTTCAAAATCAGTAGTTACAGGTAAATCCTTATCACTTTTTATCCATTCACTTAGAAGTTCCAGTGAGCTAGTTTTGGGATCTTTTTTCTCTATGAATAAAAATCCTCCTTGCATGGTGCCAAAATTGGCAGCTTCTGCTTCAGCAACAACTTCTATTATAGATTGACCGCTGGAATCTATACGCGACCTGGCCTTACTGAAAGTAGTTTTTACAGTAGGAGGACCTACATTCGGTATCTCAAACTCCTTCCCTTCTTCAGTATAATAAGTCCCATGCAACAAATTGTGCAGCATCAAATAAGCTTTATATTTGCCTGGCTCCAAGCCCCCTTGTAGAAATACTTTTGCTGAAACGGCCCCTTTCTTTTTTGCAGAAATTTCAGAAGCATAGTAAACTACTCTATGATCATCATCTTTATCAGATAACTTCGTATAGGTGCTGTTTTTGTCTAGGGTTTTATTACTTCCTCTAAAATCCCTTGCTGCTTCTTTAACTAACTTATCGGTAGGAATGACTAACACACCTAGTATACTAGCTTCATTTATATTATTTTTTTGGATTTGCCCACTTACTTCTATAACTAATTGGGTTCTATCACTACTTGTAACACTACCCAATATCTCCACTTTTTCTCCTATTTCTAATGTTGCATCAACTTGAGCTTTATCTCGCTCTAATTCCTTTTGTTTACATGAATCACACGAAACTGTAGCAAATAAAAATATACCCAGTATAAATTTTATAATCGTTCTCTGATTCATAAAATAGTCGATTTTCATAAATAAAAAGTTACATAAAAATGGTCAAAAGACATAAACTCTGATAGTTAATATAGAGGTATTAATTTACAAAGATAACAAAAGAGTTAAAGTGTTTCTTATAGTCCTATGATATAAAGATTAAATCACTAATTACATAATCCTTACAAGCATTTTGTAAAACTGCTAATATCTGTTGTTTTGTATTTTGTAGCTCTTGCCTAAGTGGTGCTGAGTTAACTTTAATAAAAACTTGATGCTGCTTGACAGAAATATGCACGGTTCTTCGGCTAACTAAATGAGGCATCATTTGATGCCAAGCATGGATGATAGTAGCTTCTTCTAGCTTATGCCTGTGGGGAGATTCTTTGATCATCTTTTGTATCAGATGATTGATCATGGTGGGTTCTTGTTGCATATGAAATTAGCTGAGAGCTGTATTATATTTAATTGTCTCAACATCACTCGGTAGAACCGATCGACTGTCAGATAGTTACGACCCTTTTCTCATTATTGCCTTATATGTTGTACCTGGGGTCGGAGTCGAACCGACACGATATCGCTATCATTGGTGTTTGAGACCAACGCGTCTACCAATTCCGCCACCCAGGCAGAAGATGTATCATTAGTTATATAAGAATACGCTATCAACACTAACAGCTACGCTCAACCCATTTTGCTACGGAGGTCGCGAGTGGATTCGAACCACCGTAGGGGGTTTTGCAGACCCTTGCCTAGCCACTCGGCCACGCGACCTTATGCCATACTAAGACTCTACTTGCTGATCTTTAGGCCGTCGTCCTGCTTTTTGTTGCTCCTCTACCACACCCGTTTTTTTAGCCTCTTTTTGAGCATCAAGCTGTTTTTTTAGCGTAGCCAACTCTTCTATATCACCCAATGTAGCCTTTTCAGCCGTCGTAATAAAGTTGCCTGCATTACGCGGTTGGAATTCTTTCTTAGCAACGGGTTTAGCTGTTTTTAAGCTAGCTGTATGGGCTAATACGATTCTTTTATTAAGCTTAGAGAATTCAATGATTTCAAACTCAAGTTGTTCATTCACTGCAGCTTCTTGTCCATTCTCTTTTACTAGATGTCTTTTAGGTACAAATCCTTCTAAATCATGTGGAAGCTGTATAAAAGCTCCTTTGTCTGTCTTCTTCGTAATAGTTCCTGGATGTACAGAACCTACTTGAAAGATTGTTTCATAAGTTTCCCATGGATTTTCATCTAGCTGTTTTAGGCCAAGAGATAATCTTCTATTCTCTTTATCAAATTCTAATATTAGAAGTTCGATCCTATCCCCTAACTTAAGCACATCTGTAGGATGATTTATTTTTTTAGTCCAGGATAAATCTGAAATATGAAGTAACCCATCGATACCTTCTTCTAATTCCACTAAAGCTCCAAAATGAGTTATATTTTTGATAGTTCCTGTATGTTTGGTATCAGCCGCATATTTTTCTTGCAAATCTTCCCGGCCCCACGGATCCTGAGTCAATTGCTTAATACCTAGCGACATTTTCTTTTCCTCTTTGTCTAAACTCAATACGACTGCCTCTATTTCATCACCAATATGTACTACCTCGTCCACTTTCTTTAAATGTTGAGACCAAGACATTTCAGAGATATGAATTAAGCCCTCAATTCCAGGCATAATTTCTAAGAATGCACCGTAGTCAGCTATGTTTACAATTTTGCCTTTTACTTTAGCGCCAACCTGAATATGGTCGGGTAATTCTTCCCAAGGATTTGGCGTAAGCTGTTTCATTCCTAGAGAAATACGCTTCCGCTCTTCATCAAAATCAGTTACAACTACTTTTATTTTCTGACCTAGCTCCAGTACTTCCTCAGGGTGGTTAATTCTACGCCAAGAAATATCTGTAATATGTAACAAACCATCTATACCTCCTAATCCTACGAATACACCAAAGCTCGTCATATTTTTTACGATACCCTCTAAAATCTGACCTTTCTCAAGCTTGCTAAGAATATTAACTTTTTGATTTTCTAGGCTTTTTTCTATGACTGCTTTGTGAGATACGATAACATTATCTGTAAGATGATTAATTTTTATAACAGTTACATCGATTGTTTTATCTAAAAAGATATCAAAATCACGTACTGGCTTAACATCTATTTGTGATCCTGGCAAGAAGGCCTCTACTCCTTCTAAATCTACGATCAGACCTCCTTTTGTTCTTCTTTTTACAAGGGCTTCTAGAATTGTACCATTTTCAGCAGAATCTTGTATAGTTTCCCATACTTTCATCAGCTTAGCTTTCTTTCTAGAGAGTACAAGCTGGCCTTTGCTGTTTTCTTGTTCTTCTACATAGACATCTACTTCATCTCCTATTTTGATATCAGGTGTATCTCGGAATTCAGAAATAGGTATTAATCCATCTGATTTAACTCCAATGTTAACGATAACATCTCGGTTATTAATACCTACTACGGTTCCCTTAACAACTTCTGACTCAGCTACAGGTATTAAGGTGTCTTCATAAAGTCTTCTTAATTCTTTACGTTCTTCATCACTATAATCAATTCCAAGTTTTGTAATATTTGGATCCCAAGTTAAAATTTCAGCTTTTTCTTTCATTTGTTTAATCTAATTAGAGTAAAAATTTTTGAATAGGTTTATCCCCTATTAAGGGTTCAACTATTCAATATATTCAGCAAAGATAAAGGTTGTTGGCATAATTACGAAACAGAAGTACTTTTCTTATTCATTTTAAGTTTATAATTGTAAAAAAATATAAGACAAAAGTTACTAAAAATAAGGTAATGAAAAGAAAAAAGTTTAAATCATTCTCACTTTTACTTCTAATAGGTGCTTTTATTAGCATCTTTATTGCATTTTCTTTATATAACAAACTAGATTATCTGCCCAAGCCTTATGGTTATAATTATATCTTGCTGCCTACACATGCTTACCAATCGTTGCCAGACAGTTTTCCTTATAACTTTGAATTTTCTAAATCTGCTATTTTAGTACCCGATACCTCTTCTAAAACAGAGCCTTATTGGATTAATATACACTATCCTGCTTTTACCGCTGATATACAAATAACCTATAAGTTAGTAAAAAATAACACAAAAATGCTTAAAAGTTGCTTGGAAGATGCATATAAGCTTACTACTAAACATCAAATACGTGCTTATGCTATTGAAGAAGATATAGTAGAAACATCTCAAGGGATTACTGCTACAGTAGTAACATTAAGCGGACAAGTGCCCACTCCATTTCAATTTTATACGACTGATTCAGTAAATCATTTCTTGAGGGGAGCTTTATATTTTCATACTGCTTTAGAGAACGACTCATTGGCGCCTATCATTGATTTTATTAAGGAGGATATCATGCATATGTTGTATACATTGCAATGGAGAAAATGAAACTAATAAATAACTGTTTTTAAATGTTGACTAGTACATTTTTTTAAATTGTTTTACTATGTTAGTTGTTAGTGTTATTGTTATAGGCCCCGCTTATACACACTTTTTTGAACACTATCCGCTGAACTCTTATGTTAAGTTTCGGAAGAGGCCTATTGTACCTCTTTGTCTTCTTTTTCTGCTGCTAACTCTTCCTGGCACTCTTTCCCTAATGGATCAAGCTGCTCTTCCTCTTGCTTATACATTAGATCTAGACTATTTTGTGCATCTGCACGTCCTTGATTGGCCGATTTTTGATACCATTCAACTGCTCTGTCCTCATCCTTTTTAACCCCTCTTCCTTGCTCATACATCTGGCCAATGGTATATTGAATATCCCTATCTCCTTTGTCTATTACCCATTCCTGAGCAAGCTCATTTTCTTCTAAAGCCAATTTAGAAAGCGTATTAGAAGCTTTCCAGTAGCCCTGATTGGCTGCTTTTATATATAATGCAGTTGCCCTTTCTTCATCCTTTTTAACCCCTTCTCCTTGCTCATACATCTGACCGAGATTATATTGTACCTCTTTGTCTTCTTTTTTTTCTGCTGCTAATTCTTTGACCACTGGGTCCTTGGTAACAATTTGATTCGTTAATTTTGAATTACTATTTTTAGTTTCTTCTACGTCAGGAAGCGGGGAATCAAAAGAGCTATCGCAGCTTTGTAAGAATAAACTGAGTAGAAAAGTGCAAGCTCTTAAACTTTGTCTTAGATTATAATTTTGTTTCATATTCATAGTAATTAAAACCAACGTATCGAGGGGATACCAGTAGTAGCACACTGGATTCTATCTAGTAGAGCAATTATTTACACAGCTTCATGTTGCACTGATGACTCTATATTAGTTAATGATTAGCAGCTTTGCAAGCAATCTTTAGATTTGTCGATAAAAAATAGACCTTCTGCGAAAATATTTTTAGTATATAAAAAGGAACGTGTAGATACCTTGTAAGGGGATAAATTGCCCTAATTTTTTGTTTCGCAGAAGGTCCAATAAATATAATTGTAGTTATAGTTATAAGTTGTCTACATGAAGGGGGTTTGGAGGCAGACTCATAATTTTGGAATAAGTGTAGATAAACCCCATATACCTTCACATAGAGCAAGAAAGAAATGTAGATCCATTTATCTTAGCGCGTATCATGCAATACAACGCAGGGCTATTTATCAAACATAAAAAGCAAGGCCACAAAAAACCACCAATTATTGCCAATTTTGTGATTTATAACGGCAATAAACGTAAAAAGTACCCTTATCATGAGTATACATATGATTACTTTGAGATACCTTGGATGGCTAGATTGCTTATGGGAAAGTTCTTTTCGCTTATTAACCTCAATGAAGAATCTGATTTATCATTAGCTAATCACGAGTTAAGTGCGATGATGCAACTATTGCTAAAAAGAGCCAGTGATAGTAACTTTATAACATGGTTAAAAGAAAACTGTAAGTTAATGGAAACGGTGCCCTTTGAACGTATTTTATCCATCAGTATAGATTATGTTCTACAAGTAAGTAAGGCCAGCGCAGAAGAGATTTTAGAAGTATTTTCAGAAATATATCCACAATTTAAAAACACCATTATGACCGCAGCAAGACAATTAGAAAGAAAAGGGGAAGTTAAAGGTATAGAACTTGGCATACAAAGAAACCAGCTAGCTATAGCTAAAAATATGCTTAAGGAAAGCTGTGAAATAGGCTTGATCCAAAAGGTAACAGGACTTAGTGAGCATACGATAGAGAAGCTTCGGAAAGAATAACAGGATTCATAAGTGTTGCTTAGATAACTAGCACCTAATTATGACCGCAGCAAGACAACTTAAATTTCATCTATTCCTTTACTTACATCAAAATTTTCGAGATAATCTGCCACACTTTTAACAAATTGTCCTCCTAGAGACCCATCTACTACACGATGATCGTAGGTATGCGATAAATACATTTTGTGTCGAATAGCAATCTGATCACCCTGGGCTGTTTCAATCACTGCTGGTCTTTTTACAATTGCACCTACGGCTAAGATAGCTACCTGGGGTTGCATAATCATGGGCGTTCCCATTAAATTCTGAAAAGAGCCTATGTTAGAAATCGTATAGGTCCCATCTGCAATATCGTCTGGTAGCAGTTGTCCATGCCTTGCGTTATGTACCAATTCGTTAACACGAATAGCTAATTGGGTTAAGTTTAATTGATCAGTATTTTTAACAACAGGAACAATCAAATTGCCATCCGGCAGTGCAACAGCCAGCCCGATGTTAATTGCTTTCCGTTTGATTATGTATTCTCCAACCACAGATATATTTATTAACGGGAATTGGCGAATGGTCCGAGCTACGGCTTGTATAAAAAGTGGTGTATAAGTAAGACCTATGCCCGTTTTTTCTTTGAAAGCTCCTTTAAATTGATCCCTCCACATCACCAAATTGGTTACATCTGCTTCTACAAAAGAAGTTACATGTGGAACTGTGCGCATCGCTTCAACCATCCGTTCTGCAATAACTTTACGAACTCGATCCATGGGAATAATTTCGTCTTCTGGCTTCGCATACTTTTTGATCGAATCTACGGTAGTGGTTTTATACGTATGATTAGTTTTTTTTCTATGTCTCAAATAAGCTAAAAGATCTTGCTTAGTTACGCGATTATCTTTGCCTGTACCGGGGATATTTTCCATTTCCTCTAGCGACACTGACTCCTTTTGAGCTATATGGCGAACCAACGGTGAGAAAAATCTACCTGTTAGGTCCTGTAGTGGGAAAGAACCAACTGTATCCATCAAGATGCCTTGCTGTATCTTTTGCTTAGGATTTTCAGAAATTAATACTTGGGATGATGGCCTATCTGGGACATGCGTCGCATCTGTCAAATCCTGCCCTAAGATGATATCTTCTGTTTCAATAACTGCAATCGGATTACCAACAGCTACCATGTCACCTACCTGCACCAAAAATCTCTTAATTTTCCCAGTATACGGAGTGGGTATTTCAGAATCTACCTTGTCGGTAGCTACTTCTACGATAGATTCCGCTTCTAGAACTGTATCCCCTTCTTTTTTAAGCCACCTACTAATAGTAGCTTCCATGATACTCTCCCCCATCTTAGGCATAATAATCAATAACTCTTTCATAATTTTGATTCTAAGTGCACCTTAATTTGTAAAATCTAAATAATCTAAGCGTCATCAAACGAGACATAAAACAACGATAACCCATGGACTTCCCCAAAAACATCATTACTATTCGTACGTAGAATAGGAGGGCACTACTTTAATACGTATATTTTTGATGATTTCAGTCACGGTGTTAGGGCTCAGTCCTGATACCACCTACAAATTCCAGTTCCCAATTTACAAATTGATTAGCAACTTGGGTTAGTACTTTAAGTATTTATAATGGAGCTATTTTCATTTAGAAATGCTTGTAAGCGTTCCTTTAAATCCGTTAACTCAGTATCAGAATCGACAAGATGTGTTTTTTTCTTATCAAAATTTTCTACGTGCAAGGTATGGGTAGGAAATGCAAATTCTATATCTAACGCTTTCGCTAATTTTATAATTTTCATCAAAATATCATGCCTATTTGCCAACTCACTATTATAATCGGTAACATCAAAATTAAGTTCGAATCTAATGTAAAAAATTGCTTTTTTTAGGTCGTATAAGTAAATATAATATTTACCTTCTCTCGAAGCTGGACAACGCTCACTTATTTTTCTTAATCCTTCTATAAAAATTTCTATAAGGGGTATAGGGGTCGTACAAGCTATAGGGATGTGGGTCTTAAACTGTTTATACTGTTTTAGGCCATAATTATCTATATAGCTATCGGCTAGTTTTCCATTAGGCACATAAATACTTGAACCTTGGTTTGTACGTATTCGCGTAGATCTAAAGCCAATTTCTTCTACTTTACCATCTACATTTTCTGAATTAATATAATCTCCTATGTTAAATGGTTTATCGGTTAAAATTACAAGGGAGCCAAAAAAATTTTTGATTGTATCTTGTGAAGCTAACGCAAAACCCAAACCACCAATACCCACACCTGCTAACAACCCTTTAACATCGAAGCCAAAACTTTGCAGCGTAACGATAACTCCTACAATAACCACGATTACCCTAAGGCTAACTTTTAACATCGGCAGCAACACCAGATTGAAATTTAATTTATTCTCCAAAGTCTGTTTGCGAATGTAAAAAGTAAATAAATCAACCAGGTGATAGCTTAACAGCATCCCAATAAAAAATAGAAACCCTCTCCAATATATCAATAATCCTTCTTCAACTAATTTAGGTAGCTTCAAAAAGGTTATCAGAAATCTAACCAAGAAACTAATGATAAATAGGTTGATGGGGCGTATTAGATTGGTTATTTCTTTATATCCTTCGCTTTTAGCAAGAAACTGGCAATATCTATGTAGTATAAAATGCAATAATTTATATAATGCAATTCCCAGCAAAAGAGAACAAACTAGCATCATCAACTGCCACCCATGTATTTCAAATAAACCCTTACGATATACATATTTAAGAATTCCTTGTAAAGGACTTTTCCCTTTCAAAAAAGAATTCTTCTCATAAAAGTTTTTTATATAGGCTACCGTAGCTTCGCTATATATCCATTGATTATGTACTTTTACTAGGTACACCTCAGGTAAGGATTCGGTAAGCCGATATAAGTGGGACTTTGATGTAGGATCTATATAATTTGGCTCTTGAGGTACCTCGTTTAGATCTATTTGTATTTGTTTTTCCTCTAAAATACTTTGTAAACCGATGGCTAACTTGATAGCCTCTTCATGATCTCTATCATTTTGCAAAAAAGGCTTAGCTGCAATTTCATAATTTGCATTCCCTTCTCTTAGTGCACCCAAATGGCTATTCATGGTAGCATGCGGTGAGTTCAAATCATAGTTACTTTCCTTCCTATCAGATGCCTGTATGGTAGGGAAAGTCAGTAAACATATTAATATGTATGTAATTAATCGAAACATATTCATCTAATTTATGTGGGATTCATCAAATTCTCCACTCAACTATGTAATCATATTCCTATATTAATTAAATTTCAACTATCCTTATCAACATTTCTTTTCTCCTAATCTAAAAAATACATGAATAAGATACTAGTATATGTAAAGTCTAAAGTTTCGAATTCTTTCAAACACACATCTACACCATTTTGTTTCTACACCTTATCGTATGATCTGCTATGAGGATATTTCAGATCTTGGAATACAGGTGCTTTTATTCCAATAGAGAATTCGTAGGATTGTTTATTTGCCAATGGGTACCAATCAAAACTCATTTGCCAACAATGCAAGTCCCTATAAATGTTTAATTTGGTAGCACTACCCACTAATTCTTTTTTATCCAGGTCATAGGTACTACCAAAACCTATTTTCCAGTTGTTAGTAATAGTTAAGTCTCCACTAAATTCCAACTGCCTGGTAGTTTCTTTTTTATCTTTTGGTATATCGTAGGTATAGTTTTGGCGATAAGTTAGTGTCAACTGCCAAGGTATATTAAAATCAACGTATTGAGTAGAATCTAAGGAAATAACTGAAGCTGTTTCTTCATCATCCGAATCCTCCACCAAAGCTTTTTTTGTTGATTTACTATCCCATTGATCTCCTGTTTCTTTACTACTTTTTTTCGATTTTAGCGTAGTACCAATTTTAAATGTATATTTTTTTAAAGTACCAAGTCCCTGACCATGCTCCCAAGCAAATTCTTCTATACGACTTCTACCCCGATATATATAGGGCTCATACGTAGAAGTATATTCTAAGCTTATCAGGCTATCTAGTAGCCGTGTTCTCGCATTTAAATTAATATCTCCTAGTGGGAAGCTATCTGCAAGAAAATCGTAGGTTGTACCTACATGTAAAGACTCGAATACAGGAATTTTCTTTGATTTAGCAGACGCATCTTTCGTATTTTTAACCTTAAGCTCTAGTGTATTATCTACTTTTACATTCAATACAGCACTGGCTTTATTTTTAGGGGTACCATATACTCCCAACTGAAACTTATCTAGAACTTCTTGTTTATGCTTGGTCTGGATTTTTTGCCAATACCCAAACTTTTCTTTAGAAAAATCAGGTGTATAGGTAATATCTATGGAGGGTTCAATGCGATGTCGGACCCCTTGTACAGAACTTTCCTCATTGAAGAGATGCGTACCATATATAGTAGTTTTTAACTCAGCTCCTAAATTATAATCCCAAACCCTCTTAAAGCTGCTGATTGTGTCAGCCAAAATACTATCTTTTGCTGCATCATATCTATAGTCCAATCGTTTAAAATACCAACGTTCTATATAGTTGAAAAATGGTTTTAAGTTAAAATAAGTAAAGAGTTTAATGTTAGTCTCCACTGGAAAGGCATGTTTTGCACCATACCTACTTTCTTTCAAAAATTTAGACCAGTTTTGTCTAGTAAAATCCAACGTGTCCCGATGAACTACATTGGTAAGCTCATTTTGAAATTCGGAGGTATGTTTAAAATATATATCTTCATACCAATGCCTTGATGCCCCACTCCTCCATCGAAATGGATAGATGGGAATGGTCCCTAGCATAACTTGCGGAAAGGTAATATGGGTAAGGTTTTTTGGAAAATCTTTACTATGTTTTACACTCGTATTTAGCGTATATGGAGTACCTAAGAGCTTACGCATATACCTAATTTGGGATTGTGTTTTTGCATTTAGCTGATCTGGCTTATCTCTTGTTTCTAAAGCATGCCTAGGAGATCTACTCTCAATATCCACTTCAGCCGTTAAACTGCTTACTCGATTGTTTTCAGTATTGTGTTTCCACTGAAACCTCCATTCTTTTTCTTTGGTTTCTTGTAGAGCTGTCTCTGCTGTCTGATTGGTAATTCCTCTGGTATACAAAGCAGTACCGGTATATCCATAACGCTTTTTATAATTTATGTTTGCTGAAAATTGGGAGTGCCCTTTCGCGTAAAGAGATCCTCTCAATGCCAGATCAATATAATCGTTAAAATAAAAATAGTATCCCCCTTCTTTAAGAAAGAAACCTCTTTCGCCATCTTCTCCTATTTGAGGTCGTATGATTCCCGATGTTTTGGCAGTAGGCATATAAAAAAGACCATAGAAAAATCCTAATATGGTAGGCACTCCATCGAAATAAAATTGAAAGGGGCCAGAAGCAACCTTTTTATCTTTAACAAATTTTACATTTCTTGCCTGAATAAAGTAATGTGGCTTAGTTAAATTACAGGTTGTCAACTCAACCTGATCTGCATAATACGTATCTTGAGTATCCATTTTAGCTTTATGACTACGAATAAGCGCCTCATCTTGCTTCGTAAACAGATTCCGAGCTGTTCCTCTTTTAGACTCAAAATTATAGCGAATTTCTTCAGCTATATACTTGTTTTTTCCTTGCTCAAAAACTGGTTTAGGATCTATCTTGCCAAGTTCATTTTTCTTACCAGTTGCTATAATAGTATGCTTAGCCCAATTTAATGAGATGTTTTCTGCTGTTAATTGTGCATCCTCATAGCCAATGGTACCAGCTCCATATATATTGAAGTTCTTTTGCTCAACATCGAACGTAATAGAATCTTGACCTTGATATGGAATAATCGATTTAAGTGGACCAGTGGCCTCATCCGTCTGATCCTTTGCAGATGCAGCCTGCATTTCTATAAATGAAATTCGATAAGGATTCTTCCAAGGGAATGGTCCAACTTGAGGAATATACAAAGACCCTTTTTTGCTAGGATGCTGCATCACAATTTCTGAGAAATATTGTTTATTTGTAGCGCTTATTGGGGACAATAAGCCAAGGTTATTAGGCAAGTATGGAGACATACCAGGCAATAACGACCATAGGAAAGGCAAAAATACGTACTTAATTGTAGGCACTGAGTTCTATCTTTATAAAATTTTTGTGCGTAAATTTATCATGTTAGGCACGAATTAAAGATATAAAATGAAACTTTTTATCCAATTTACATCTATTTTAATGCTTTTATTGTTAGCAGGGTTTAATAATCCTACTAATAAAGGTTACAAGGTAAAAAAAATTATCATTGATGCAGGTCATGGCGGCAAAGATTCGGGAGCGGTAGGTAAATTTTCCAAAGAAAAAGATATAGCTCTCCAGCTAGCTTTAGAGCTAGGCAACTTGATTAAAAAAAATATGGGTGATGTAAAAGTATTATACACTCGTCAAAAAGATGAATTTATTCCTATTCACCAAAGAGCTCATACAGCTAACAAAAATAAAGCAGATGTTTTTATTTCCATTCATTGTAATGCTGCGGAAAAAAATAAGTCTGCTCACGGTATCGAAGTTTTTACAATGGGTTTAGAAAAAAGTAGTAAAAATTTGGCTGTTACCAAAAGAGAAAATTCAGTAATTTTAATAGAACATAACCATAAAAAGCATTATCAAGGGTTTGACCCTAAATCTCCGGAATCACATATACTATTTTCTTTGTATCAGAATGCACATACAGAAAATAGCTTAAAGTTAGCACAACATATTGAATCAGGTTTTAAACAACATACAGAGAGAAAAAGTCGAGGAGTTAAACAAGATGGTCTTTTAGTGCTTTGGCAAACCAGCTCCCCTAGCGTGTTGGTAGAAGTAGGATTTATAACTAATCCAGAAGAAGAAAAATATTTAAATAATAAAATTGGCCAACATCAAATAGCTACTGCTATTTTTGAAGGGTTCAAAAAATACAAACACTACATCGAGCATCACAACCAACATTCCTAAATCTTCCCCCTAGCGCAGAAGTTATTTCCGTGCCTTATCACTATCATGCTATAAACTCTATTTCCAGTAAGCTTTGTTCATCTAAATAGTAGTCTTTGGTACTACTTCCCTTCCGTGGCCTGTGACACACAGGCCACCTACATTAAATATCAGTATTAGATCTCTTGCATAACCAAGAAAGGAAATGATTGCTCTTGGATGGAACTTTATCTAGATAGAGGATACCTATTTACAGGTCATCCAGAAATAAAATCGTTATTTTTTTAAGTAAAAAAATGCCACCTGAATTGGAAGAATCAGCCATCAAGCAACTATCAAGTATATTTTTATAGATTGGTTAGTAAATAAAACATTTATTTTTAGCTTATTTTCAAGGGTGTAAACCCGTAAACGGGTACATTAAATGTAGCAAAAGTAAAAAACCTGTTGAATAAGTTAGGAATACATATTGTACATAACATAATTTAGGATATTTTTATTTTTAGATGAAAGCCTCAAATATATTTTAGTAATGTATTAAAACTCGAATTAGAAAAATCAATCATTATTCCATTCTAATCCTTATATTTATTGTATGAGCTTAAGCAAAGAAGTAAAAGTTGGCCTTTTAGTAACGATTACACTGTTAATTTGTTATTTAGGATTTAATTTTTTAAAAGGGAAAGAAATATTTCCAACTACAAGAACCTATTACGCATTGTATAAGAATGCGAGAGGCCTCAATACTGCCAATGAAGTCATGCTGAATGGGTTTCAAGTAGGCAGAATTCAATCTTTAGAAATATTACCAGAGAATGACTACCAGGTACGTGTAACACTTGCCGTAGACAAACACGTTAAATTAACCGATGCTAGTATTGCCAGATTAGAAAACACCAACCTGCTTGGGAACAAAGTAATCGAATTGATTATTAAAGAAGGAAATCCACTGCAATGCTACGATACCCTTTCAACTGAAATGGAACAGGATTTACAAACTAAGTTTGCGAAAAGCACGCTACCTGCACTGGATGATGCTAGGTCTATCACGTTGCTAACCAATAAGTTTGTTCAAAATTTAGTTGAAAATACAGACCGAATCAATTCTATATTTAGCAATTTGGAAAGAACCTCACAAGAACTACGCAAAGCAGTTAATACGAACAAAAAGAACTTAACTACGATCAGTCATAACATAGCAGAGATTTCTAGTGCGCTTTCCGATAAAGAGATAGGTATACGGGCCGTTCTTTTTCAGTTGAAGGGAATAACAAATGAAGTAGAAAGCATGCGGCTTAGCCAACTAGCTAATAGATTACATCATATCTTGGCTATGGTAGAAGAGGGACCTGTTTATGGACATATTGACCACACACTTACCAACTTAGATAAACTTTTAGTAGATCTACGAACTCATCCCAGCAGATATATCCATTTTTCCATTTTTGGACGTGATTCTATTTTCAGCCGAAACAAAAAAAATCCAGTTAGCATTGCTAAGTAACAACATATAATCCAGCAGATATCTTATCTAGCACCTTTACAGTTTTTTAAGCATATCTTCAGATTATTATAAACCAATAAGAATCTAGCTAAGAGAATGTGCTATTCCGTATTTGATACACATATAGCATAAGATCAAAGCCCCCCTCGTAAAGATCTTAAAAACAACTGCGAGGATAAGCATCATTAAAGTAATTAGGAGAAAAATAAAAAAATCAATAAAAAATATCCTTTTATTATTTCTACTCTAATCAGTTTGTACTAAATTTAAAACCAATATTTTTTTATTTAATTTTAAATTATGAAAACTGGAACAATTAAATTTTTTAATGAATCTAAAGGATATGGTTTTATCACCGATTCAACATCACAAGATCATTTTGTACACATAACAGCTTTGGATGACGAAGTAAAAGGATTAGAGATGAAAGAAGGACACAAAGTAACCTTTGAAACTATAGACACCCCTCGTGGTTCGAATGCTACAAATGTTAGACTTGAGTAAACATTATTAATTCAAAGTTTATTAAGAAAAAAAGCCTCACCTTTGTATAGTGGGGCTTTATTTCAAATTTGCAACTAGGTAAGGTCTATTAATTTTAATGGGCTATATGATATGGGTAAATCGGCTATCTACCTAATTATTAGGTATTATCAGAAAAATATAAAATAAATAATATTGTTATTCACCAAAGTTATTGTAATCTAGAATTCTAGCTCATTGATGAAAAACGCCTCACAGATTTCTACATGTATAAAATCTAAACCAAATTTTCTTGCTATGGATTATTATAAAAACTATCTATTTAATATTCCTATCATCTTTCGTATAGTCCTTCTAATTCTTTTATTAATCAATGGTTACAGTACAACTCAAGCAGGAGTTGCCCTCTCCCCTACAAAAACCACAGCAAATACTAAGAAAAAATCACATAAAATTCCTTTACATCAAGCCATAGAGGCAGGTGACCTACAAAAAATAAAAGCACTCTTAACACCAAAAAATGTAAACATTAAAGATAACGATCAAGTTTATCCTTTGCATATAGCTGCTTATCAAGGCCGGTTAGATATTGCTAAACTCTTATTAAAAAACGGTGCCATCATCAATGTTAAAGATAAAGATGGACACACCCCCCTATATTGGGCCATATTAGGCAATAACAAAGATATAGTTCAATTCTTAATCAAAAACGGCGCTGATGTACATGCAGAGCCCCAGGGAGAACTTAGCTTACTAAGTAGGGCTATCATGATTAGGAATATCGCTATTATCAAATCTCTATTAGATAAAGGAGCCGATCCTAATCAGCCAGATAAGACAGGTTGGACCCCTTTACATTACGCTATAAGTAATACAGATGTAATACATCTATTGAGTGAAGACGAGAGTTCTTTAAATACCAACGAACTTTATAAAGAGCAAAAAATCCGTATAGAAATCATTAAATTATTGATAAAAAAAGATGCAAATGTAGATACAACTACAAAAGAAAAGCTCACCCCATTACATCTGGCTGTACAAGCAGGATTAGAAAAAGTTATTGAACTAATTGCTAATAAAAGTAAAGCCATCAATCTCCAAGATGATAAAGGCTATACAGCGCTTCATTATGCCGCCTTAGAGAACAATACCAAAATAACAGCCATGTTATTAAAAAATGATGCCAGTATCGATATAAAAACCTACTTGGGTAATACCCCACTCCACTTAGCAGCACAAATTGGCAATTTAGATATTGTAAAGCTTTTAGTAGCAAATAAGGCTGACATCAACGTCATGAATGAGGAAGGTATCACCCCGCTACATATGGCAGTCTGGGGCAAATCATCGCTTATCGTGCAATTCTTCATTGATAAAGGTGCTCAAGTGGAAATAGAATCTCCTAAATATGGTACTGCGCTACATATAGCTGTGCAAGAAAATGCACCTAATATGATAGAAATTTTATTAAATCAAGGGCATGCTAATGTAAATCTACAAACTACAGAAAATGGATATTGTCCTTTATATTGGCCTATCAAAAAAGGGAATATTGAAATAGCAGAGTTATTGGTTAAGCATGGTGCTATACTAGATTTGCGAGACAAAAAAAATAATACACTATTACATAATGCTGCTAATTACGGCCAATTAGCTTCTATCAATTTCTTACTAGCTAAAGGTTTAGATATTAACCTAAAAGGATGGTCAGATGCTACGCCTTTGCATCTTGCTGCAGCAAAAGGCTACTTGGAAGTCGTAAAAAGACTGGTCGAAGCTGGAGCAGATATAAATGCCAGAGATGCCCACGAATATACTCCATTCCAGATTGCCGCTACACATAAACAAGCAGAAGTTATGCTCTATCTTTGTGAAAAAGGTGATAAAGCCGAAGCTAAATGTCCTGATGGCAATTTATTACATATCACCGCTAATCCTAGTCCTTCCTCTAGAGCTATCCTGGCTTAAATCTTATTGCAATAATAGGCTTCTTCCGAAACCGTCGCCTTGAGTCCTCTGAGTTCGTCAGTAATTAATTCTTCATATTTATTTACTGCAGTAAACTCCGGTTTCTCATAAATTCCTTCCTGCCCAGACAATCCAATTCTTGGTTTCTGAAGAAGTCTAATGCAAAAAATCACCGCGCCATCATAGTCACTGGAAAAGGACTCTGATGGTAATAATAATAATTTTTAACTCAATAAGTTCGATGCTACTTGAACAGTTTTAGTTAATATAGAGTCATAACTATGAAGCATCAAGTTGCTTTTTAATTAGATATAAATGGTTTTGCCTGTAATTGTTAGGGAAATCAATTTTTATATAAATCAACAAATAGTTATCTTAATAAGCCGGTTAAAAAATTATTTGCCATGGAAGCTATGAATATTGTACTTTTCGATACTATTTCTAATAGAATTGCTCTTAAGCCTTTTTCAGACACAAGACCTATAGCAACAATAAGAATTGGAATTCATACCCTAGAAGAAAAATGGAAGACTTATATTCCAGGTACTTATTCGTATTTGACTGAAGATTACTTAAGGGCCAAATTTGGTTGTATAAGTGCAACAAATAATTTATGTATCAATGGTAGTATTTACCCAAACCAAGCTCTTGTGGATCGTATCATGGATCTACAACCTAATGAGATGTTGGTGCAGGATAGCCTAATCATTGCATTTTGGTGTCAACAAATTCCATCTTTACAGCTTTATCCAGATGGCTTTGAAAAGTTACGTAATCAAGCTAAACTAGTAACATTCTCAGGTAATCTAATACATTTGAAAAACAAGTGGGACATCTTTTCTCATAATTCACAAGCTATCAGAGAAGATTTCGAACACGTTAGAAAAAATAGAGTTACACAACAGATACAAGATCCTCATACTATCATTTACAACTCAGACAATATCTTTATAGAAGAGGGAGTCAAAATTAGAGCTGCTATACTCAATGCTGAGGATGGACCTATTTATATAGGCAGAAATGCTACCATCGAGGAACAAGCTGTTATTAAAGGACCTGTAGCTATCAGTGAAGGAGCTCAAGTAAAAGTTGGTAGCCTTATTCATTCAGGTACTACCTTAGGCCCCTATGCAAAAGTAGGCGGTGAAGTAACTAATTCTGTAATCTTTGAGTACAGCAACAAAGCACATGACGGATTTTTAGGCCACTCAGTAATAGGAGAATGGTGTAATCTAGGTGCAAATACAACAGCTTCGAACTTAAGAAATGATTATAAAGAGGTCACTATATGGGACGATAGCCAAGAAGATTTTATAAAAACAAATCTTCAATTTTGTGGCCTTTTTATGGGAGCTTATAGCAAATGTGGCATTAATAGTATGTTCAATACAGCTACAGTAGTGGGTATAAGTGCCAATTTGTTTGGTACAGGATATTTTAAAAGATTTATTCCTTCTTTTACAAAAGGTAGTCCCGGCGACCAGCTATTTACATACAATCTTGAAGATGTCCTAATTAGCATTGAAAACACGATGGCACGACGTAACAAAATACTTACAGAAACAGATAGAAGAATATTGACCGACTTATGTGATACCGCTATGCCTGTTTGGATCAAATCAGTAATTTAAGCATGCAGTTTGCAAACATACCAGGGCATATACAACTGAAAAAACGCCTCATTTATCTGGCAAAAAGTGGCCAAGTTCCTCATGCACATCTTTTTTGGGGGCCTCCAGGAAGCGCCTCCTTAACATTAGCGATGGCTTTTGCTACTTATCTAAATTGTCATAATCAGTTGCCTGAAGATTCATGTGGCCATTGTGGTGCTTGTATTAAAATGGGAAAATTAAATCATCCTGACCTCAAATTTACCTTTCCTATCAATACGACTAAAACTACTTCCGAATCAGAGATAACCAGTAATAATTTTCTTAAACTGTGGTATCCTTTTCTACAAGAGCAGCCTTATGGAGACATTTCTGATTGGAGCCATCATATAGGTGCCGAACACAAACAACTGATTATACCTACAGCAGAAGCTAAGTATATTAGCCAATATCTCAGTTTACAAGCTTTTGAAGGTCCTTATAAAATTATTTTGATTTGGTTACCCGAACACTTACATGCTACGGCTGCGAATGCATTACTAAAAATAGTGGAGGACCCGCCTTCACAAACCATATTCTTACTAGTAAGCATGGCGGCTGACAAGCTTTTAAGTACGCTACGCTCACGTTTACAACAAGTCTTTGTGCCTGCATTTACTGACGAAGCGCTTACACAACTGATTGTACAGAAACATCATCTATCGCCCCAAAAATTATCACAAATAGTAGGATTAGCTGAAGGTAATTTAAACAAAGCTTACAAGCTTATAGAGGACACCAAAGTTGAATTTTTGGAAGAATTTACAAGCTGGATGCGGGCATGTTATGCCCAGGACTTTACTAAACTGATGACACAGGTAGAAAAATTTCAAGAGATACAGAAAGAAAATCAAAAGAATTTTTTGATCTACTCGTTATACATGATGCGACAGATTCTGCTGGTACAATTTAGAAATGAAAGAATAGTAAGGACTCATGAAACAGAACGACAACTAGCTGAGAAATTAGGACAAATTTTAAATTATGATGCTATAAAAAAAATGAATAGCTGGTTAACCGAAGCTCATTATCATATAGAAAGAAACCTAAATACCAAGATCCTATTTCTTAATTTATCCTTAAGAATTACACAAATTTTTCAGGCGATTCGGGGAAAATCTGCTTAGTCATGTATCCACCTAGTTCAGATGAATTTGAATTACCAGGCTTTTAAAATTTATTAAATTTAATTGACTAATGAGACAACTAACTCCTGTTGTAGAAAAAATACTGATCCTTAATTTAATTGTTTTCTTTGCACATAACCTATTGGGATGGGACCTAGTTGAATTACTAGGCCTTAGATATATCTTCTCTAGTCAATTTAAGCCTTATCAATTCTTAACCCATTTATTTGTACATGCTGGCTTCAACCATTTATTCAGCAATATGTTTACACTTATTACATTTGGTCCCATTCTAGAATACAACCTTTCTTCTAAGAGATTTCTTTCCTTATATCTAATAACTGGTATAGGGGCAGCTTTACTATATAGCCTCATCTTTTACTTAGAAATAGGAAGATTAGAAAACCTGTATCAAACTTATCTAGCTAATCCAAATCCAGAAAATTTTAGCATTTTTTTGCACAAATATCCCAATATCTATAACGTATTTAATAATCTGAATGGGTTTGTTTACGATTTTTTTCAACATGCAGATAACCCTGCTTACATAGCCAAAAGCAAGACTATCTTAGCACAGTTTTACACATTCAAAATGGACATACCTATTGTAGGGGCTTCAGGAGCCATATTTGGTATATTAACAGCCTTTGCCATGCTATTTCCAAATGCTAGGTTATCACTCCTATTATTACCTATTCCTATTAAAGCCAAATATTTTCTCATACTCTATGGGATGTACGAACTATACGCAGGCATTCGGGACAATCCCGCCGATAACGTCGCGCATTTTGCACACCTAGGTGGTATATTATTTGCCTACCTCTATATTAAGTGGTACCAAAGGAGCGTATTGAAAAAGGAATAACCCTCCTTTTCCACAATCTCTCGGCTAAGCCGGGTGGCCGCCTATAGGATAATTGAAATTTATTTATAATTGCATATACTATTTATCTGTTCCCACGCTCACTAACAAGACTCTTGGATGGCCACGCCTACTGCGTAGGCTCGCCATGACGACAGAGGGAGGCTAAAGGTAGTTATTAGGAACAAAAGTGAGGCAAAGCACGTTAAGGCAAAAACAAGAATCTGAGGATAGTCATTGCGAGCGCTAGCGAAGCAATCCAGGATTTTTTATGGTACTTTATACTTTTTTATACCAAGGCTTTAAATATGGTTAATCATTTTGGATACCACTACTATCTTTCATAATTTAATAAGCCTACTACTTTAGATAGCTATGCTAAAATGGCTGCCTACTTAGCTTATCTACATGCGTTATATAGCTGATTTACATGTACACTCCCATTATTCAAGGGCTACTAGTAGGACACTCAATCTAGAAACTTTACACCAGTGGGCTACTATCAAAGGCATTCATGTGGTAGGTACAGGAGACTTTACACATCCTAAATGGCTTCAAGAGCTACAAGAAAAGTTAATTTCAGATGGAAATGGTTTTTACAAGCTTAAAAATCCACCTCCCAGACTTATGTCAGTCCAACCCATCGATATAAGATTTTGCTTATCTACGGAGGTTAGCTGTATTTATAAGGATGCGAATAAGCTACGCAAAAACCACAGTCTATTATTTGCCCCTGACTTAGAAACGGTAGCAAAGATTAATACCAAGCTAAGTAAGATCGGCAACTTAGCGGCTGACGGCAGACCCATTTTAGGCTTATCTGCTAGAAATCTATTAGAAATTGTTTTAGAAGCTTCAGACCGAGCATACCTCATCCCCGCCCATATTTGGACTCCTTGGTTCTCTGTATTAGGCTCCAAAGCTGGTTATGATAGCGTAGAGATGTGTTTTAAAGAGCTCACTCCCTATATCTTTGCTTTAGAAACCGGATTATCTTCCGACCCAGCCATGAACAGGCGACTCAGTGCTTTAGATCGATATACGATGGTATCTAATTCTGATGCCCATTCTCCCAAAAATTTGGGTCGTGAAGCAAATATTTTCGATACAGCTTGTACCTATGATGCCTTGTTTGAAGCGCTAAAAACCCAAAAAGGGTTTTTAGGAACCTTTGAATTTTTCCCACAGGAAGGAAAATATTATCTGGATGGACATCGGAATTGTGGGATATGTTTTGATCCTTCTATGACCTTAGCTCATCATGGAATTTGTCCCATATGTGGTAAGCCTCTTACTATTGGAGTGCTACATCGGGTGGTAGATCTAGCTGATCGTGAACAGCCCATCTCGCCTACTGATACAACTGGCTTTGAATATATCATCCCACTTCCTGAAATTATAGCAGAGATAAACGGCATAGGAGTGGCTAGCAAAAAGGTACAAAAGCAGTTTGCTCACATCATTAAGACCTTTGGCAATGAATTTACTTTTCTCCAAGAAACTCCTATCCAAGATATCAAACAACAGGCAGGCCCCATTTACGCAGAAGCGATTAGCAGGTTACGCAAGCAACAAGTACTACGTCAACCAGGGTATGATGGAGTGTATGGTACTATTCATCTTTTTCAGCCAGAGGAGCTGAAGCGATGAACCCATACTACTTTAATAACATACAACTAAAAGCTATTAAGTAGGGTTTGCTAATTTTCTCATCCATTCACGCAACTCGGTGGCCCTAACGGATTTGTCATTCCTGCCACAATCCGCTTGATTAACTTCAGACGTAAACTGAGGTAGTAATTCAGTAAAATAATTAGAAGAAAGCAACGTTCTCCTGTTCGGTTTAACTAGCAATTTGGATTAGTTACTATAAATTCTTTAGCTTTGTAGAGCTAACTTTTAGGTAGCTTGGTAAAGAAGTTATTTTAATTAATTCAACAAGGTTATAACAAATCTATATCATCTTTAATATTTTAAACTATTAATTCCTTGCTCTTCTATGTCTATTAATTTGCAAAACTTTAAAAAATATTAGACCTTCTGCGAAAATAGATAAGAAAAGCTGCTAATAAATATAGGGAATGATATCCTGAAGAAGTAAGTTATTTAAAATCCATATTTAATATTAACAATACCAGCTATAATATTGAATCGTAAATTGTATTTCTTTTGGAAATTACGGTATACATCCGAAATAATTTTAAATAACTTCAAATCCCTTATTTTATGTTCTACTTGCATACGACTGGAGGATAACTGCTTGTTATGCTCTTTCTCTTCCTTAGTTAATGGTTTTTTCTTACTCTTCTTATAGGGTAATACTACATTGCTTTGGAGCTTCTGCCATCCTTGGTAACCACTATCTGCTAGCTTAATAGGGTTTATAGGTAAGGGTTTTTCTGCTTTGCGTATCTTGAAATCATGAGTTCTTCCTTTGTGTGACTTAGATACGCTTACTATTTTCCCGCTATCTTCCATTACTATCTCTGTCTTTATGGTATGTCTCTTTTTCTTGCCTGAATAACTCTTCTTTTGCTTGTTAGTAGGTCGCTGGGTAGGTGTTTCTGTTACATCTGCTAATAAGTTAAGCACTTTCAACTTTTCCCACCACAATCAGAAAGAGCAAAGCAAATCGTTGAGCAAGCTCAGAAAGCTGTAGAAGAGCTAAAAAATATATAGATAAGATTTAGGATGAACTCTGCAACGCCCTCAGAGTCACCTTCTTGAAGGGACTCTGAAGCTTATCAGCTTACTCTAACCAAGCCTCTTGCTGGCGCACGCATCCTTGCTGCGTGTGCCCATGCAACGCTGAAATTCAATAACTTATTCTAATCGAGCACCTACAAACGGATTATTCCGTTTCTCAACCCCGATCGTAGTGTTTGCACCATGCCCTGGATATAAGGTTACTTGGTCATCTAATTTAAACAATTGTTCATGGATACTTTTTAGCAATACGTCATAGTCTCCACCTGGAAGATCGGTACGACCTACATAATTCTTGAATAGAACATCTCCCACAAAGCAAATTTGATTTGTAGCACAATATAAGGCAATATGTCCAGGCGAGTGACCTGGTACATGTAATACTTTTAACTGATGATTTCCTACTTGAATAAAATCTCCGGCTGCAACAAAGATATCTGGGGTAGTAGGCTCATAGCCAAAAATACCATACCGGGGAGCATGGGCACCAGCTAGCCGCATGAGCTCTAGATCTGCTGGGTGAATTGCCAATTTCACACCATAAGTACGCTTGATATAAGCATTCCCCACTATGTGATCTATGTGACAATGGGTATTAATTAAGTGCTGAACATGAAGTCCTTGTTCTTGTATAAAATCACTAAGCTTTTTTTGCTCATCAGACTCCAAACAACCTGGATCTATGATGGCACATGATTTTGTTTCGTCATATACCACATACGTATGCTCTGCTAAAGGATTAAAAGTAAATCTTTTTACTGAGAGCATACAAAATTAAAAAGTTAATAGAGTTATTCTGAGACCTTCGCCTTTGGCCCCCTAGGTTCGTCAGTAATTTGTTCAAAATCCTCATTTACTAAAGTAAACTCCAGTTTTTCACAAATTCCTTCCTGCCCAGAAGACAAAATTCTTGGTTTCAGAATAACTCTAATGAGCATCCTTCTTGTCTAATTCATGAGCATGGTGATGGTTATCCTGTTGGATCATAGGTGGCTTATTGGATGTAGTTGTTTTAGCACCATGAGAAGCTGGTAAAGCGATGATGGGTGCTATGACTAGCGCTACAATAGACGCCAATTTTATCAATATGTTCATAGAAGGCCCTGAAGTATCTTTGAGAGGATCCCCTACTGTGTCTCCTGTTACAGAAGCTTTATGTGGTTCTGAGCCTTTATAATACATTTTGCCATCAATTTCTACGCCTTTTTCAAACGATTTTTTAGCATTATCCCATGCCCCACCTGCATTGGATTGGAACATGGCCATGAGTACGCCACTTACCGTAATACCTGCTAATAAACCACCTAGTACTTCCGGTCCATACAATATACCTACTAGGAGCGGAGTAAGGATTGCTAATGCTCCAGGTAATAACATACCTTTCAGAGCAGCTTGTGTAGAGATTTGTACGCACTTTTCATATTCTGGTTTCGCTTTTCCTTCCATAATACCGCTTATTTCTCTAAACTGTCTCCTTACCTCTTGCACCATCGCCATCGCTGCTTTACCCACCGCTTTAATAGCTAATGCAGAGAACAAGAAAGGGATCATACCTCCTACAAATAAGCCTGCTAATACAGGCGCCTTATAAATATCTATCGAATCTATATTAGCTGTTTTCACGAATGCAGCAAAGAGCGCTAAGGATGTTAATGCAGCCGAAGCGATGGCAAATCCCTTACCTGTAGCAGCCGTTGTATTACCCACGCTATCCAAAACATCCGTACGTTGACGTACTTCTTGAGGAAGGCCGCTCATTTCTGCAATGCCACCTGCATTATCAGCAATGGGACCAAAGGCATCAATGGAAAGCTGGAGCATGGTAGTAGCCATCATACTGGCTGCTGCTATAGCGACCCCATAAAAGCCTGCAAATTTAAAGGAAGTATAGATACCAGCCGCAAAAAGCAACATAGGAAGCGCTACAGAGCTCATACCCACATATAGGCCAGCAATAATATTCGTAGCATGTCCGGTATTAGATTGCTGAATAATGAAGCGGACTGGACTTTGTCCCATTTCTGTAAAGTATTGGGTAATATTACCAACCAATACACCTACCAACAGACCAGTAACTATTGCATAAAAGACATCGATATTTGTAAAATGCTGGGAACGCATACTTAAACTTTCTGGCAGCAACATGTTAGCGAGAAAATAAGCTGCCACTCCTATCAGTATCGTAGCCGCCCAATTTCCTTTGTTAATAGCTTTTTGTACGTTACCTCCTTCACTAATTCTTATCATAAAACTGGCTATGATCGAAATGAGGGTACCAGCTACGCCAATAAATAAGGGGAAGAAAATAGGAAGCAGTCTACCTGACTGTTTAAGTGTATCAACTTCATTTCCCAATACCATCGCTGCTAAGATGGTAGCTACATAAGAGCCAAACAGATCTGCACCCATACCGGCCACATCACCTACATTATCACCTACGTTATCGGCAATCGTAGCAGGATTACGCGGATCATCTTCCGGAATTCCAGCCTCTATTTTACCTACTAGATCTGCACCTACGTCAGCAGCTTTCGTATAAATACCACCTGCTACTCGGGCAAAGAGGGCAACACTTTCTGCCCCTAATGAGAACCCTGTGATGGTCTCTAAAATGATGACTAAGGTATCCCTATTTGCCGTATCAATACCTTGGGGAGCAAAAAAATAAAAGAATATGCATAACAATGAACTAATACCAAGTGTCGCTAAACCCGTAACACCCATTCCCATCACCGTTCCTCCTGTAAATGAAATTCGAAATGCATTTGCGAGGCTATGTCGAGCTGCTTGGGTAGTTCTTACATTGGCTTTGGTAGCTACTCGCATACCTATCCAGCCAGAAAGAGCCGAAGTAAAAGCTCCCAGCAAAAAAGTAATACTGATAACAGGATGGGTATGGCTATTAGGTAAAAAGCTCATTCCAAGCAAAAGTAGACAAGCAACAAGTGCAAATGGAATAAGGGTTTTATAAACTGCTCGCAGAAATGAGTTGGCACCTTGTGAGATATTGTGTGAAATCTCTACCATATTTTGGTCGCCTGCCTCTTGCCGACTTACCCAATTAGAGCGCCAACTAGTAAAAAATAAAATAAAGATTCCAATGATGGGCAAAAAATATAACAGATTATACGTCATATATGTCAGGTTAAAAAATATAAGCTACCTATATAACACTTAGTCTATACAGACGCTATGTTATATCAATTAGATAAGCAATTTTTAATAGAATTCTTGCATATCCGTCGCCTTGAGTCCTCTGAGTTCGTCAGTAATTGGTTCTTCCTATTTATTTACTGTAGTAAACTCCGGTTTCTCGCAAATTCCTTCCTGCCCAGCGAACTCAATTCTTGGTTATCCAAGAACTCTAATATATTACTTAGCATTTTTGGGAGCCCCCTGCCGGGATCGAACCAGCGACCTACTGATTACAAGTCAGTTGCTCTACCAGCTGAGCTAAGGAGGCTTATACCTTTAGAAAAGTAAAATCGAACTAACAGCGTGTAAAATTAAACCCCTTATAGTAATTATCAAAGCATTGTAGGGCAATTTTACACATCAACCACATTAATTTATATTAGAATGGCAGATCATCCTCTTCGCTTATAGGGGTTGTTGATACTTCTGGTACAGGTTTTTGTTCTGTAGTATTGCTAGATGGTGATTCGATGCGCCAAGCTTGTAGCGAGTTAAAATATTTTGTTTCACCTTCCGGATTAACCCATTTTCTACCCTTTAGATTAAAGCTCACTTCTACTTCCTGGCCAACTTGAAAAGTATCCAACAGTTCACATCTATCTTGTATAAGTTCAAACAGGATATACTCAAGATATTGTGGATTTTCTGCATACTCCACTACAAACGCTCTTTTTTTAAAGCCAGCTGAAACTTGCTGACTTTCTTTTATGTCTGCTATTTTTCCTATTATTTTCATAAAGAATCTTAAAATAAATGACTATGATTTAAAGTAGCTTAATTAATTATTTATACTTTCATTTTACCTCAATTACCTATATATAGGTTTACACGGCAATATCTTAATCAAAAAGTATTTTTCCTACGCTATAACTACCTTTTTATGAACTAGGCGTTTAGTTTGAGATTGGTAGCGTTTAAATAGCCAAGTAAAGAAAAATAAACCACCTGCCACAGTAACCATAGCACCTGAGATAGATCCTTTTAACCAAATAGCTAAGAAATAACCGACAACGGTCACTATAATACCTATTAAAGAGCCTAATAAAAGCATGTGACTTAATTTATAGGTTAAGAGGTAGGCAATACTAGCTGGAACTACAAATAAGGCTACAACTAAAATAGCACCTGCTACTTCAAATGATGCTACTGCCGTAAAAGAGGTAGCAGTCATCAACAAATAATGCCATAAGCTGGTACGTATGCCAATAGTAGTTGCAAAATCAGAATCAAAAATCGTAATAGCTAATTGTTTGTAACCCAGTAAAATGAAGCTGAGATTTAGCAATAATACAAATCCAAGTGTATATAATGCCTGAGGCCCCATATTGATACCACTAGCCGTATACCAAACATTAAAAGGTGTATATGCCACTTCACCATATAAAACGCAATCAGGATCTAAGTCTATTTTTCTGCTAAAAAGGGAAACAAGAATAATACCTAATGCAAACAACCAGGTAAAATTGATACCAATAGAAGCATCGGACTGCAATTTGACTTTTTTATGTAAAAATGCCACCAGCAAGCTTGCTAATATACCGGTACTACCTGCACCCAACAATACTACCAAAGAACTTTTGGAACCTGTAAATAAAAAAGCCAGTACAATACCAGGTAGTACAGCATGGGTAATCGCATCTGCCATCATGGTTATTTTTCTAAGCACCAAATAAGTTCCTACTAAGCTGCAGTTAACAGCCGCCAATGAAGCAACCAATAGTATCCAAAAAGTTTCCATTTTTCTCAAATTATGTATACCTAATACACTGTGGCAAGATAAGATTTTTATGCCTAAAATCCACACGGCCATCGAACATATAACCCACTCACGTTGACATTAGCCTGGGAAAATGCCTATTGCAAGCTTAATGACTCATCTTTACGCAATTAATACACTCGATTACTAATTTGGTCTGATAATTTGAAAGGATTCGAGCACTATCCTACCCCAAAGGCTTGGAAAAAAGTTAAAAAAAACGCCTTTTCTGCACAGCGGTGACTTTTTTGCTTACTTTTTTTGTGGTAGAAAAAAAGTAAGGCGCGCCGCAGGCGAAATTTACTTTAAACAAGTAAAAGTTACATTGGGGTGTGGTGTCAGGATTTCCTTCTGACACTCAAATGTGAGGATTTTGGTGTCAGAGCTGGAGCCCTGACTCGCACTTACTGACGAACCCAGGGGACTCAAGACGACGGTTTCAGAAGAAGTCTAATCAATGATATACAATGCGTTCTTTAATACTTCTCGCTAACGTCATTTCATCCGTATACTCTAACTCCGTACCCACCGCAACCCCACGCGCAATGCTACTTAGTTTAATAGGGAAGTCTTTTAATTTTTTAGTGATATAAAAGGTGGTGGTATCTCCTTCTATAGTTGTGCTTAATGCAAAAATGATCTCTTGCAATTGTTCCGTTTGAGCACGTTGTAGTAAATGTTCTATATGAAGTTGTTCCGGCCCTACTCCTTCAATAGGAGATATCAGACCACCCAGCACATGATATTTCCCTTTATACTGTGCTGTATTTTCTATAGCTATTACATCTTGCAAATTTTCAACCACACAGATAATACCTGAATCCCTATGTGGATTGGCACATATACTACAAACAGCCGCATCAGCTATATTGTGACATTGTCTACAATATTGTATTTGTGAACGTAATCTACGAAGTGAATTAGCTAACCGTTCGGTATGTTCGGGATTATTTTTTAATAAAAATAAGGCTAAACGTAACGCGGTTTTTTTTCCTATGCCAGGCAACGTAGCAATTTCATTAACAGCTTCTTCTATTAACTTGGAGGTATAGGACATGGTAAATAGCTAAAATAAACTAAAAAGGTAATATATATTTTAAATAGTGTGCGTCAGGGCCCCGGCCCTGGCACTACAACTCCGGTTTCTCGCAAATTCCTTCCTGCCCAGCGAACACAATTCTGGGTTATGCAAGAACTCTATTAATTAACCACAAAATAATAAAATATTCTCAACTACTTCAGGTATTTTTAAATATGCGCCACCTGCGCAAGAAATACGTATTTTTCTAGCCATCTAGGTAGCCTCGCCAAACTGGATCCCCACTAGACATGCCTACAAGTTTGAACAAGAATACGATGGGGGGATGACAACTTAGGAGAGTCTTTACCAAAACTCTGATAACGTCTTGTTATTAGCCACAAAAGATATTAAATTGCAACGCTTCTTTAGTCATGGCAGGAGCCACCTCTTGCCATCACGTTAAAGTTTTTCTACTAAAGCAGGGAAGTATAAATATTTACAAGGATTGTTTAAAACATATTTTGTTAAACCAATCAAGGTGTGATTTCAAAGGGCTTGTAGCTCAGGTGGTTAGAGCGCTACACTGATAATGTAGAGGTCCGTGGTTCGAGTCCACGCAAGCCCACGATTCTTAATAAAGCAATATGCTTCTTTCTAAACCACCCTTCTTTATAAGCACATCATTAGGTATCTCAACTTAATTAGACCCTGGGTCAACCAGATTAGACGGAATTATTTTTATCTATCCTATTGCAAAAAATCAATCCAACATATAGCTTGGCAATTTTAAACTAGACTTACTTTATATGGCAGGACACAGTAAATGGGCGAATATTAAGCACAGAAAAGGTGCTAATGATGCTAAGAAGGCTAAATATTTTGGTAAACTTATTAGAGAAATAACCGCTGCAGTCAAACAAAGTGGAAATGATATTTCTGCAAACGCTAGATTGCGGCTAGCTATACAAAATGCAAAAGGGGCCAATATGCCCAAAGAAAATATTGACCGGGCTATCAACAAAGGAAGTACTGCCGATACTGCTGATTTTACCACGATCGTTTATGAGGGAATTGCACCACACGGGGCTGCCTTAATTGTAGAATGTACCACCGACAATCTGAATCGAACTGTAGCCAACGTACGCGCTACCTTCAGTAAACAGGGTGGAAGTTTAGAGAAGCATGGTGCTGTATCTTTTCTGTTTGATAGAAAGGGAGTTTTTACACTGAATGCTGAAGACATAAAAGACGAAGAAATGCTCACACTAGCCCTCATTGAAGCTGGAGCAGAATCCATAGAACATGAACCAGAAGAAGGCTATTACCATATTATAAGCTCTGTAGAAAATTTTGGAAATATCCAGAAGGAATTAGAAAATCTACAACTAGAACCCGTCTCAGCCTCGTTACAATATATACCAAGTACACCAGTGGAACTGGATGAAGAGGCTTTTGAAAAGGTAATGAAGCTTATCGAAATATTGGAAGACAATGATGATGTGCAGAAAGTATATCATAACATAGTTAGTAAATAGCAAATAGAATAGTATAAAAAGCTGACTGCTTAGAGCAATACAATAGGAATATTAATAGAGTTCTTGCATAATCCAGAATTGTGTTCGCTAGGCAGGAAGGAATTTGTGAGAAACCGGAGCTGTGGTGTCGGGAATTATTCCCGACACTCCAATGAACTGTCAGGAGGAAACTCCTGACAGCACATGAGGATTAATTCCTTCTTGGTAAGTAATAGTCGTTTATTAGGACGTTTACTAAAAAATTAATTATGCAGCATTTTAATCAAACCGAATTACCTACCAATAAGAAAGGTAAATTTACTTTCGGCGTTCATCCAGCCGTTCGAAGAATACAAATTTGGATTTCTACCCTGCAAGAAAAAACAGGTAGGACCCTTGAGGAATGGGTAGATTTAGTTCAGAGATCTAAACTTAAAACTCGAGCAGAACGCAAGAAGTGGCTAAAAGAAGAATTTGAATTAGGTTCTATGGATGTGGCTTTAATTGTAGAGCGAGCTGAAGGACAGGGTTGGGGAGATGGTGACCCTGCAGCATATCTAGAAGCTGCTCAAGGTTATGTGGATGCTATGTTTGCAGGTCCAAAAGCAGGATTGCTTCCTATTTATGAATCAATCTTATCGATCAGCTATAATCTTGGAAAGGACGTGAAAGCATGTCCTTGCAAAACGATTGTTCCTTTATACCGCAACCATGTGTTTGCAGAAATTAAACCTACAACTCGCAACCGCATTGATCTCGGATTGGCTCTTGGAGGTATGAGAATGTCTTCTAGGCTGATTAGTACAGGTGGCTATGAAAAAAAAGATAGAATTACCTACCGTATTCCACTTACCTCATTAAGCGAAATTGATGATGAAGTAAGGCACTGGCTCAAGGTGGCATATGATTTAGATGCCTAACAGTTTTTGCGATAGAGGATTTTGATGTCAGGGCTGGGGCCCTGACACACACTTACTGACAAGCCCAGAGGACTCAAGGCGACGGTTATGCAAGAAGTCTAAAAAACTCTTTTAAGCCAACGCGGCAGCACAATCACTCCTAAAAGCAGATAAAAATAGTAAGTAATGGCTCTCCAGACAATAGCAGTAATTAATACATACTCCCCTAACAATCCTCCATACAGTTGCTTAAAAAAGAACTCGGCTGTACCACTGCTACCTGGTGTAGGAGAAATAAGCATAATAATCCACATAATAATATGCTTACCAAAAATAACTCCATGTTCCACAAGGCTTACAGGTACGTAGGCAGCTAGCAACATATTCAATACACTATAGCGAACAGTCCATACCAAGCAAGTGATCATACCAATTTCAACCCAATAAGACCATTTTTCTCCTTGAAGTGCTTGAGAAGCCATGATAATATCATCCCCGTGCTTAGCTGCCGACTCATTCCATTTTCTCAAAAATTTTATACTAGTAATTTTTACTAAAAACCATTTAAAAAAAAATGGTTTAACAAACAAAGCAAAGCTCATCAATACCGTATAAACTAGAATAAGTAGGTAGCTTAACCAAAAAATAAAACTTATACCACCACCCCACTGTGTAGCCATGCTAATGGTAGACTCAGATAAGTAGTTACGAAAATTTAAAAGGCCTAGCGGTGCCGCCACAATAAAAAACAGGTTGTCAAATATAGAAGTAACCATTACATAAGCGAGTGCCTTACCTACTTTTACACCTTCTTTGTGTAGTAAAAAGATAGCAACCAGTGAGCCTCCTACAACAGAAGGGGTAACAGCAGAAGAAAATTCCCACAAGACGATTACATATAGACAAGCTACCCACGAGAGATTTTTATGCGTTAGTGTCCGAATACGATAGGTATAGCCTAGATCACGCACTACAACCAAACAGATGGCTAAGAGTATATACAACCAATTACCTTCACCAATGAGTCTTAACTGATCGGCTTTCATATCTGGGTCCGTCATAAAGAGATAGGTGACCACTCCTAACCCCAACAAAAGAGGAACCCATATTTTATTAAGATTAAGGGTTGTAAAAACTTTTTTATTATCTATCTCCATGTAAAAACTCGTTAAGAGGTAATATTTCTAGCATCTTTTACTTTGGGGACTCTAAAATAGTTGGAATCCACATACTTAGAACTACTCAATGCCTTGGTATGGTCTAGGGGTGGTTGTGCTATATCTTCTCTTAAAGTAGGTTGTTCTAAGGCTAATGCCGTTAAAGGGTCTATGCCTTCTGTATCTACTTCCTGTAATTTTTCAATCCAACCATAAATTTTATTTAAATCCGTTAGCATCATTGCCTGCTCTGCCTCAGACAATTCTAGCTTAGCCATCCGCATTAATTTATCAAGTAACTGTTTATCCATTATCTATAAATTGAAGAGGCCATAAAACTACGCTTATAAGCTTAGATTACAAAATTATATGTTTGGTTGCTTAAAAATTTCAATTCTAGACCAAGCTACAATTGAATATTTTATTACTTTTGTCAATTAAGGATCTAATTTAAATCCACTAAAAACACAAAAATGACTCCTGTGAAAAAACATTACTACCTTCTTTCTATCGTACTAGCTCTTTTTAATACCGTCTATGGGCAAACAACCACAATTATAAAAGACCCGACCCACATATCAAACAATAAAAAATTAGAAAACATAAAATTTGGGGTTCAGTTACAAGATGGCTTATCAGATCTATATGATAATTCGATGGGACAACCAGGGATTTTTGGCGAATATAAATTTCATAAAAAAGTAGGACTTAGAACTGGTTTATTCTATACTTCTCAAGGACGTATCCCATATAGAAAAGCATCCATTAAAAATCCTTCAGGATTCTCCATGCAATCTATTAGTGTGCCAGTTATACTAAGAGTTTATCCAGCTTCCAACTTAGAGGAATGGTGTTTTTTTATTGGTGTTCAACCAGGTTATATCATTGATGGTGCAATGCACCTTGAAGTCTTGAAAAATAAAGAAACAATACGAACATTAACAGAAATGAATAAGCGTGTTAACATACAACGGTTTCAACTGCATATAATAAGTGGTTGTGATTATGAGTTTGGATTTGGGTTAAATTTAGGCGTTATCTGGTTTGTAAGCTTCATAAATATTATAAAAGCAGAAAAATGTATTAAAAACAACTTCGGTTATAGTGTGGGCTATAACTTCGCAAAGTTATTAAAGTATTTTTATTGATATCAACAGTTGTCTAGAGGTAACGTAGAAACTTATCTATAAGTACTTTTAGATTGTGGTGTCAGGGCTGGAGCCCTGACACATAAGTACTCACGAACTTAGAGAATTCAAGGCGATGGTTTCGAAAGAGCTCTAATATTTTGTAACCTCCTGCTATTATAACCAAGATCAATAAAACCATATTAAATACTAACATCACCTGATTGCCTATCACGTAAGAATAGGGGGTAAATTTAAAGGTAATCATATGTTTACCAGCAGGGATAGACAATGCTCTAAGGACATAATTCACCCGTATAGGGTTAACTGGCCGGTCATCAATCCAAGCTTGCCAGCCTTTCTCATAATAGATTTCTGAAAATACCGCTAAGCCATCAGCCGACACTTCTGCTTCATACTGCAGACAATTAGGCTCATAAACCAGTAAATGTATCCTACCACTACCTAAGGAAATGGTAGGAAAAGGAACATGAAACTTGGTGGTATCTACTACAGCAACTCGTTGCGGATCAAAATTCTGTATCGCTTCTATTTCGTCCCATGGGCTACCTACTGGATAGATCGTTTCTACAAACCAAGCATTACCCAAAGCATTCGGATTAGCCATTACTCCACTACGTTCCGGAGCATACATGAAATAGCGGGTATTCAGCATATCCAAAACAGGCAATTTTGGCCAATCCTTTGTATGCCCTTGTAGGTAATTATATACTTGATGCCACTCCCTGGATAAAGCATACTCGATGAGATCCTGATAACGACGTAATTTAGCACCATGGTAGCCCCCTACAGCATGATGGTAATAAGAAGTACGTCCATCTGTAAAAGGATGATTTAAATTTAGCACGCGGTAGCCCCAGGTCGTATCCTGTAATATATACTGCCGAGCTGGCGTAGCTTCCCTAGCTTCAATTTGTGATTGAGTTTGGTAACTGATGTCACGTACATAGCGCTTGCCAATTCCATAAAAATCTATACCGATCAGGCCTATTAATAGGATGACTAACCCGCTAGTCCTCAACTTTTTCCTCCCATACATCCAGATAACCAGACTAGCAGCACTGATGAATGCCAAAGATCGCAACGTATCTTGCTGCAGCATACGCTTTCTATCTATTTGTAATGCTTCAACCAACCACCCAGGCAAAGACGCATCATGAGCGGATGTATAATCCAACCATGCTGCTAGCATAAAGGTTAACATTAAACCTATACCCATAATAGCCCAAGCACCATATAAACCTTTTCTTAGGGCTGGTGTAATGCCTTCCTGAATGATTTGTTGTAAAACCAAACAAACCGAGAGGATGCTCGTTAACTGTGCAATAACAATCGAAGTGGTGACCGCTCTAAACTTATTATAACCTGGCAGATACTGATACATGAAGTCATTAAAAACAGCAAAATTACTCCCCCAAGCTAACAAAATAGCCACGATAGTACCTGCTAGCAACCAATAGCGATCCTGTTTCTTAATCGACCAGAGGCCCACCACAAATAGAAAACAGATGATCGCTCCTAAATACATAGGTCCTTCTGTAAAAGGCTGCTCGCCTCGATAGGTGGGCGTATGTTGTAAAAAAGATTTAATTTGCTGTTGACTAAAATTCTGCCTTTTTAAAATTTGTGCTATCTCTGAACTTTCATTGAGCTGTTCATGGCTACTACCCCCATAGAAATTAGGAATGAGCAACGTCATGGTTTCTGCTTTCCCCAAGCTCCATCTAAAAGCATATGCTTTGTCTAATCCATCCGCAGGGTGAGCATCTGGAGCAACTAGTTCTGATTGTCCCCGGATAGAATATTTCCCATATTCGCAAATATTCCAAAGCCTACCCCAATTAGCTCCCACAGCTACCAAAACAGCTACCAACAATAGTCCACTGGTATATACAAATGATCTAAGTCGATTGTTCCGTATAGCTACTACCAACTGACTACAGCCATACATCCCTACCATGATCGCCAGATAATAAGTAATTTGCGGATGCGTAGCAGATATTTCCAAAGAAAGCGCCAAGGTAGTCAACAGCACTCCCCACCAACGATTTCTTCGATAAGCTACCTGCACACCTGCTAGTACCAAAGGCATATAGGCCATAGCGGCTACCTTACCATCATGACCGATGGCTATACTAATCAGCGTAAACGTACTCAAGCCATAAGCTATACCACCAGCCATCGACACATAGGGACCAATGCCCATGGCTAATAAGAGGACATAGCAGCTTAACATGGCTGCAAAAATATAACCTACATGACTAGGCAGATAGGCGCCTATGAAGCTTCTGATCATGCTATTAAGAGGTTCCTGATACTTGGTATCAATTAGATAAGCAGGCATCCCACTAAAAACAGCATGGGTCCACAAAGCTTCTTGACCTGTCTTTTTTCGATAGTCTATTAGTTCCTTGGCAATTCCTTCATGGTGCGGTATATCCCCTTGAAAAAGTTTTTTACCTTCAAAAAAGATGGGCGAAAAAAAGCTGATTACGATACCCATAAATAAGGCATATGCGATTATATGAGGAAGGATGTATTGTTTAAAAGTTGATTTTTTCATACTTATCCAACTTAGTTTAGCTTTGTACTTTATTAGAGTTCTTTCAAAACCAAGAATTGCGTTCTCTGGGCAGGAAGGAATTTGTGAGAAACCGGAGTGTGGTGTCAGGAGTTTCCTCCTGACACTCAAATGTGAGGATTTTGGTGTCAGGGCTGGGGCCCTGACACACACTTACTGACGAACCCAGGGAACTCAAGGCGAAGGTTTTGAAAGAACTCTATTTAACACAACAGCAATATACACAGAAATTTGAACTAGGTTAAACAGCATGGCCCATAAATACAAACAGCAACTTATAAAAAATGTTGTCATCGGAGATTTAGCAGAAGGGAACAGGTGCGTAGCACGGGTAGACAATCAAGTTATTTTCGTAGAACAAGCTGCCCCTGGTGATGTCATGGATATCCAGATTACGAAAAAAAAGCGGGGCTATGCAGAGGCTATTCCTGTAGAACTGCATACTCCTGGCCCCAATCGGGTGGAACCCTTTTGCATCCATTTTGGAATATGTGGCGGCTGTCAATGGCAGCACATCGCCTATGAAGCACAGCTTGTAGCTAAAGAACAACTGGTACGAGATAAGTTAACTCGACTAGGACGAATAGTTACCCCCCCAGTAGCGAAGATCTTAGCGGCTGAACCTACAGTCTATTATAGAAATAAGTTGGAATACACTTTTTCTAATAAACGTTGGTTATCTGAGGAAGAAATACAAAGCAACCAGCCTTTAAATAGGGATGCGCTGGGATTCCATAAACCTGGATATTTTGATAAAGTAGTTGATATCACGCATTGCCACTTACAAGCCGAGCCTTCCAACGTAATTAGGCTTGCTATAGCGAGATTTGTACGAGAAAGAGGATTTAGCTTTTATGACTTTAAAAACCACCAAGGCCTTCTCCGAAATCTGATTATACGTACTACGCTGACCGGAGAGGTCATGGTGCTTGTACAATTTGGACAAGCCAACGAGGCTGATATTACTGCAACGATGGAATTTATACAATCTCAGTTTCCCACTTTAACCTCCTTACAATACGTAATTAACACCAAGTTCAATGAGACTTTTTATGACCTGCCTGTTGCATGCTATGCTGGCAAACCTTTTATCACAGAAATAATAGATGGACTTCAATGGCGGATAGGGCCCAAATCATTCTTTCAAACCAATTCGACGCAAGCCAAAGTACTTTACAAGACCGTAGAAGCATTAGCCAATTTACAAGGACATGAACTGGTGTACGATTTATACACAGGTGTAGGTACCATTGCCCATTTTTTAGCACGTAAAGCCCGTCACGTGGTAGGCATTGAAATGATTGAAGGAGCCATCGAAGATGCCAAGATAAATGCAGCCCTTAACCACCTCACGAATGTAAGCTTTTGGCTGGGAGATATGAAAGATGTATTCAATGAGGATTTGCTAGCAGCATGTGGGAAACCGGATTTAATCGTAGTTGATCCTCCCCGAGCAGGCATGCACCCTGCGGTTATCCAACAACTCTTAGCAGTAGCGCCAGAGAAAATTATTTATGTAAGCTGTAACCCAGCTACTCAAGCGAGAGACCTGTATGAGCTACAAGAAAAATATGAACTTACGCATGCACAGCCGATAGATATGTTTCCACATACCAGTCATGTGGAGAATGTGGCATTATTAGTTAGAAAGGCTTAGGTTTGAGTTTGTCTAATTCAAATGTGGTGTCAGGGGACCTCCCCTGTCATCACGGCATAAATTTGTACTAATTTAGAAAATAAAGGTAAAATTGTACAAAAATTTAATTTATAAATGTTTGAATTGGGGGTAAAAGGTCAAGATCATCGGTCTTTCTTTCTTATTTTGGGATAGCTTTAGTCAGAAACAATTAAAAAATGAATCATTTATCTAACACGGAACATTTAGATGGCAAGTACCTAGGAGTTATCACTTCTGACTTTATACAAGTAGCTGATAAACTCAAAGAGGTCGCCTATATCATTCAAGAAAGGGGAAATTATGAATATCCTATATTTATTGTAGCTAATAGCCCGATTAACCTAGGAGCTCTACTGATAGACCAAGGAGAGATGAATAATACGTGGTATTATTACGCTGCATACTTAGAAGCACTCATCGAAGCGCAAGTAATAGATCGCGAGAAGGTGGCTGATTTCAAAGCAACCTACAAAGATCCAGATGAATTTTGCTGTTTGTTGGTTATAGACCAGGCAAAAGGGTTCCATAAATTTATCTATATACCTTATCCAGTAGACTAAGGGAGCGTAATTAAACTTCCTCTATAGGTGGTCTGTGTGCCACAGACCATGGAAACAGAACGTTATATCTATATTCATGATTTTTTTGCCGTCCATTGTACTTGCTTTTTGCAGACCTCTTTACCATTGTAAGTCACAGTCAAGGTAATCGTAGAACTCTTCTTCTCCTTAGCATCTACTACCTGCAACTCAATAGTATCACCGTACATATGAGGGCCTAGTGGTATGTTACTGGTTCCTGGTATAATACTTCCTAACGCATAACTAGCACCACTCGTAATTCCACCGTAATTCCCCAGATCAAACTCCATATCAGTTTCGGTAGATTCAAGCGTAACATAGATTTGGCTTCTCTTTACTGCATCTCCAGTATTCTTGATGGTAAACTTAACTTTTTCATCACCCTCAAAATTATTTAACCCTTCAAAAGCTATTTTAAGCTCTTTAGCTTGCCACTCTATTTGCTGCTTCTCTTCCTTACCATCGCAAATTACAGTCAACGTAATCGTAGCCGGGTGTTTTTTACCCTCTCCAGTGACTTTCAATACAATATCGTTTGTAGGCCAGTCGTGTACTAGATCTGAATCTGAAGATGAATTCAAGATTGTAGATAGACTAATTACTTCACCACTTTTAACACCTTGCTTACGTCCTAGCGTAAAGTTCATATCAGCATCTATAGACTCAAGTTTAATACTGATATTGCCTTGTTTCACTTTATCACCCTTATTCTTGATCCTAAATTTAACTTCATCCTCACCTTTAAAATTTTCTAGCCCTTCAAAAGTCAAGTTGATAGTTTTGTCATTCCAGTGTACATTTCTTTTTACATCTGTGCTACCACTATTAATTATTCCTACTATAAATTTAAGGTATGTAACTTCATTTTTTTTACCCCATGAGCCTTGGTCTTTACCTGTATCAATAGTGAACTCTACGTCCATCGTTACCCCCGCATTTAAACCTTGATTCTTTAATAGATCAGCTAACGTTGTTTTACCAGTCTCAATAACTACATCCTTTGCACCATTATGATATGTAATCTGTCCAGATTTACCTATACCATCTATTTCTACTTTCATATCAGCTAAAGCCGTAGCATCCAAATCAACTGTTCCCCCATTCTTAAATTGCAAAGTAAATTTTTTATTATCCTTTAGAAGTTGTATTTGGTCATCCGCATTTAGGATACTTACTTTAGGCTTATTTTCTACTTGCCAGTTTACATGTACCGTATGATCATGTGATTTATTAGCTCCTCCGAAGATTAAAGCAAACTCAACTAATTCGTTTGTACCAGGTACTATTGTTAAATTCTTATCTTGAGGAGTACCCGAAATTAATTCCGCTCCCAGTATATTCCACAAAGTGGTGGTTCCACTCTGAATATTGTTAGCGCCATAACTGACAGAAGCTCCTCCTGTTAAACTGTTAAGGTTAATAACAACCTTTTCTAAGTCTGCTTGCTTTAAATTAAAAGGACTCTCATTGGTAAATTGGAGGGGTACTGTTTTCCCTGCATCTCCTTTAAGTTGATTAAGATTTCCCCTGCCTTCTACTTTTACCTTGATCTCCCCTTCCCAATTCACGTTTACTGCATGATTTGTAGTCGCTTTATTTGTTCCTCCTAACGCTAGCTCAAAAGTAACCGACTTATTGGTACCAGATTTAATCGTTAAATCCTTATTTGCAGGAGTACCAGCAGCTAACTTATCTCCTAATATAGCCCACAAAGTGGTGGTTCTACTCTGAATATCGTTAGCGCCATAATTGACAGAAGCTCCTCCTGTTAAATTGTTAATGACAATAGCAACCTTTTTCAAGTCTGCTTTCTCTAAATCAAACCCACTCTCATTAATAAATTGGAGGGGTACTGTCTTCCCTGCATCTCCTGTAAGTTGAGCAAGATCTACACCAGTTGACTCCACTTTTACCTTGATCTCTCCCTTCCAATTCACGTCTACTTCATGATTTGCATTTAATGTATTCTCTCCCGCTAACGTTAGTGTAAAATTAATTGCTCTATTGGTACCCGATACGATTGTTAAATTTTTATCTACATCTGCGCCAGCAGCTAACTTAGCTCCTAATATATTCCACAGAGTGGTGGTTCCATTCCGAATTTCGTTAGCGTCAACATTAACAGAAGCTCCTCCTGTTAAATTGTTAAGACCAATAAAAACCTTTTTCAAGTCCGCTTCCTCTAAATCAAACCCACTCCCATTGGTAAATTGGAGGGGTACTGTCTTCCCTGCATCTCCTGTAAGTTGAGTAAGATCAACAACATTTGTACCATCGTGACCTGCTACTTTTACTTTTATTTCGCCTTTCCATTTTATCTCCTTGACTTTGTTCGCATCATCATCCTCTTTATCACTACCTTTTATTTTTATATTGGTAAAGGTAACTGCAGCTTTTTTATCGTTATCTATAGTTAATACTACCTCTTTCGACGCTCCCGCTAGTAATCTATCAACTCCTAATAATGTATGTAAGCTAATTTTGTTATCCCTGGCATCCTCGGTCCCATGTAGTAATCTACCACCATGTACAGCACTATAATCCAATTTGGTAGCTTGTAGATCTTTCTCAGATAATTCTTCTGTACCTGCTGTAATTACAAATGTAACTTGCTTTTTACTATCACCTATAAATTCTGTTACGCCAGGATCTTTTAAACCTATCGTTAACTTAGGTGCTATTTTTGCAAAAGAAAGATCTTGGTCATATACTACTTCTCCATTGTGTTTTACTATAAATTTAAAACTAGCATACGTATCTGTATCCCATCCTACAGGTAATTTACCTTGTACAGTTTTAGTAGCCCCCTCTAATTTTAGCGTAACATTGCCTTCCTTTTTGTTATTCACTACGACGTTCACCCCTTTCTCACCCTCCCAACTCAATTTAATATCTACTGTAGCAGATGCACCGTCATTCACTATTTCATATTCAATTTGCTGGCTAGCATTATTATATTCCAATTTGTTCACCTTGATCTTTACGCCATCCTTCCATGTTACTGTTTGTTTAGCTGTAGAAATATCTTGACCATCTTTATCTAATAACGTTAAATTAAACTTAGCATCTTTATCCTTACCAGGAACAATCGTTAATTCTTTGGTAGCGCTTTTCTTATCAGTAGCAATCTGAAGTTCATTAGCACCTGCTGTGAATGCATATGTAAACTCATCTACTTTCCCTGCTGTAGCATTAGCACCCTGTAGGGTAGCATGGGCTCCCACCTCTCTTTTAATCTTTAATGTCAGTTTATCTAGGTTCTCTTTCTTTACCTCTGCTCCACCTGCTGCTACTGTCACCGTTATTTTAGTAGCACCATCTTTTATGTCATCTTTATCTACTGCTAAGGTGAAGGTACCTGCGGTTTCTTCTTCCCAAGTAACGGAACAGGGCGTACCCACTGTGTTACCATTTTGATCTACTAGCTCAAAAGTAACCACCAACTGTACAACATCTTTTCCAGGATTAAATATAAACTTTGTTTTTAGCGCCTCACTCTCTGAATCCGATAGATTCGTTTTACCATTCAGACTAAAGAAGTATCCTAACTCTTTTGCTTCATCTGTTTCATTATCCTTAATAGATACAACCTTTGTAGTACTACCCTCATTAGTTTGAGTAAATTCTAGTTCACTTTCACCAGATGTACCACCTGTACGCTGTATGTTAACTTTCATCTTAAAGTTAGAAATGACCCCTGGTTTATCATCTTCAGTACCTTTAACGGTAATTTCTACCTCACGATCTGTCTTCCCTTTTAAGTTATTTTTATTGGAAGTAATTACCAACGTTCCACTTTCACTATTGTTTTTATCACTTTTACAACCGTTACAAGATATAACATTTCCCATCATCAAAATGGCTACTAAGGTGCCTAGAGATAATGGCATATATTTGTTAATTATGTTCTTTGATACTTTCATCATACTTAAATTAGTTAAATAGAAGTTGGTAATTTATTTGATTTATAAGCAGTCTAAACTACTTAAATGTGGTATACAATAATTTTATGTGTGGTAAAAGTAGCTAGCATCCACTACATTTCCAAGTAGATTTACATCTGATCACACAGCCTTGAGATACGCAATACTGAAATTTGTTGGTTGAAAGCCTAAGATTTTGCCAACAAGCAAAAGGGTTCGTGATAGGTGCCTGGTGTATGATGAGCAACCCTATTCATTTGATCGTAGGCAGGAATAAGAAATTCAAACTTGAAGCAATTGTACGTGATTTTAAGAAATTTACTTCTGTACAACGGGAGCTGGCACGGAAGTAACTTCCGCGCTACGGTTAGTGTTTCAGCGCCATCACAACGTATATTAGATATCTTTTAGCTACGCTTCCACTTTAGATTTCTAACGGCTACTTTTCTACCGTTATGTTCTACTACTATTTTAACGTTTGACTCTGTTTTGTCTAGCGTATTGTCTGAAGTAATTAGGATCTCTACTGTCTCTTCCTTACCTATATGGATAGGTTTCTTATGTTTTTGTTTGATAACATTCGTTAGCTGGGTACCTTTTTCATCTACCAGTTCATCACCTAGCCTGAAATTAGCTCCTGGATCAACTGTCCATTTAATCATCAAATCATCACTATTTATTTCATCTCCCGTATTTTTTAATTCTAATAAGTATCCTTTAGTTCCTGTAGTAAAAGTAATTCCATCCTTCTTTGGAGTTATAAATTCCATTGTAACGTGCTTATTCCAGTTCACAACTCTTTTTGTATTTAAACTACTGCTATTGACCAGGCCAATTGTAAAATTAATGTTAGAAGCCAAACCTGGGTCCATCGTAAATTCCACTTCTTTAGTGGCTCCAGCCTTTAAATTATGGAATAAATCAGCAAGCGTTGTTACGCCACTCTCTACTTTTTTACCCTTTTTAAAGGTAATGCCGACAGGTTGATGCGCACCCTCTATTTGCAATTTTATATTGTTTAAAGCTGTAGCATCCAAGTTAGCCGTACCTTCATTATTAAATTCAAGTTTAAATTCAAGTTTAAATTCAAGTTTCTTTTTATTCCTATATACAGGTGATTTTTTGTTTGCATCTACTATCTTCACCTCTGGTTCTCCCTTACCTTGCTCCCACCTTACCTCCACTGCTTGATTAATTCGTTCTTTATTGTCCCCTGCCAACTCTAGCGTAAAGCCAACGGATGTAAGTACTCTAGGCTCTATGGTAAAAGTCTTATCAAAAGATTTTCCCTGACTAAAAACTCTTGGATTTATATCCCATAAGGTAGCTTTTTCACTTTCTATTATATCTTCCCCAAGCTTCAAGATTACACCGGCTGGTAAATCCATCAACTCAATAACAACCTTCTTGAGGTCTGTTTCTTGTAAATCAATTTCACTAGCATTGGTAAATCGGATGGGAAACTGTTTGCCACTATTTCCTAGAAGTTTAGTAAGATCAACAGCACCAATACTATTATAACCTTCTACTTTTACTTTTATCTCGGCTGCTTTCCAGTTTACAGGTATCGGGGTGGGTTCAGCAACTGGGATATTTTCTCCTTGTAAACCTAATGTAAAGTCAACGGCAAGATTTGTACCAGGTACGATAGTCATATCTTGATGTACCGTCTGACCAGCCTCTAATTTAGTACCCAATATATCCCATAAAGTGGTCTTAGCATTCTGAATAAGCTGACCAGCATAATTAACAGATGCCCCGGCTGATAAATTGGAGTATTTAATTTTGATTTTTTCTAAGGTTTCTTTGTCTAGATCAAACGCACTCTCATTCGTCCAGTTAAATGATATCTGCTTACCCTCATCGCCTCTAAATTTCATCAGATTCCCTTTACTTCCTAACTTCACTTTAACTTCTCCTTTCCAATGTATCTGCGCTATTTTATGAGCATCGTCATTTCCACTCCCTTTTACTTTAATATCTTGGAATATAACTTCAGACTTATTATTGTTACTGATAGTTAATGCTAACTCCGCTGTAGCTCCATTAGCTAAAGAAGTAATATTTAATAAATCATGTAAATTCTTCCCTTTAACAGGTTCAGATTTGAAGGAAGTTACTAGCACACCATGCATACCCGCATAATCTAAGGTGATCGACTTAAGATCTTCTTGGGATAATTGTTTTAGTGCTCTGAAACTAATTTTTATATTTTTCTGAGCTTCTCCTACTAGTGTTGTTACACTTGGATCTGCTAAAGCTATTTCTATCTTAGGCCTTGTTTGAGAAATAGGGAGTTCTTTTTTATACACGCCTACTTCATTCAATTTTAGTTCGAATTCGAACTTAGCATCCGTATCAGTATCCCACGCTACTGGTAAAGAACCCTTTTGCTCTTTGCCATTGCTAGCATCCAGGGTTATCGTTCTATTCCCCTGTTGACTACCGTCTAATTTAATAGTGGTTCTTTCGACAGGTTTCCAGTTTAAAACAACTTTTGCTGTGGGAGCTGCTCCTTTATTTTTTATTTGATACTCAATTTGATTAACGTTATATGCTAATTTGGTCACTTCTAATTCGATGCCATCATTCCAGTCGATGAGTTGTTCGGCATTGGGAATAGGCTTACCAGTCTTATCTAGAAGGGTTAGCTTAAATGTGGCTTTCTGATCTTTATTAGGTAGGATGGTTAGCTGCTTGGTAGCTACCTTCTTATCCGTAGCAATGGTAAGTTTATCAGCATCTTGTTTAAAACTGAGCTGGCCTTTTGAAATACCATTTATTGTAGCATAGCTGCCTTTATCTCTTTCAATTTTTAAGGTTAGTTCTTCTAAGCCTGCCTCTTTCAAGCCCGCTGCTCCCGTTGCGCTAATGCTGATGGTAAAGTAGGTACTACCATCATGAATCGTATTTTTATCTACTGTCAAGCTAAACGCACCGATAACAACAGGCTTAACTTTTACTGTCTGAACTGCTCCAGCTATATTTTTTCCTTGATGCTGAAGTTCTAATTTGAATTCACTTTCCAGGGTACCTGGTACTACTTGTATTTCTTTGACTATAGCTCCCTCTATAGGTTCAATTGTTGTAAAGGATATTATTTTATCAGCATTTAGCCCATCTACCTTCGCATCACCGGTAGTTGTCACAACCACTTGAAGGTCTTTAGTTTCTCCTTGTTCTATTTTACCTTCAGCTTTCTTAATTTTTAAACTAAACTTATTAGCTGTCGATACGGTGTTATTTTCTTCTACCCCTTGTACTTCTAATTGATATTTGACATGATTATTAGTGACCTGAGCTTGCTTTGGAGTAGCACCACCCTTTTTACCAGTTTTAGAACGATTGCAAGACAGTACAGTCGTCATCATTAACAGCGCGAAGAGTGTGCTCAATGAACATGAGCGAACAATCTGATTGATTATTCTTTTGAATCTTGTCATGGTATGTGGATAAAGTTTAGATTGTAGGAAGTATTCGATTAATGATACAGGGTCTATAGTTAATAATAACTAAATCCGCGGTCATTTGCAACTCTGTGGATGCGTGAAATATGGATAGAAATTAGCTTACGTAACTTGAAAGTTTAATAAGAAATCCAGACATGGCACACGCGAGGACGCGTGCGCCAGCAAGGGGATTGGAGCCCACAAGTGTCGAAAGTTAAGAAGAGTTCTGGCTATCAGATAAAAAATACCTAAGTTGACATGCATCTTGTTACCATGTACTTAGCACTTTTTAGTGTCATCCCTGCACCGATTAGCCTGATTGAGTTGTAGGTATTTCCAGCAGGGATCCAGTAAAAACAAACATGCTATATGAAAATATACTGGATTTACATACTCTCATCTAAACGCAATGGGACCCTTTATACTGGGGTAACAAATGATTTACTGCGTCGTGTTTATGAGCATAAACATAAATTAGTTGATGGATTCACCAAAAGATATCATGTTACCCAGTTAGTATATGCTGAAGAATTTAATGATATAAACGAGGCGATTCTTAGAGAGAAATGTATTAAGCAGTGGAAACGAGCGTGGAAATTAAAGTTAATAGAAGAACAGAATCCTAATTGGAAAGACTTGTATGAAGATTTGATATGAAACTATAGTTAATTGTTGTGAATAGTTCGCTTGTATACCTTATATATACAAGAATACACTTTATTTTGCCTCATTACACTGGATCCCTGCTGGATATGCCCACGAGTTTGAACAAACTACAGCGCAGGGATGACAATTCCAAAACAGTCGTTCGGCTCTGCCAAGTAGTAGCATTGAAACAACCCGCAATCATGAAAACTTCTTATTGGGAATTTTTCGGAAGAACCGAACATGAGAGCGCTGCGTTCTCATAGCTATTTTTACTGGATTCCTGCCTAAGTCTACTTCTGCCTAAATCGAGCTGATTGGTGCAGGAATGACAACAACCCTGCTGAAGCAAAACAGTCGTTCGGCTCTGCCGAGTGAGAGCAAGAGGGGCTTAATTTGTTTATCGTTGCAATCAATTTTGGACTAGTAATTGATTGTTTCTCTACTAACTGACCATAAAAATAATAAGGGGCCTTACGGCCCCTTATATCATTTTCACTTTATACTATATACTACTCCTTCCACTCTATTACCTTTTCCTCCGTCGTTCCAGCATTTTCTAGGCTTATTTTAAACTTATTTGCTGTAGCTGTAATTGCTGCTCCCTTCCATAAGTTCAGCGGGATATCTATTTCTCCATCAACATTCAACTCCTTAACTTGGAAAGTATGATTATTAAGTAGGTCATACAGTCTCTTCCCAGCAATGGGATCAACGCTTGTTACACCATGCGCTTGATATACAATAGTAAAAACATCCGATCCATTGCCTGCTCCTCCGTCAATTGTTCCCTCAACTTTAGCAATAATTTGTTTTAACTGCTCCGCACTCAACTTAAATCCGCTTTTGTTGATAACCTTAAGTACAAAAGGCATACCTGCTTCGCTAAAAGCTCCATTCAAGTCTTCTTGATCTGTATTTATCTGCACTTTTACTTTTACTTCTCCTTGCCACTTGATAGCTCTTTTTATCTCTTTATCCTTAGCAGAACTATTAGTTATACCTATTGTAAAGTCAAGAGCTGCATTTGTACCTAGATCTATAGTGAACTCTACATCTTTAGTATCACCTGCATCTAAGCTCTGCAATAAATCAGCCAACGTTGTTTTGTTGCTCTCAACCGCTACATCATTGGCACCATCATTAAATGTAATACTGGTAGGTTGATGTGCACCATCTATTACAATTTTCATAGTACCTAAAGCCGTAGCATCCAAATTTTTCTTTTTAGCTGAATTTTTAAATTGCAGCGTAAATTTGTTATCAGAACCACCCTTAAGCGCGAATGGTGTAGCAGCATCTTCAATTATTACAGGATATTGAGCTTGCTTAACACTTTTTTTATTCCATACTACTTTCACTGTTTTAGCAGCTTCTTGGTTACTTCCACCTAGTGTTAGCTCAAATCCAACTGATTTTTGTTTTTTAGCAGGCACTATTGTTAACTGCTTAACTTGCGATGTGCCAGACGCTAATTTAGCACCTAATATATCCCATAAAGTTGTCTTTCCATCCTCAATATTGTTAGCACCATACTTAACAGAAGCTCCTGCTGTCAAACCAGGAAGCTGAATTTTAACTTCCTTCAACTCTTTCTCTACTAAATCAAATCCACTTGTATTGGTAAATCTAACTGGTACCGTCTTACCACTCCTTCCTTTAAGCTGGCTAAGATCAACAACCTTTTTGCCATCATGGCCGTCTACCTGCACCTTAATTCCTTCTTCCCAGCTTACTTCTACAACTTTACCTACTTCTTTATTCTCTCCATCTAGTTCTATCTTGATACTAGCTTTTTGATTGGTACCTGTAACTAATTTTAAGTTCACATCTAGATGATCGCCTGCGGCTAAATCTCCACCTAATAATGCTCCAACAGTAGTAAGTGCCCCATCTACAGCATCCGTAACAGCCACTGCTACGTCTGATGGATCCTTAAGAATTATAATAACTTTATCCAAATCCGCCTTAGTTAAGTTAAAACCACTCTGGTTACTTATTCTAACTGGTATGGTTTTCCCGATAACTCCCTTAAGCTGAGTAAGATCTACAACATTTGTAACATCGTGACCTTCTATTTTTACTTTTATCTCTCCTTCCCATATTACGTTTACCTCATGGTTAGTGGCCTCTTTATTTGCTCCTGCTAACCCTAGCGTAAACTCAACTTTAGGATTCGTATGAGTGTCTATGGTTAAATCCTTATCTGCTGTTTTCCCAGCCTCTAACTCACCCCCTAATAGACTCCATAAAGTTGTTTTTCCATCCTCAATATTGTTAGGACCATACTTAACAGAAGCTCCTGCTGTTAAATTCTTAAGTCCAATAACAACCTTTTCTAAATCTGCTTGTATCAAATTAAATCCACTCGTATTGGTAACTGTGAGTTGTACTGTTTTACCAGCATCTCCTTTAAGTTGAGCAAGATCTGCCTTTCCTTGTACTTGTACTTGTACTTTAATCTCACCTTTCCATTCTATTTGTGCAACTTTATTTACAGCATCATCTTCATTCTCACTAGCTTTTATTTTGATGTCCGTAAATCCAGCCTTAGAATGCTTTTCATTATCTATAACTAGTTCAAAATCTTTTACATGGGTATTAGCTAATGAGGTAACCTTTAACAAATCTTTTAAGGTTATATTTTTAGCATCTTTTCCTTCAAAAGTTAGCATACCTTGGGCAACAGTATAATCTAATTTAGTTGCTTTAAGAGCTGACTCTGACAAATCTTCACCTGCTGTTACTGTAAATATTACCTTTTTTTCACCTTCACCTGTAAATTCTACTTTAGCTGCATTTTTTAATGCTAATTTTACTTTAGGTGCTGTTTGTCTTATATGCTGTTCGTCTTTATAAACTTGCTGCCCTTGGTGTGTTACTACAAATTCAAAGGTAGCAGTTGCATCAGTACCCCAATCTACACCTAATTCACCAGCTACAATTTTAGATACATCCTTTATCTGTATAGTAACATCACCCTTCTCTCCCCCACTAACTGTAGCAGTTGTCCCTTCTTTTCGCTCCCAGCTTAGTTGAATGCCATCCACTTCAGGAGCACCACTATTGTTTTTTATTTCATAGGCAAACTTAGAGGTAGCAACAACGTAATCTATCTTAACTACTTGTAGCTCTACACCATTCTCCCATTTTATGGTTTTTGCACTGCTAGCAATGGCATTCTTTTCTTTGTCCAGAATTGTTACTTTAAATTCAGCCTTTTTATCATTACCAGGAACAATAGTTAGTTCTTTGGTAGCGCTTTTATTATCAGCAGCAATCTGAAATTCATTAGCACCTGCTGTGAATGCATAGGTAAACTCATCTGCTTTTTCTGGTGTAACAATAGCATCCTGTATGGTAGCATTGATTCCCACCGTTCTTTCAATCTTTAATGATAGTTCAGCTAGGTCCTCTTTCTTTACCTCTACTCCACCTGCTGCTACGGTCACTGTTATTTTAGTAGCACCATCTTGTATGTCATCTTTATCTACTGCTAAGTTGAACGTACCTACAGGAACAACATGGTATACAACTTTTCTTGTAGCTCCAGCCACTGAGATTCTTTTGTGCGTAAGTTCTAACTCAAATTCAGTTGACTTTGTGTTTGGTGTTACTGTAATTTCTTTTTCTATAAATCCACCAGCCTTAATATCACTTGCTGCAAAACTTACTGGATTACCAGCATTTATTGTAGCATCACCATCATTCTTAACGTTCACATTTATCTGAAAATCTGCAACTTCTGCTGCTTCTATTTTACCTTTATCTTTGCTAACTTTTACAGAGAATGTAGTTTTTGTTGCTGGAATAGTAATACCACCTTCTAAATCTATCGTTTCTAATTTATAAGTAGCTGCTGCAGCCTCTGGCGTCCAAGTTATTGTACAAGCACTCCCTATTGATTCTCCAGCTTTGTTTAGAAGTTGGAAGGTTGCTACCATCTTAGTAGTAAGATTTCCTTCAGGTCTAAAGGTGATTTTTTTTGTTAATGGGCTATCTGTAGACTCCAGAATAGTTCTGTCACCATCTAGCTTATAAAAATGAGTTAAAGCTGCCTTCTTTTTTTCTTTTCCACCTTGGATTGTTTCAGTGATTAACTTCCCTTCATTTTCATCATCATAAGCTTCATATTCTATTGAAGCCTTCCCAGTACCACCGTTTACCTCTAATTCAATCTCTAGTTCAATCTCTTCAAGGTTAACTCCCTTTTCAGGATCAGGGTTTAGTGTCCATTCGCCTTCTTTATTATCATCCCCCTGCAAATTGTCTTTCTCTACGCTAATACTTGGACTCCCGGCAAGATTCTTACCTTTTTTACAGCCCTCGCAAGAGGTGATATTTACCATTACAGCCAAGGCTATTAAGCTGCCTAAGGATAATGGCACGTATTTGTTTATTATTTTTTTTAATATTTCCATAATTTTTAAATTTTAGTGTATGGTAAAATTTATTTAATACTTCTTCTACATTCTATTCTCAAAATAGCTACACATTTGTTATTTATCTCTGCCAAAGATAATCAATTCATCTTTTTAATTCCAAACATTTTTAGTAAAAGATCAAATAAATTTATTGTTGAATAGCTTATCTTCTAGGTATATAACATTGCTTACCCAGCTAGCATACATGTTCAACATGAGGATCTGCTGCTAATTTTTACCTATCAACCTTATCGCACCTGAAAAGTAAGGATGCATCCTTGCTTACGTGCCTTACTGGGCTGCATACCAAACAAATTTTTGAATCTTCTACAAAAATATGCCGTATCTTTTAATCCTATTTCTTTGGCAATAGTCTGAATGGCCTTAGAGGTAGTTTGTAAAAGATGTATGGCTTTCTTCATCCGCTGATATTCTACATAAGCTTGGGGCCTTTCGTTCATCGCTAACTTAAAATATTGCCCCATATAATCCTCCGAAATATGTGCTAAACCTGCTAGTACCTTATTGGATAATTCTTTATCTATATGCTTATTGATATAACTAAGAATAGTTAATATCCGCTTGTCTTGTAAGTAGTTAACCCTACTAGCAAGTCCCTCTAGAAACGACTTACAGCCCAACATATAACGCACGATTTCAAGACCCAATAAGCTGACAGCATGCTTGAATGCGATTTTTTGAGCGATATGATCTACCTGTCGTTCTAATAGGATATAGTTATAGAGATTACGAATAACATCATTGGGCGAAATAGTCATAGCTGAAACATCCCATAAATCAAGCAGGTTAACACAGCCTAGCACCTGCATATCAAAACTGATATAACTCAACCCCGCGTAAGAATCGGTGGTAATTAGATCAGAAGTAGGTGTCAAATAGGTGGCATAGTGTGTCATGAAAAAATTTTCTGGTACAGACGGAGCATCTTTTGAGCCTACACGAATCTGGATTGCTTGGCGACTAGGTATACATAAGAATTCGCCCGGCAAGCATGCGACTGGTTCTTGATTGGGGTATGCATAGTAGATAGGTATCCCATGATTATATATCAGTACATCCTGAATGGTATAAAGCTGATGAAGGGTAAAGGGATGCTTGACGATCACCGAGTTCGCCCAACCAAACCTAGCAACAAAAGTCTCTAAAAGTTCATGGTAGGTAGTTGACATCTATATCTAACTTGTTGGAAAGAACCTTATTATATAAATGGGGCCGCATTTTTTTAGTCCTCTCTATAGAGGCTTGATATTTCCATTCTTGAATTGCTTTTTCATCTCCGGAAAGCAAGACATCCGGCACGCACATCCCCTCAAAATTGTAGGGTCTCGTATATACCGGGGGAGCTACTAGATCATCTTGAAAAGAATCGGTCAGGGCGGAAGTCTCATCCGATAAGACACCTGGCAAAAGCCTGGCAACTACATCCACCAATACAGCCGCCGCCAATTCCCCTCCTGATAGCACATAATCGCCAATGCTAACCGAACGTGTTACCAAATGTTGTCTTACTCGCTCATCTACTCCCTTGTAATGCCCACATAAAATGAGCAAGTTTTGGTGCAAGGAGAGCTGATTGGCAAGTTGCTGGGTAAGCGGCTCGCCATCAGGCGCCATGTATATAATCTCCTGATAGTCGACTTCTTGTTTTAGCTTGGCTATACATCTGGCAATCGGTGTGATAGCAAGTACCATCCCAGCTCCACCCCCATAAGGATAGTCATCTACTTTTCTATGCTTGTCTGTAGAATAATCGCGAAGATCATGAATGTGCACATTGAGTAAATCTCGTTCGATGGCCCGTCGCAAAATGGAATGCGCAAATGGGCTTTCGAGTAATTTAGGTAAACAAGTTAGGATATCAATGCGCATAGCAACAGAAGTCTGCTATATTTGTAAGCAGGTAGTGGCGAGGAGGGGAATCGAACCCCCGACCTCCGGGTTATGAATCCGACGCTCTAACCATCTGAGCTACCTCGCCTGACAAGGGGCTATATTACGAATTTTAGAATAAACTTTAACTATTATCTGAATAATTATTTACAAATTTATCTTTTCAATCAACTATCCATTAGCTTTTAGATAAATGCTACTCACAAAGACAACAGACAAAATAGTTTTATTACCTTTCATCAGGCTATTTACGCTCATCCTCTTAGTAACTGTATTCATTATGCTGATGCAGTTTTTCTTGATATATTTTGATGAATTAATAGGTAAAGATCTAGGGTTCTGGATTTATCTCCAGCTTTTTCTCTACTTTGGTATCAATGCGACGCCCCTGGCATTTCCATTAGCTACGTTGGTAGCATCGCTCATGATATTTGGAAGCTTGGGAGAGCAATTGGAGCTAACGGCACTCAAGAGTGCCGGCATTCCATTTATCCGCGTACTGAGGCCACTGTTTCTCTTAATCTGTTTAATCAGCTTTTTTCTATATTTTTCTAATGGATACCTGGTTCCGAAAGTAAATGTGAAAGCTTATACTTTATTGTGGGATCTACGAAAAAAGAAACCTTCTATAGCAATCAAAGAAGGGGTGTTTTATAATGGGATTCCTGACTACAGCATCCTCGTACAAAAAAAATTACCCGACGAAAAGACGTTAGAAGATATCATTATTTATGATCATACTAAAAACAAAGGCAATGTGCATCTGACTACTGCAAACTCCGGGAAATTAACAACGACACAAGGAGAGCAGTATTTGGTTATAGAGCTTTTCGATGGGCATAATTATATAGAAGAATTACCAGAAAAAAACAAGGAGAAAGCTACATCAACTCCTGACAAACCACTCATACCACAGTTTTATAGAGCTTCCTTTCAATCTCAAAAAATATTAATTGATTTAGATGAACTTAAGCTGACTCGGACTAGTGAAAAGCTATTTGCTTATCATCATAATACCAAAACGAACCGACAGCTTATTGAAGACATCTCAAAAAAGAAACAGAAGATTAGAAATAACCAACAAGAAATATTAGAAAGTTTTCGACAACATTATCACCTACCTGTTATTGATAGTGTAATTCATATTACTGAAGCAGCTTCTACGGAAAGTACCACGGCTACAGATAACCTCATAGATTCAACGACAGAATTCTTACCAACAATCGACCTGAACCATTCGACAGCAAGCGCAGAAGTACATGAAGTGCCTCAAAAGAAGCTACCTATAACCCATGAACTAGATCAATATCCTAATCGCCGTCAAATTATTCAAAAAGCATTGGCCCAAGCTAGGGACCTGAAATATAAATTACAACCACAAGTAAATAAAATTAATTCGATCAGTAAGGATCTAAGGGAATTTCAGATTGAAAAACACAAACGTGCTGCATATGCTTTAGGTTGCGTTATCATGCTCTTGATCGGTGCTTCTCTAGGTTCACTGATTAAAAAAGGGGGGCTTGGTGTACCGCTGCTCATATCTACCGCATTTATTCTAATTTACTATATGGCTGATATGTTTGGCACAAAATGGGCTAAAGCAGATCTGATAGGCCCCTTACTTGGAGCCTGGGCACCTAACATGGTTTTAATTCCGTTTGGCCTATTTTTCTTGAGGCACGCCCAAAAGGATACACGTATACTCGAAGGGGATGCTTACCATATACTTTGGAGAAGAATCGGGGGGTGGTTTAGACCTACAAGAAAAGGATAATGTTGCTTATACACCAAGATGTATAGACTATTTAGTTAGACATTCTTGCTTGGTTTCTGGATTACTTCGCTGATGCTTGCAATGAAAGTTATCGGTCTCCCCTTCCGTCATAGCGAGCCCACGGAGTAGGCGTGGCTATCCATTTAAAGAAATAGAAAAGCCTCTACTTATTAAATCAGGCATATGCAAACCTGGATTGCTTCGGCGTCGCCTCGCAATGACTGTCCACAAGTTCTTCGTTGCACTCGCAGTAACGTCACCCATTGGCCATCCAATCAAAAAAGTTCTTCGTATAAATCCTTCCAGTTGGGATTAATACTTTGTATTAAATCGATTTTCTTTTTTCTAGAACCAGACTTCAATTGTTTTTCTCGAGTAATAGCAACAATCATATTTGGACAAAACTCATAATAAACTAGCAGTTTACATCCATATTTTTTGGTAAAGCCTTTTTGAAGCGCTTCTTTATGTTCATATGCTCTTCTTATTAGGCTAGAAGTAACACCGGTATAAATAGTGCCGTTTTTCTTACTAGCCATTATGTAAATAGTAGGGTGCTTCATTATAATTTACTTACTGGATATTAGTAATATATGAGCTATTAGTTCTAGCTCGATCATGGCATTAAAAACTTAGGCAATCAGCCACTCATTTAGGCAAAGGTAAGAAGGCTATATAAATTCTCCTTTATGTCTTTGTGAGCCCACAGAGTGGGTGGGCCAATCTATTGATAGGTATATTGAAAAACGTATATCAATTAGAATTAGATAGATCATGTTCCATTTATGGATTGCTTCGGCGTTGCCTCGCAATGACTACCCACCAAGCCCAGCTATACCCTCAATAACAACCCCTAAGCTTCTCTCTACGTCTTTGTGAGCCCACAGAGTGGGCGTGGCAATCCATTTGAAAGTACTTTGAAAAACGCATATCCTTTGAATCACTCATACTTAATTCATGGATTGCTTCGGCGTCGCTTCGTAGTGACCACCCACACGCCTCTACTCCCGTCGTAGCGATGGCTTCACTTTTGTACCCAATAACCGCCTAGCCTCTTCTTTTCGTCTTTGCGAGGCCACCTAGTGGCCGTGGCAATCCATTTGAAAGTACTTTGAAAAACGCATATCCTTTGAATCACTCATACTTAATTCATGGATTGCTTCGGCGTCGCTTCGTAGTAACCACCCACACGCCTCTACTCCCGTCATAGCGATGGCTTCACTTTTGTACCCAATAACCGCCTAGCCTCTTCTTTTCGTCTTTGCGAGGCCACCTAGTGGCCGTGGCAATCCATTTGAAGGCATATTAAAAAATGTATGTCCATTAGAGGGATCATCTTCAATTTCTGGATTGCTTCGGCGTTGCCTCGCAATGACTACCCACCAAGCCCAGCTATACCCTCAATAACAACCCCTAAGCTTCTCTCTACGTCTTTGTGAGCCCACAGAGTGGGCGTGGCAATCCATTTGAAAGTACTTTGAAAAACGCATATCCTTTGAATCACTCATACTTAATTCATGGATTGCTTCGGCGTCGCCTCGTAGTGACCACCCACACGCCTCTACTCCCGTCATAGCGATGGCTTCACTTTTGTACCCAATAAACCGCCTAGCCTCTTCTTTTCGTCTTTGCGAGGCCACCTAGTGGCCGTGGCAATCCATTTGAAGGCATATTAAAAAATGTATGTCCATTAGAGGGATCATCTTCAATTTCTGGATTGCTTCGGCATCGCCTCGCAATGACTGCCTACAAATTCCTCGTTACACTCGCAGTGACATCAACGCACTGGGCCATCCAGCTAGAACACGCTCACACCATCCAATATCCAATGAAGAATACTTAATTGATCATATAAAATTGAAATAAAAACTTACACTTGTTTCTACAGCATTTGTTTACTATATTTACAGCCGATAAAAGTATTAAAAATTTATAAAAAATGGCTTTAAATAAAGAGGAAAAACAAGAAATATTTTTGACGTATAGTACCAAAAATTTGGCACAAGATACGGGGTCTGCAGAATCACAAATTGCCTTATTTAGTAGCAGAATTAATTATTTGACCGAACACCTCCAATCACATCCTAAAGACAAAGCATCTAGGCTAGGGCTCATTAAACTCGTTGGAAAAAGGAAAAAACAATTAACTTATTTGCAAAATACAGCGATAGACCGATATAGAGATGTGATAGTTAGACTAGGCATCCGTAAATAAGTTTATTGGTAAAGACCTAATCTTGGATGGCTTACGCCTATACTTACCCAAATTCGGTATTTAACCTGATAAGGCTAGCTAGACAAAAAATGGCTGTATGGATGGGCGTAATTTATACCCGTTTACTTGCTACAGCTCCGTTAAAAACGACATAAAATAAAGATTTAACCCACATATGTTTGAAAAACCCATATTCAAAATAATCAACTTACCTGAACACAGAGAAATAACTATAGAAACAGGAAAATTAGCGAAACAAGCAGATGGATCCGTTGTGGTCAAGATGGGAGATACCATGTTATTAGCAACCGTGGTATTTAAAGAAGAAGTAGATCCAAGCGTCGACTTTTTGCCCCTTCACGTAGAATATCAAGAAAAATACGCTGCAGCCGGCAAAATACCAGGTGGATTTCTAAGACGTGAAGGTAGATTAGGAGATCATGAAATCTTGATTTCTAGGCTAGTAGATCGGGCCATAAGACCTCTTTTCCCTTTTGATTATACGCATGAAACACAGCTTAACATTTTTTTAATCTCGGCCGATCCAGAGATTATGCCAGAAGCATTGGCTGGACTAGCAGCCTCTGCAGCGCTGATGATCTCCCCCATTCCTTTTAAAGGTCCTATCTCTGAAGTACGCGTAGCTAGGATAAATGGAAAATTTATCATCAATCCTACACAAACAGAGTTAAATAAAGCGGATATTGATCTGATCGTTGGAGGTAGTATGGAAAACATCATTATGGTAGAGGGTGAAATGGACCAGGTACAAGAAGCTGATATGATCGCTGCCATACAATTTGCGCATGAAGCCATCAAAATACAATGTCAAGTACAAAAAGAACTAGCTGCTGCAGTAGGAACACCTAAATTTGAAGTCGCCTCGATCGAAAAGACAGTGAATACTGCCTTAAAAGAAATCGTATTCAAAGAATTATATCAAGAAGTATATGCCGTAGCAAAAAGGGGCATCAGCAACAAGCGAGTGCGCAAAGAAGCATTTAAAAGCGTTAAAAATGACTTTCTAAAAAAGCTCACAGAAAATCCAGAAATAAATCCTACTCATTTTGATGACTATTTTTATGAGCTAGAAAAGCAGGTAGTACGTGATCTAGCACTCAACGAAGGCTTAAGGATAGATGGCAGAAAATTAAATCAAATAAGACCGATTGATTCTGAAATTGACTATTTACCTGCTGCACATGGCTCTTCGCTATTTACAAGGGGAGAGACCCAATCTTTAACTACGGTCACCTTAGGTACTAAACTGGATGAGCAGTTGATTGACCGGGTTTTGCTCAGTGGATATAGCCGATTTATGTTACACTATAATTTCCCAAGCTTTTCTACTGGTGAAGTAAAAATAAATAGAGGACCCGGCAGACGAGAAATAGGTCATGGTCACCTGGCAATGCGTGCACTCAAACAAGTACTTCCCTCCGATACAGATAATCCTTATACCATCCGTATTGTTTCAGACATATTGGAGTCTAATGGATCGTCTTCTATGGCTACTGTATGCGCTGGTTCACTCGCGCTCATGGATGCAGGAGTACCCATTAAATCTGCTGTTTCAGGTATAGCCATGGGATTATTGATGAATGAAGAAACTGGCAAATATGCCATCCTATCCGACATATTAGGAGATGAAGATGCTTTGGGAGACATGGATTTTAAAGTGACGGGTACCGCACATGGGCTTACTGCCTGCCAAATGGATATTAAAATAATAGGTCTAACGCCTCAACTTTTAGAAAAAGCACTAGAGCAAGCGAAAGCAGGCAGAATGCATATTTTGTCAGAAATGAACAAAACACTAGCAGCGCCTAAAACTAGTTACAAAAAACACGCTCCTAGCTTCAGTACGATGAATATCCCTAAGAACATGATCGGTGCTGTGATCGGGCCTAGTGGCAAAGTAGTCCAAGAGATACAAAGAGAAACAGGAGCTACGATCGTTATTGAAGAGGTAGAAGGTAAAGGCGTTATTAAATTCTTTGCTCCCAACCAAGAAGCCCTTCAAGCTGCAGAGAACAAAGTAAAAGATATTGTCGCAGAACCAGTCATCGGCGATGTTTATCAAGGGAAAGTAAAATCTATTGTTCCTTTTGGAGCTTTTGTAGAGTTTATGCCAGGAAAAGAAGGGTTGCTGCATATATCTGAAGTAAAATGGGAAAGAATAGAAAATCTTGAACAAGTACTGGAAGTAGGAGAAGTAATACAAGTTAAACTTCTAGAAATTGACCCTAAATCAGGTAAATTCAAACTATCTCGTAAAGCCTTACTGCCTAATCCAAAAGCAGCAGGGGCTTAATTGAATTAGAGATAGTAGAGTTCTTGCATAACCAAGAATTCAGTTCACTGGGCAGGAAGAAATTTGCGAGAAACCGGAGTTGTGGTGTCGGGAATTATTCCCGACACTCCAATGGACTGTCAGGAGTTTCCTCCTGACAGCACATGAGGATTGGTGAGTCAGGGCTGGGGCCCTGACTCACACTTATGAACGAACCCAGAGGGCTCAAGGCGAAGGTTATGCAAGAACTCTAGTGTAATTGATTATAAATATATGTATATTATTGATGATACATCAGTCATCCAACTTTGATTTTTAAATAACCCGTATGAGACAGCTCAAAATAAGTAAGCAAATTACGAATCGTGAAAGCCAGTCATTGGATAAATATCTTCAAGAGATAGGTAGAGTAGATCTACTGACTCCAGAAGAGGAAGTAGAACTTGCTAAACGTATTAAATCAGGAGATAAAGCTGCCTTGGAGCAACTGACTAAAGCTAACTTACGTTTCGTAGTATCTGTGGCTAAACAGTACCAAAATCAGGGTTTATCATTGAGTGACTTAATCAACGAAGGGAACCTAGGCCTCATTAAATCAGCCCAACGTTTTGATGAGACAAGGGGATTTAAATTTATCTCTTACGCTGTATGGTGGATCAGGCAATCTATCTTACAAGCTTTAGCCGAACAGTCTCGTATCGTGCGTTTGCCGCTAAACAGGGTGGGTACACTGAACAAATTATCTAGAACATTCTCTCAACTTGAACAAAAGTTTAAACGTGAGCCAACCGCCGAAGAGCTTGCCGAAGAGCTAGAGGTCACAGCCAGTGAAGTAAGTGATACCATGAAAATATCTGGGCGCCATGTTTCTGTGGATGCTCCCTTTGTACAAGGGGAAGAACACAGCTTGTTAGATGTCTTGGAGGATGATGACGAAGATAAACCTGATGATACACTGATTGATGAATCTTTATGTAAAGATATAGAGCGAGCATTGTCTTTACTTACTGACAGGGAAGCTGGGGTAGTTAGTTATTATTTTGGATTGCGCGGAACGAACCCCATGACCTTAGAAGAAATAGGCACTAGGTTTAATTTGACACGTGAACGCGTAAGGCAGATTAAAGAAAAGGCCATTAAAAAATTACGTCAGGTAGCAACTAGCAAGACGCTCAAAAATTACCTAGGATAGTTCTACCCATATGTCTCATACCAGTTCTTCTGCTCCTGTATCTGTAGCCATTATTGGCTCTGGGCCTGCAGGATACACAGCCGCTATCTATGCTACCCGAGCTGGATTGGATGTGACCCTTTACGAGGGGGCACAGCCTGGCGGACAGTTGACTACTACGACGGATGTAGAAAATTATCCAGGCTATCCAGAAGGAATATTGGGTAGTCAGATGATGTTAGACTTCAAAAAACAAGCACAACGTTTTGGTACAGTTATACAAAACGCCACGGTTACAAAAGTTAATTTCTCCGTTTATCCTTTTCAAATCACCACAGATACAGGGTTAACTACGCTAGCTAAGACTGTCATTATTGCTACAGGTGCTTCTGCGAAATGGCTAGGCCTCGAATCTGAAAAGTGGCTTTATGGCCGAGGTGTCTCTGCTTGTGCAACCTGTGATGGTTTCTTTTTCAGAGGGCAAGAGGTAGCTGTGGTAGGAGGAGGTGATACGGCAGCCGAAGAAACTCAACATTTGTCCAAACTCTGTAAAAAAGTATATGTGTTTGTGAGAGGGGAAAAAATGCGGGCATCTCATATCATGCAACAACGCATCATGAATAAGCCGAATATTTCTTTATTTTTTAATACAGAAGTCAAAGAAATAGTAGGTGATGAAGCGGTGGTAGGTGTACGTTTATTTGATAAGAAAACGCAAACAACTTACGGACTACCTATACAAGGTTTTTTTGTGGCTATTGGCCACCAGCCTAATACGGATTTATTTGCACCTTATCTAGAACTGAATGCTAAAGGATATATACACACCATACCAGGAAGTACTAGAACGAATATACCGGGTGTATTTGCAGCAGGGGATGTACAAGATAGTGTGTACAGACAAGCTGTCACTGCTGCTGGGACAGGCTGTATGGCAGCCTTGGATGCAGAAAGGTTTTTAGCTCTTGGGGAGTAATTTAGCAGTCGCTTAGGTTTGTTTTATTATTCAGTCGCACAAGTGAAAAACACTTGCGCGATAAAGGGCGATAAAGGGGTAGATGCTTGCACCAGCAAGGAAAGCTTTAATTCAATTTCTACTACTTGGATTATTTCTTTAAAGACCTTTATATAGATCATCTAGCAAATGAAGCTCTTCTAATTGGGATAATTGACGTAAAGTCTTAGTTGTTCTTGAGCCTAGCATATTACCTTTTAGAAGGAGCTTTTTCAAGTTAGTTGTACCTGCTAGCGATCTAAGCAACACTTTAGTTTGTGTATCACTTAGTTCGTTATAAGATAAATTAAGCTCCTCTAACTTGGATAAACCAGGCAGAATTCTAGCTAAATACTTAGTTTTTTTAAACCTAATTCATTGCCAGATAGATCAAGCTTCCTCAAATCAGTAGCCCTTGCTAAGGATCTGAATAACATTATACTTCCTGCATTCGTTAGCTGGTTACAAGATAGATTAAGCGCTTCTAACTTAGATACATGGCAAAGATTTGTTGTTAAACATTTATTTCCTTCTAGTTGATTATCATGTAAATTAAGTCTTTTTAGACTGGTACTCATTGCCAAAGATCCAAATAATAAGTTACCACCCACATCATCCAATTCATTAAAAGCTAAATTAAGTACTTGCAAATTAGTTAAACTAGGCAGAATCCTGGCTAATTCCTCCATCCCGCCTAAACCTATCTGATTACTAGCTAGTTTCAGCATCTTCAGATTGGATGCGTCACGAAGGTACTCAAACAAAATCTTAGCTTTCTCATCACCTATTTCGTTATTAGATAAGTTAAGTACTTCCAGTCTAGAGAAAAGCTGGTCATTCGTAACGAATATGTCACTTATTGTTGAACCTATTTGATTGGAATTAAAATTAAGTTTCTTCAAACTAAATATTTGTGCCAGACCCTGAAATAGGGCTTCCATTTTTGTATTACCTAGTTCACTATAAGCTAAAGTAAGTGCTTCTAGCTTATGTAAATGGCGCAAGATACTGGCTAAAGCTCGAATCCCTTCAAAATCTATTTTATCAACACATAGTTCATTTAGCTGAAGCTTTTTCAAATTACCTAGTTGTTTCAAGGCTGGTGTTAAGGTCTTAATTTCGTTATTACCTAGGTGATTAGCGCATAAAATTAAACTTTCTAAATTAGGTAAGCTAGGTAGAATTCTACTCAATGCTTGGGTTGCTTCTAAATCTAGTCTGATACTACTTAGAGTAAGTTTCTTTAAATTCAAATTGCTTTCTAGCTGTTGACATAAAAAGGGAATTTCTTCATTACTTACTTCTTCTTTTTGTTCCATAAAAAATTCCATCTCTTCTACTTGAGTGTTTGTAAGATATGGCCAAAATGCTACTGGTAAATTCCTTACTTTTTTCATCAGTTGATAGAAAGAGAAACTAGGAATATTTTCAACAGTTAATTCACTTAATATGGGCTTACGAAAATCTATAACGGTACTTATACCCCAAGAAGATCTACTATTGGTAAATCCCGGCTTATTGATTACACCGAGTGGTGCAACAACATGATATCTTGTGATCAATTGATAAAGAAGGTTGTTAACTCCTCTACAATAGATAATCTCAGGAAATCTTACATAAGACAGAATTTCTAACCACAACGTCCAGTCGAGATTATCGAAAGTCACTGATTCTTCTATCCCACCTCCTTCTTCATCCTTTAGCTCTTCTTTTTTTACTTCGTACCATAGAGGAACATAATGCGATTCCTGTTGCGCGATTACTAACGTCGGTATTCTTTTTATCCGAATCAAATACCCTGCTTTTTTTGCATCAATAGCTTTTCTGCCAGTAGTATCCAACACTTCATAATTAATATCCAGCTTACTATTATTTCCTTCTACTTCGCTTATATCTATTACACAAATACCATTCATGTTTAACTTCTCACATAATATTCTACCTTCTACATTAAACCTTCCTTTATCTACGTTATACCAATCTTCTACTAACTGTTTGTTTTGGGTATAAAAAGCATCACACTTCATTCGTAGATCTTTATAGGTATATTTGCTGCCTGTATGTTTATTCAAGAGTTGTGCTAGCGAATCAAAGAAAGATCTTTCCTTTCCCCTTGCTCTACCTAGTTTACAAGCAAACCCTAGTTCCTCGCATAAAGCCCTAGTAAATTGCTCTTGTTGTCTAAAGCCTTTCCTTAATTCACTATAATCTTTGCTGTCTGCCAAAATACTTGACATCTTTCTTTTTTTACCTAGTATCTCATTCCTTCTATCTAGCCCATTTTCTCTATACAAATCTTCCCATATGCCAATACTTGGAATCGTAGATACGCCTTCTTCATGCACCTGATTACTCCGAATATAACACGATGTGTTGTCGGCACCTAACAAATTAGTATTCCAGCTTAGACTGTCTTCAAACAAATTTGCATCTTCTACAATATTGCTACTACTCGCTAGTTCGATTTCCATACTATCATCTTCTTCTTGTTTGGATTCATAACAGCTTTTTATTGTCTCTGGCTCATTTGGATTGCCAGTATTGCAGCTCCCCAGCAAAACAACAATCATCAATAAGTATACTATAAAAGATGGTAAATAAGTTATTCTTAAATACATAAACAGATATTACAAAGGATAGATACCGTACTCTTTAGAAATCAATAACAAAATTTTGTACGGAAATTCTTAAAACTTTATCAGAAATAGAAACTTTTTTGTAAAAAATACTTGATACAAAATCAATGTATATATGATTGTTTGTTTATATATAACCAATATGATTAAGACAACGAAGTTTAAAAAAATTGCTTTTGTAAGGAATGTATTTTATAGAGGATGGATTTAATAATAGCTTTTAGGCATCTTAAATCCAAATACTCAATTTATATATATAATTTTATTTGATTTTGGTTGTTCTATAAAGAGTTATTTTTAGATATTCAACCAGTACATTTTTAAAATAAATTTCGAACATGGTTATTAGTTTATAGCATGTGCTTAAGTGACCTTAGATGATTCGTAAATTTTTATATCTTGTATGTTAAAATACACTACTTTACAAGCAAAATTCTATATTGCAACTTATTTTCAGTATAATAAATATGGCTTTAATTAAATCTATAGCAGGCGTCAGAGGTACTATCGGCGGAAAAGTAGGCACTAGCCTAACACCTATTGACGTTGTGAATATTACTGCTGCTTTTGCTAGACAAGTTATCAAACCGTCTTCGCGGCAATTGGTAGTTATAGGAAGAGATGCTCGCCCTTCTGGGACCATCCTTACACAACTTGTATCAGCTACATTACAGAGTTTAGGTATCAATGTAATTGATTTGGGTCTTTCTACCACTCCTACCGTAGCATTGGCAGTTATGCAAGAAGAAGCCAGTGGTGGTATTGTTATTACAGCTAGCCACAATCCAGCTAAGTGGAATGCGCTGAAGTTATTTAATAAATTCGGAGAATACATAGATGCAGTTGCTGCTGCCAACGTATTTAAGCTCGCAGAAGCAGGTGATCACGAATTTGTAACAACCCAAGAACTAGGCACCTATCATTATCAAGATGGCTATATAGATCAACACATCGAACAGATTTTAGCATTACCACTAGTCGATAAAACAGCTATTCAACAACGAAAATTTAAGGTCGCCGTAGATGCCGTCAACTCTACAGGAGGCTTGGCAGTACCCAAATTACTACAAGCGCTAGGTGTAGCTTGCACCAAGCTATACTGTAATCCAACTGGGCTTTTCCCGCACGAGCCAGAGCCCGTTACGCAAAACTTAGGGGAGTTGATAACTACCCTCAAACAGGGTAAGTATGATTTAGGAATAGCTGTGGATCCGGATGTAGATCGATTAGTCATCATCGATGAAACAGGTGAGCCATGGGGAGAAGATTATACCTTGGTGGCAGCGGCTGACTATGTGCTAGGTCGTATCCCTGGTAATACCGTTTCTAACCTATCTTCTTCTAGCGCACTACAGGTCATCACCGAACAACATGGTGGCACTTATGCTACCTGTCCTGTTGGTGAAATGTACGTAGTAGATAAAATGAAAGCTACTCAAGCAGTTATTGGTGGGGAAGGTAATGGGGGAGTTATCTACCCTCCCCTGCATCATGGAAGAGATGCGCTTGTGGGAATTGCCCTCCTATTATCACATCTAGCACGAAGCGGTAAGACGGCTTCTAGCTTGCGGGCCACCTATCCCAGCTATGTAATGGTTAAAACTAAAATTGAGCTTACACCCGACATCAATCCTGCTGCTATCTTAGAAACAATAAAAAGGCAATACAGTTCCCACCCTATCAATACCGAGGGGGGCATTAAAGTAACCATGCAAGAGGGATGGCTTCATGTAAGACAATCTAATACCGAACCGATTATTCGAATTCATGTAGAAGGGAAGAATCAAGAAACAGCTAATCGTATAGTAAAAGAAGTATTAGAACTTATCCAAGCCATTTTTCCTTCTATTAAAGTTTCATAAATTTATGTATGTTTATCTAGACAACGCTGCCACTACCCAGTTAGATCCAGAAGTGCGGGCAGCCATGCTGCCTTATATGGAAGGGCTATATGGCAACCCATCTTCTTTACATACTTATGGGCGTACAGCTAAAGTAGCTGTAGAAAAATCACGCAAAATAGTAGCTGAATTACTCCATGTTACGCCCAGCGAAATATTTTTTACTTCAGGCGGTACTGAAGGAAACAACCTAGCAATCAAAGGAACCATAGAAAAATCAGGAATTGCTCATGTCATTACTTCATCTATAGAGCATTTAGCAGTATTAGAACCCATACAAGATTTGGCTAGGACACAAAATATCCACGTCCACTATGTAGCTCTAGACTCCATGGGTCAAATCAATTATCATCATTTAGAAGAACTCCTTCAGCAACACAAGCCTGCTTTGGTAAGCTTGATGCATGGAAATAATGAGCTAGGGAATCTAAATGATTTATTAAAAATTGGCACACTATGCCGACAGTACCAGGCTATCTTCCATACGGATGCGGTTCAAACACTCGGAAATTATGAACTAGACTTATCACAATTACCGGTAGATATTCTGGTAGGATCAGCCCATAAATTTCATGGCCCCAAAGGTATTGGGGTTGTTTATATAAACAACCGATTATCTATACCTCCTCAAATTTTAGGAGGTGCCCAAGAACGAGCTATGCGAGCAGGCACAGAAAATGTACCTGCCATCGTAGGACTGGGCCAAGCACTATGCATCGCCCATCGAGATATGGATGCTAATCGAAAGCATATAGAGCGCATCAAAAAACACATGATTCAAAGATTACAAGCTTCCATTCCTAACGTAGGTTTTTATGGAACTAGTGCACAGCTAGGGCAAAGCCTTTACACGCTTTTGAGTGTGAAATTGCCCTATTTTGAAGCACAAGATATGCTATTATTTAATCTAGATATCCATCATATTGCTGCGTCCTCTGGTAGTGCATGTACTAGTGGAAGTCAAAAAAAATCGCATGTAATGGAAGCGCTATATCCTACAGAAAAGTCTATAGCAATCCGTTTTTCATTTAGTAAATACAACACCATCGAAGAAATTGACTACGTCATTGCTCATCTAACTGAAATCTATCATCAATTTTAGCTCATGTATTGATTAAATGTCCCAGGTATAAACTATTTTTAAGCAAGAAACTATATATTTATTCTATTCCCAGTACAACACATATGAAAAAATCGGTTTGGAAATATTATGGCATAGCTTTAGTGGCTGTTTTGTTAGATCAAGTTCTCAAACTTTGGGTCCATTTTAACATGCAAATGGGTGTCCTAGGTCAAATTAAGTTGCTTGATAATTGGTTTAAGCTATTCTATACGTTAAATCCAGGAATGGCATTTGGTATACAATTTGGGTTTAAATACGACAAAATACTACTTACCGTTATACGCATCATTGCTACCGCCATGATCATTAGGTACATCTGGCAACTGTCTAAACACGAAAAGGGAGCCAAATGGTTACTCTGGGGATGGGCCCTTGTGTTGGGTGGTGCGGCTGGAAATGGAATTGACAGTATTTTTTATGGCAAGCTTCTTGCAAATACTCCGTATGGGGCCCCGATGTCTTGGTTTTACGGTCAGGTAATAGACATGCTGTATATTGATATTTGGACTGGTAGACTTCCTAATTGGGTTCCTTGGTTTTCAGGCAACTTTGTTACTTGCTTACCTGTCTTTAACCTGGCTGATGTCGCTATTTTGGCAGGGGTAGCTTTAATTATTTTAGGAAAAAAAGATAATCTTCAACAACCTCAAGAGATGGATGAAGCAAACGAACTGAAGGAGGCAGAACCTTTAAAAAGATTAACAGAACTTCCAGAAGAAATAACGGATCATCATGCTGGGGATATAGAGAATCAATAAGTAATCTTACGCAACTAGGAGATTGTATTACTAATTAGCTTTGTAATTGAAAGCATTCAAGCACTATACTACCACCAAGACTTGGGAAAAAAGTTAAAAAAAACCGCCTTGCAGAAAAAGGCGTTTTCAGTGTGCTGTCGGGAGTTTCCTCCCGACAGCACAGAAAAATTGTCGTTTTTACTGGATACCTACATGCTTATAAGTTTTCTATGGTGGTGCCAGGCGAGACCCCTGACACCACGGGAAAAGTACGGTGCAGGGATAAGTGGATAAGCAGATGGCATGTATCTAAACGCTACTTAGTTAGCTGCTTAGCCTGATTCACTACCTTGTCATCCCAGTTATTAAGTATAATTTTAAGTGCATGCTTCGGATTCTCGTGCTGAAATTTTCCTATACCTTGTTTCATGCCCTCATATATATTTGAAATAAACTCATCTCTTACAAACTTTTTACCTGTATCAGCCTCTTTTCCATCACTAGCAAAAATGGCCGTAGAGATAGCACATAGTACCACACATTTCATATTGTCTTCTTTTGCTTGTGAAAGGATATGATAGTATAAGTTAGCAATTAACTCTTTTGTCTTTGCAAGTGTTTTTGTTTGGCTGGCCTGGGGACCCACAGCTAAATAAATATAGCCGAAAGAAACTGGAAACAATCCAAATTTGCCAGCCTCTAGTCGATCAGGTGCAAAACTACCATCAGGTAGTATAGGAGCTGGATGTCGCCAAGGAGTTGTATGATTTGCTCCCGCCCAATCACCTAAAGCTCCATCTATTCCTCCTCCTGGAAATTTTATAGATGGGTTAGAAGCATTAATGACTACCGTTTCTTTTTTTGTTTTATCAATGCCTAACTGATGGAGCCAATTATCTGTTGCATTAATCTTAGCTCCTGCCTTATAAATATTGCCTGTCAAATCCCAGTTAGCAATAGGTTGTTCAGGACCAGGTTTATCGCCAGGATTCGGGTCAGGTTTAGGATCAGAATTAGGTTTAGGAGTAAGTTTCTTAATAGGAACTTCAGGATTTCCTCCACAATCACACGCTTGCACAAGCAGGATAGAAATTAAAACACTGTATCGTAGCAGTATATTTTTTACCATATTCTATGCTTTAAAGTTGAAATTAGTACTATAGGTGCCTACAAATATAGTTAACAAGCTAGTATTTATATTAGAGTTCTTGCATAACCAAGAATTGAGTTTTCCTGGGCAGGAAGTAATTTGTGAGAAACCGGAGTTTACTGTGGTAAATGAGGATTTTGAACAAATTACTGACGAACCCAGAGGACTTAAGGCGAAGGTTATGCAAGAACTCTATTATCTTTGATTTACAAAACCAGTAATCAATATATGATTGAAAGTCGTAAAATTTATAGCTTTTCTGAACTCTCAGCGCTATTCTTCATACATGATTAAAAATAGTAAAGCCTTATACCATAACTTATACCAACGTATTTTACCAGCCGTAGAATCTGAAGCAGCATGCCGAGCTATAACACTGCGGCTGCTTGAATACTTCTTTCAATGTGATAACTTAGCACTTACTCTAGATAAGCCTTTAGTCAATCCCGTGCCTGTAGATATATTAACAGATGCCATTGAGCGCCTCCATCAACAAGAACCTATTCAATACATTTTAGAAGAAGCTCCCTTTATGAACAGGAACTTTCATGTCAATCCTGCTGTACTCATACCACGACCAGAAACAGAAGAGCTAGTGACGCTTATCTTAAAAGAAAATACTAATTCCAATTTACATGTATTAGATCTAGGTACAGGAAGTGGATGTATCGCTATTACCTTAGCCAAAGAATTATCAAATGCTCAAGTAGATGCTTTAGATGTCAGTGGACCAGCTTTAGAAGTAGCACGACATAATGCGATCCGATGTCAGGCAAATATAAATTGGATCCATCTGGATATCTTGAAGGGTCCACTACCTGAAAAAAAGTGGGGTATTTTTGTAAGTAATCCACCTTATGTATGCGCTTCAGAACAAAGATGGATGCACAAACGTGTATTAGCCTATGAACCCCCAGAGGCTATATTTGTGTCAGATGAGAACCCACTCCTATTTTATGAACGAATTATTTATCTAGCAAAAGCACATTTACAGCCAGCAGGAAAGCTTTATCTTGAAATAAATGAAAAGTTTGGATTTGAACTAACTCATTTGCTAGCTAGTCACCAGTTTAAGAATATCCGCATTGGCAAGGATTTACAGGGTAAAGATAGGTGGGTAACAGCGTTTATCTAACAAAATAAAGCGGGATTCCGTAGGTTGACCAGCTAGATTTATGTTAATTTTGCAGTTATGAACATACAATATGTACCAATATCGTCTAAAAGGCTTGCAACAGTATTATTACTCGCATGTTGTTGTACGATGCTGTCAAGCTTTAAACCAAGTCCAAGTAGAAAATCAGACTCCAAAAAAAAGAACCTATCTTCGTTATCCACTAAACCCCAATTAAATATTCCAGATAGTACCCAGCTTATCGATCAAGATACTACCCTAACTGATAACTCAAGCGATAGCTTAGCTGCACCTTTGCTTACAAAGCCCCTTGCTTTACAGCCTATTCCGCTAGCGAGCCCTGATCCGCTTCCACCTCTTGATCAGTTGATGACCAAACAATTGATTCATATACAGCCTTATGTTCCTTTTGTACAAGAAATTTCAATAGGTGTAGAGTCTATTAGTTTATTGAAAGACAGTTGGAATTTATTAAAAAATATCAAAAAAAATGATCCCAACCGTTCCTATGAATATGCAGGAAGTTTAGCTATATTATTTAGGAAGAACATACAATTATCTATTGAAGGAGGGTATGCAAACCTTTATCCAGATCATAGGAAGGACAATAGAAATAAATATAGATCAACTGGTTTTTATGGCAGCATCGGATTAGACTATTTAACCCGATACAGTGCAACTGATAATTTATATGCAGGCTTGCGTTATAGTAGGGCTTCTTTTACTAATCATACGCTACCTGACCAACCAGTCACTAAGCCTATTAGCCAAGATCTGACTGCTTCTTGGTTTGAATTGGTATTAGGTTCTGAATCTCTTTTACTAGATAAATTAAATCTTTATGGTGGCTTTACACTATGTATTGGGTATCTATACAACTTTGAAGCATTCAACCCAGCTAGAAATTATGTCATTCCGGGCTACGGAATCAATGCAAATAAGTTCAGACCAGTACTAAATTTATACATTCTATATAAATTTTCTTTTATAGAAAGGATGATTGAACTTAATTAGCAAGGTTTTAATTTTATAGCCTGATTTTCAGGCTCTTTTACTAACTCATTTGATTTATGAAAATTGCAGTTATCGATTTAGGCACGAATACCTTCCATATGGTAATTGTTGAATTAACCAACTACAATTACGAAGAACTATCAAACACACCCCTTGAGGAAATTGAAATAGCTAGAAAGCGGATCTATGTAAGTATTGGCCAAGGCAGCCTTGCTTCCTCTTTTATAACACCTGAAGCCCAACAGCGAGCTGTAGATGCGATGATGGAATTTCGGAAAATGCTGGATGCACATGGGGTAAGCGAAGTGTATGCCGTTGCTACTAGTGCCTTGCGTAATGCACGCAATGGCAATCAACTTATAGATCTTATTGAAAAACAAACGAATATTTCTGTAAAAATAATTTCAGGCGCAGAAGAAGCTGCTCTGATTTATCGAGGTGTTAAGGAAGCTGTAAAAATAAATAATGAAACCGCACTAATTATGGATATAGGCGGTGGCAGCGTAGAATTTATTATTTGTAATACAGATAGGTCTTTATGGGAGCAAAGCTTTGAAATAGGTGCCCAAAGATTGGTAGATCATTTTCATCAGCATGATCCCATTTCACCGGACGATTTAATAAGCATGGATCAGTATTTAGAAGAAAACTTACAGCCTCTTTTTGAAGCAATAGCTAAATACAATCCAACTAGATTAATAGGAAGTTCTGGTGCATTTAGTACCCTTGTATCGATCTACAGCGAAAAAGAAAAAGTAGTAATAGATCCACTAGCTAGATCCTATGATTTGCCTTTTGATGAGTTTGAAGAAATTTATCAAGATATCCGCTATACAACCCATGAAGAGCGCTTACAAATACCTGGACTTTCTAATCAACGAGTAGATATGGTTGTAGTAAGCTTCGCACTCATTTACTTCATTTTGAACAAAACAAGCATTCGTAAAATAACGGCGTCTAAGTACTCGTTAAAAGTAGGGTTGTTTTTCCATGTACTAGAAAAGATTAAAGCGAGAGATAAGAAATAGGCTATATACTTTTCCTCAAAGTCTACTCAAGCTCTTTGTATGGTTTTTCAGGCCAGCTAGAAGTAATCCACTCCACTCCCATGTTTGCGCACGTGCCTCGCGTGTGCCCAACCCGCCGAGTTAGAATTATTGATCGCTCAGTCTTACTGAGCAACCGTACTACATATAATAATTCCATCAAAACTTGTTCAGAAAAATAAATTAGGTATTTATTTGCATATAATCTTTAATAACAAATACAGTATCCCATACATATGCAAATACCCATTTTGTCCCTCATCACTTGGTTACCTGTAGGTAGTGCATGTGTCAATCTACTCATTCCTGCACATAGAAGAAACTTACACAAGGCTATTGTGTTATTAACCTTATCTTTACAAGTTATATGTTTTGTCTGGATTCTCAGTCAGCTATATGCTGCTGCTGCCTGGCAGACTAATCAGCCCCTCTTTAATTCCCTATACTTTGTAGAAAAATGTAGTTGGTTGCGTTTTTCTTTAGGAAATCTAGGTATCCTATCTGTCAACTATTTTTTAGGATTAGATGGTCTGAATGTAGGACTGCTAGGTTTAGCGCTCTTTGTTTTAAGTATAGGAGCTGTTGCTTCTTGGTCTATCAAAAAATATGTAAAAGCTTATTTTATTTTATACTTATTACTAAACACCTTAATTATAGGTAGCCTGGTAGCTTTAGATTTCTTGTTGTTTTATATCTTTTTTGAACTAACGCTAGTACCTATCTATTTTTTGATTGGTTTATGGGGAGAGGCCAACGGACCTGCTGCCGCTACGAAATTCTTTTTATACACACTAGCTGGTGCTATTTTAATACTCGTCGTACTCATTGGTTTAGGATTATCTACCTATGATCCCATAGCTACAGGTATCCAAGCAGGTATATTAAAGGGCTCCGTACTCGAAAACACTGCTCCTGAACAGATTGTATGCATTCAAAAAATGATCCAAAACAATCAAATAGCCGCCCAAGATATCGTACATACCTTTGAAGTACCCTTAATGACCAACACCCAAAATTTTATCCCTCATACTACTTTTAGTATTACCAGTATCCAATCATTCCAAGGATATCCCATGCGTCTCCTTGGATTCTTCATTTTATTAATTGGATTTATGATCAAACTAGCCATTGCACCACTACATAATTGGCTACCAGACGCACACGTACAAGCCCCCACCCCTATTTCTATCGTACTAGCTGGCATTTTGCTCAAACTAGGCGCTTATGGTCTATTGCGGACAGCTTATAGTATATTTCCGGAAGGAGCCATTCACTTTGGTTTTTGGATAGGAGTAATAGGCATCATATCTGGCATATATGCCGCACTGAATGCATTGGCCATGCAAGATCTAAAGAAAATGATCGCTTATTCATCGGTAGCTCATATGGGATTCTTCTTAGTTGGCATAGGTTCATTAACTGCTGAGGGGATGCAAGGTGCTTTATATCAATTGATAAGCCACGGATTAATTGCCAGCTTACTTTTTCTAGTAGTAGCTATCATTTATTCAAGAACTCAGGATAGGACCATCCAAAATTATAGTGGCCTAGCTAGTCAGATGCCTTACTATACAGTGATATCTTTGATAGCGTTTGCAGCGGCATTGGGAACACCTGGGTTTTCAACTTTTATAGCGGAATTACTCATCTTGCTCGGTGCTTTTCAGTCTTCTGTTTATAATTCAGTTTGGAAAATGGGGATAGGTATACTAGGTGGTCTCAGCATATTCTTAAACACTACGTATTATGTATGGACCATACAGCGTATGTTTGGGGGTAAATTTTCTTTACGATTCCCGGATTGGACGATCCTGCTCAGGGATATCCGTATAAAAGAGGCTATATTATTGATTGCAGTTATTATAACTGTAGTAATATTGGGCATTTTCCCTAATTTACTCTTAAGTCTGTCAAAAGATAGTATCAAGCTGTTTGTAGATCAGATATATCAAATAGGTAAAGCCAATTTAAAAACTGTTTACAATCTTTGAAATCTAAGTTTAAGTTCGGTAATCTTTATTTTGAAATTATGCTTCGCCTGCAGCGGGCCACACTTTTTGTCTGCCACACAAAAAGTGTGCGAAAAAGTCACCGCTGTGCGTAAAAATGCTAAAATTTATGACTAGACCCAATTAGTCTAAACTCTTTCCCCTGCACTGCTTTTCCAACACACACACAAGAGATTTAGCGTCCAGACATTCGGAAACACTCGAGCGAGAGCATGTCACCCCTGCGAAAGCAGGGGCACTGTCCTCATGTCTGGCCGGCCACCCTGCAAATTTTTTAACGCACTTTTCTGCAAGGCGTTTTTTTTTAACTCAAAACTATTACATCCTACCCGGAATCCAAAAAGAGCATTGGTGATTACATTTTGTCTAAGCTTCGCTCATAGATTCCACTAAAAAATAAGTTTTGTACGAGATTATAAACAGGATTTTAAAAGCCCTCACTTAAATTATAACTTTTGCTCATATTTTAATGGAGACTCATACAAAGGCCACAACAAGTTTTATACTATTTTTAGTATCTTTTAGCTGAATTTTAGAACCTAGAGTAGTTAAGCATAGAAGTCTATGGAAGCGAAACAATATCCAGTAACAGAAATTAGAAAAGTAGTACCCCATCAACCTGGCGTTTATTTTTTTTACAATAAAGAACAAGCCATTATCTACGTAGGTAAAGCAAAAAATCTTAAAAAGAGAGTTTCTAGCTATTTCAACAAAAAACATCTAACTAGCCTCAAAACTCAAAGAATGGTAGAAGAAATCACTTCTGTTAGCTTCACGATTGTAAACTCTGAATACGAGGCCTTGTTGTTAGAAAATAACCTCATCAAAACTACGCAGCCCCGTTATAATATTTTACTTAAGGATGATAAAACGTATCCTTATATATGCATTACCAAAGAGCCTTTTCCACGTGTTATTGTTACCAGACAACCTTGTGCAGATTCAGGACATTATTATGGGCCATTTACGGACATAAAAAATTTGTATCGGATGCTAGAGCTCATTAGAAGTCTCTATACGATCCGCACTTGCAGCTATAACCTAACTCCAGAAAACATACGCAAACATAAGTTTAAAGTTTGTCTAGAATACCACATGAAACATTGCAAAGGACCGTGCGAAGGGCGACAAACCGAAGAATCGTATAATCAAGAAATCGCAGAAATTGAGACCTTTCTGAAAGGCAATATGTCAGCTATTAAGAAGAATTTTAAAGAAAAAATGTATCAGGCAGCCCAAATGATGGATTATAAGGACGCTCAATCCTATAAGGAAAAAATAACCGCTTTAGACAACTACCAAGCAAAATCTACAATTACCAATCCCCAAATAGGAGATATGGATGTATTTGCTATACTCTCAGATATCAAATCAGCTTTTATCAGCTATCTGCAAATCAAGGAAGGAGCTATTATATTTACCCAAACTACAGAGATTAAAAAGCAGCTAGACGAGCTGGATGAAGAGATCTTGCCTTTAATTATCTTACATTTTAGAGAAAAATATGCAAGCACTGCTTCGGAAGCTTTGGTAAACCTACCCATTAACACATCTCTTGATAAACTCACCATTTCAGTACCTAAAATAGGTGATAAAAGGAGATTGGTAGAATTAGCCATAAAAAATGCACTTTTTCTAAAAAAGGAAGCTTTAACCCGACAAGAGGATAACCAGAAGCGTACGTATAAGCCGCTTGAATTGTTGCAAAAAGAGCTGCGGCTTAAATCGCTGCCCTTGCATATTGAATGTTTTGACAATTCTAACATCCAAGGAGCACATCCTGTAGCCGCCATGGTCGTATTTAAAAATGGGAAACCTGCTAAAAAAGAGTATCGACATTTTAACATCAAAACCGTGGTCGGCCCAGATGATTTTGCATCCATGCGTGAAGTAGTTGGCAGGAGATATACCAGGTTGATAGAAGAAAATCAGAAACTTCCCGATTTAATTGTAATTGATGGAGGAAAAGGACAACTTAGCGCAGCAGTAATAACTTTACAGGAGCTGGGAATTTATGGGCAAGTAGCCATCATAGGCATTGCTAAGCGACTAGAAGAAATCTACTACCCAGAAGATAGCTATCCCCTACATTTAAGCAAACAATCTCCCGCTTTAAAATTATTACAACAAATACGCAATGAAGCACATCGGTTTGCCATCACGTTTCATCGAGACAAGCGAAGCAAGGCAAGCTTCAAAAGTCAGTTAGATATCATACCAGGCATAGGACCTAAAACAATTACTACCCTTTTACAACATTTTGGGTCTGTACAAAACATCAAAGAAGTCGATCTGGATACCTTAGCTAAACAAATAGGTCACAAAAAGGCAATCCAGGTCAAGGAACACTTAAAATAGGAACTTGATTTACAACTTACGTATAAAAAACATTATCGATCAATTTTGTATAAACTGTTTTGTAATAATCTAATAATTTGTTTATATCATGGTCATACAATAAACCTTATTACTATGGAACATAAATTCAAAATGGCACCAAAAATACTAAATATCTTTATGGTACTAACCTTGCTAAATATAAATAGCTGTGGGAACAGCATGAATATGATGGGTAAAAATGGATTTCATGGAAAAGATTCCTATAATAAGAATGAAGAAAATTCTAATGCACAATCGGAAGAAGCGCTGTGTCCTATTTGCGAAGGAGATGATCGTTATCTTTACAAGCTTACTAATGGAGCTATCATATTGTATTGTGAAGAATGTTCTACTTACTGGTTAAGCCCTAAAAATATAGGCCCTCGCGGAGCAGTTGATCGATATGCATTAGAAGAATATTTTAATGTTGATAGTATACATGTCCTTTTTAGTAACAATGGTGCACATCCAGCAGGTCTGGCAACAAAAAAAGAAATCCGAGCGAGTGAATGGAGTGAGATCGGTCCTATATTCATTCGTTCTTGCTAAGGCTCCACATCATGGTCTGTGTGCCACAGATCATGATGTGGAGGAACATTTAAAGTAAGAATTTGTCCAGAATCTCTTTTTTTGATTTCCCTTGATGATTAACAGTGTAGTAAGAGGTGGCACAAGCATCCTCGCTTATATCAAGTTGATCTTATATTAGCTTAACCCACATTCTGGAAGAATTCTATTTCTTTAAGATACAATAGCCCGTATCTTTGCAGAATAATTTTTTCACGCATAAGCATGCAATTTGAATTAGAACATGTAGATACTTCTTCCAAGGCCCGTGCAGGCATTATTACCACCAGCCATGGAAAAATTCATACCCCGATATTTATGCCGGTAGGTACGGCAGGAACTGTGAAGGCAGTAGAGCAACGTAACTTACACCAAGACGTAGCGGCTGAAATCATACTAGGAAATACGTATCATCTATATCTACGCCCTGGCACACACGTATTAGAACAAGCGGGAGGACTTCATGGATTTATCAATTGGAATAAACCTATACTGACAGATAGTGGCGGGTATCAGGTCTATTCACTAACAGACCGCAGAAAGATCACAGAACAGGGCGTCACCTTTTATTCACATATAGATGGGAGCATACACACCTTTACCCCAGAAAATGTAATAGATACACAAAGGAGCATCGGATCGGATATCATGATGGTATTAGATGAATGTACGCCCCATCCTTGTACCTATACGTATGCTAGGCAATCGATGGAAATGACTCATAGGTGGCTGCAAAGAGGTATTGACCAATTTAAAAAAACGACTACAGCAACCAACAACTACCAAACTCTGTTCCCCATTGTACAAGGGAGTATTTATAAAGATCTCCGGCTGCAATCGGCTGAAACGATCGCAGCTATGGATCAACCCGGAAATGCGATTGGAGGCGTATGCCATCCTACCGGTCAGTTGTATGAAGTTACAGATTGGGTTTGTAGTGTATTGCCAGCCGAAAAACCCCGTTATTTGATGGGCGTAGGAACCCCACGTGATTTGTTAGAGTGTATCGCACTAGGAATCGACATGTTTGACTGTGTAATGCCTACCCGTAGTGGAAGAAATGGCAGACTATTTACTACCCAAGGGATTATTAACATCAAGAATCAACAATGGAAGCAAGACTTTAGCCCCATCGATTCAGGACTAAACAGCTACGTGAGCAACCACTATACCAAAGCATACTTATATCATTTATTCAAGTCACAAGAGATACTAGGTGCTCAGCTTGCAAGTATTCATAACCTTACTTTTTATTTGTGGCTGGTCAAGGAAGCTAGGAAACAAATTTTAATAAACAACTTCGTTCCTTGGAAAAACAGCATCATTAAAAGAATTATGGAGCGATTATAAATAGATTCGTGTTAATTTTAAGAAAAGTTTCGTAGTCTGTGTGTCACAAGGTCACGAAACGCAATCGGCATAGCCGATCAGAAATATTTGTCACTCGGCAAAGCCGAGCGACTGCTTTAAGGAAGGGACTGAGGCACAAGCGAGGACGCTTGCGCCAGCAATAAGTGGTCTGTGTGTCACAGAACACAGAAGTTTGAAGTTAAAAATCCGCCTTGCAGAAAAAGGCGTTAAAAAATTTGCAGGGTGGCCGGCCAGATCCGAGAACAGTGCCCCTGCTTTCGCAGGGGTGACATGCTCTCGCTCGAGTGTTTCCGAGGACCTGGACGCTAAATCTCTTTCGTTCGCTGGACAAGCAGTGAAGTAGAAAGAGTTTAGGCTAATTGGGTCCAGTTGTAAATTTTAGCCTTTTTCTGCACAGCGGTGACTTTTTTGCTTACTTTTTTTGTGGTAGAAAAAAAATAAGGCGCGCCGCAGGCGAAATTTGCTTTAAACAAGTAAATTTAAATTAGAAAATCTATACGCCTTCAGAGTCACCTGAAAGGGACTCTGAGAAATAGAGAAAGAAAGTCTAAATTAGTCACATCAGTATGAAATTGTTAGATCGCTACATATTAAAGAAATTTTTATTAAGCTTCTTATTTATCCTATGCTTGATCATCGTTATCATCATGTTGATCGATATCACTGAAAAAAATGAATATTTTATTCGACATAACCTAACTTTTAAAGAAATCGCTGAATACTATTATAGCTTCTTACCCTTCATGACCAACCTGGTCACACCGATCACCGTGTTCATTACCACGGTATTTGTAACTTCTAGGCTTTCTCAGCGTACTGAAATCATCGCCATACTGAGCGGAGGGATCAGCTTTTTACGCTTCTTGATGCCTTATCTACTAGGTGCTTCAATTCTTGCTATATTTAGCTTTATTTTAACAGGTTGGGTGCTGGCCGATGCAAATAAAAAAAGGGTAGCTTTTGAAATAGAATACATAGATAGCCCTTATCGAACCAGTAGTAAAAACCTACATGTTAAACTCTCCTCAGATACCTACTTATATGTAGGCTATTACCGCAGCTACAATGGGCTAGGCACCGATGTAACTTTAGAAACCATTCAGGACCATCAACTGGTAGAAAAGCTTTCTGCCAAAGCTATTAGGTGGAAAGAAGAATCAGGTAAATGGGAAATTAAAGATTGGATGCATCGAAAAATAGATGGCATGGATGAGTATATTACTAGTGGAGCCGTATTAGACACCACACTGAACCTACATCCGGATGATTTTAGCGTCAATCCCAAACTGCATGAAATGCTTACCCTAACAGAATTGGATCAACATATTCAAAAGCTAAAGGCAAAAGGCACGGATAATCTCAGCTTCTTTTTAACTGAGAAATACGTACGCTACATGTCCCCCTTTGCTGTTATTATACTTACGTTGATGGGGGTAGTCGTTTCGGCACGTAAAAGTAGAGGGGGGATGGGGCTACAGATTGCACTAGGCTTCATTTTAGCAATCATCTATATAGCGTTTTTCTTATTTGCACGTGGAGCCGCTAATGTAAAAGGAAATAATTTGCTGTTGACCGTATGGATGCCTAATATTGTGTTTTCTATGGTGAGCCTAGTTCTTTATAGGCTTACACCCAAATAGTCTTTTAAAGTTTTACACATGCTATTGAATTTTCGTTTAACAAGAAAAAAATTCCCTTTTCTACTTATCGGAGCACTTGCAACCTTATGTATGCTACCTAGCTCGGTAGTAAATGCTAAGGCTAGTGAGCGATGGCAATGTATTCGTACCCCCCATTATGACATTCTATTTTTGCCTAACATGGTTCGTGAAGCACAACGAATGGCAAATACTTTAGAAGCATTGTACGTACCGGTGAGCAAAACGCTTCATGTCTCCCCCAAACGTATTCCAATTATATTAAGAAACCAAATAGCCATATCGAATGGATTTACTAGCTTCGAATCACCTTCTAGAGTAGAATTTTATACTTTTCCGCCCCAAGATTATAACTTCTTACCTACAAATGATTGGCTCAATCTACTAGCTATACATGAATTAAGGCATGTAGCCCAGCATAACATAATCATGATGCTGAAAAATTTTAGCCTAACTTTTTTAATTCCTGACTGGCATTCGCTTCTGGAAGGGGACGCAGTGGGAGCAGAAACAGCATTGTCTAAGGGGGGTAGGGGAAGAAGTCCTTACTTTGAGATATTATATAAAATTAACTTGCTAGAACGTGGCGGACTTAGTTATTATAAACAACTTGTAGGTTCCTACAAACATCAGCTTCCAGACGATTACCGACTGGGATATTTTATGACCACCTATCTTAAGAGAAAATATGGGGCTGATATTATTAGTAAATTACTACAGAGAGGTATGTTTATGGAAATTATCGATCCATTTGCTTTATATACCAGGTGTAAAAAATTGACAGGTAGATTTCCAGCACAAATCTATCGAGATGCAAATGTAGAGCTTAAACAGCTATGGACTAACCAGTTAAAAGGGCTAAAAATTACATCCGCTCAACCTATACATCATCGAACCTCCGAAGATTATACAGACTATCGTTACCCCCAATCAAATCAGGAAGGTATTATAGTACTTAAATCAGGCATAAGTACCCCACCTCAATTTGTAAAGATTGATGACCAAGCACAAGAGCATATAATCTGTACGCCAACTTCTCTAAATTCAGATACAAAATTTTCAGTAGCCAAGAACAAGCTAGTCTGGATAGAAAATATGCCTGCAATAAGCTGGCAAAAGAAAGCTTATACAGCCATTCAATCTTATCATATTGAAACCAAACAATTTAAGAGGCTTGTTAGCCACAGCAGGTATAGTGCGGTTAGTTTATCCCCTGATGCTAGGCAACTAGTTGCTTTTGAAACAGATGTAACTTATCATCATCGGATTGTTTTATTGGATGCAGAAAATGGAAAACTTTTACATGTATTTCCTAACCCTGAGAATTATTATTATCTCACTCCTACCTGGTCATCTGACGGGAAACACATCGTAGCAGTAAAACATGCACATAGCAAAGCTACGATTACCCTTATTCATCTAGAAACAGGCGCCCATGAAGATATAATGCCGCATACCGAAGAACTCATAGGTTGTCCTATAGTCCATGATCATTTCATCTACTACAACAGTGCTTATAGTGGAATCGATAATATCTATGCAATAAACCTAAAAACCAAGCAACGATTACAAGTTACATCTAGTAAATATGGCGCCTACAATCCGGCTATTTCAGCGGATGGTAAATGGCTGTTATACAATGATTTTGGGAGAGGTGGCATGGATCCTGTGCGCATACCCTTAGATTCCATACAATGGACACCTATTGAACAGGTAGAAGATAGATCCATTCGTTACTACGAACCATTAATAACACAGGAAAATAATTCTGATATTTTAAAACATATTCCAGATAGCATATACCAAGTTACAGATCATAAACCTTGGGAAAACCTTAATTTTATTTTGAATTTGGACAGAATAGTTTTGAACCATAAAAAGAAGGAGTTAGGATTAAGTTTGATACTAAAAGATATATTAAGTAGGACAGAATGGAGAATAGGAGGAATTTTAGCGAATAAGAAGCAAGAAAGATTATTTACATCTTTCACTTACAAACGCTGGAAACCTCTTATAACTATTCAGGGCAGCCTTTTACGAAACAAATTAACTCAAGAGGGATATAAGCGTAATCTATCAAAAGAATTAATCATTAATTTAGCATGTCCCTTTGTATGGACTTATGGAGAATATACCTACACCTTGGTGGCAAGTACTACGAGTGAATTTGATGATGCTAATCCTCAAAATACATGGAAGTATACCCAAAATTATACAGCTCATTTCTCTAGAAGTTTCCCAACAAGTCCAAGGGATATATATACCCCTTGGGGCCAAGAACTTTTAGTTAGTTATACACATACTCCCTATCCAAATCATAGAAATCTACGATATAAATCAATATATGGTTCAAGGGTTAAACTATATTTCCCTGGGTTATTTAGTCATCATTCACTACGAGTAGGAATAAGTAGTCTATATAAAAAATATAGAAGCCCCATTGCATTTAATAATGCTATGGAAGTTAGTGAGCACGAGGACAAGCGTGTTAAGTATCCAATCAAGACAAGTATAGATTATGCTTTCCCTATTGCATATCTTGATTTAGAACACTTCCCTCTTGCTTTTTTACAGCGTTTAAGAGCCAATATATTTTATGATCAAGTTTACACCTCAGTGGTTAAGTGGCCTTTACATGTAATAGGTATAGATCTAATTATGGATATTCCTTGGGGTAAGGTGGGATTCAGTCTTTTGTATAAGATAAATGATAAAAAAATGGATTATAATCCATTTTTTGAATAAAATTTCTAGGCAAAAGCTTATTTTTAACTTTTATTATTATTTTCAACTACCAACTTTAGGAAATATGGCAGAAGTAATCAGGATGCCCAAAATGAGCGATACCATGGTAGAAGGTGTAATCGCCACTTGGCTCAAAAAAGTAGGAGATACGGTAAAGTCCGGAGATACGCTAGCAGAAGTAGAAACGGATAAAGCTACGATGGAGCTAGAAGCTTATCAATCAGGCACCTTACTCCACATTAGCATACAGGAAAAACAAGCTGTACCGATTAATGGTATCATTGCCATTATTGGTAAGCCCAATGAAGATATTAGCACGCTCTTGCAACAAATACAGCAAGAATCGTCTAGCCAAATAAGTACTAATAAAATAACGGCACCTGAACCATCCCCTTCTACTGCTGATTCTTCCTTCATTGAGCCAACCGTACAGTCTATACAACATACACCGGTTCCATCCAACAGCGGGCGCGTACTAGCTTCTCCTTTAGCAAAAAAGATGGCTAAAGCTCAAGGATATGATCTCACTACCATTCAAGGCACAGGAGAAGGGGGCAGAATCATTAAAAAAGATATAGAAGACTTGGCCAATCTGCAGCCAGCAACCAGTGGTAGTTTGTCAACAACAGCTTTCCCTATTTTACAGGAAGCTTATGAGCTAATTCCTGTCTCGCAAATGCGTAAGACCATTGCGAAACGACTTACAGAAAGTAAATCTGTAGCTCCTCATTTTTATCTGACCATATCGGTCAACATGGATAAGATAGTAGCTTCACGAGCTAATCTAAATCAATATTCGACTGTTAAAATAACCTTTAACGATATTATTATTAAAGCTGTTGCTACAGCCATCAGACAACATCCACAAATAAATACAGCTTGGCTGGGTGATAATATTCGATATAACAAGCACATACATATTGGTGTTGCTATGTCCGTAGATGAAGGCCTATTGGTACCTATCATACGGTTTGCAGACCATAAATCACTATCTCAGATAGCAACCGAAGTCAAGCTATTAACTCAAAAAGCAGATAATAAGCAACTACAACCTGCTGACTGGGAAGGAGCCACATTTACCATATCCAATTTAGGTATGCTTGGGGTTGAATCTTTTACTTCTATTATTAATCCACCTGCTGCCTGTATACTGGCCGTAGGCGAGATCAAAGAAGTTCCCATTGTAAAAGAAGGTGCTATCGTGTCTGGACATATGATGAAAGCAACTTTAACATGTGATCATCGTGTCGTGGATGGCGCAGTGGGAGCTGCATTTTTAAAGACGCTAAAAGAATTATTGCAAGATCCGTTGAGGTTGTTGGTATAATAAATAACATGTAGGGTGGTAGTTGGTTTCCTCAGAGTCCCCTAACGGGTGACTCTGAGGGCGAGGAAAACTTCGGAACATGGTTTCCTCAGAGTCCGACTCTGAGGACGAGGAAAAAGGCGATGGTTTCGAAGGAACTCTATTATAAATTGAGGATCTTTTTTAGCTTAGCATACAAACTTTAGATGTCCTAGATACGATACTATTAAAAAACTTAAGATTAAATATATGACCGAAATCAAATCAACCACCGTTATTGCTGTGATGCATAACAATGAAGTAGCCATTGGGGCAGATGGGCAAGCAACTATAGGCAACACAGTAGCTAAAAGCAACGTAAACAAAATAAGAAAACTGCTAGATGGAAAAGTTTTAACAGGATTTGCCGGCTCCACTGCAGATGCTTTCACGCTACTAGACCTATTTGACGAAAAGCTTCAACGTTATTCAGGCAATATGAAACGCTCAGCCATAGAGCTTGCCAAAGACTGGCGAACAGATAGGTACTTGAGAAGATTGGAGGCCATGCTTGTAGCAGTCAACAAAGAGGAGCTATTACTTATTTCTGGTACAGGAGATGTACTTGAACCAGATAACAAAATTGTTTCAATAGGTTCTGGTAGCATGTATGCCCAGTCAGCAGCCATCGCGCTTAAAAAACATGCTCCCCATTTAAGTGCAGAAGAGATAGTTAAGGCTAGTCTACATATTGCTGCAGATGTGTGTATCTATACCAATCATAATTTGGTTATTGAAAAATTAAGTCAATAGGGCTCTTTCCTTGTTTCTAGCGCAAGCCTTCTGGCTTGTGTGTCAGCACCTATCAGAGTCCTTTTCAAGTGACTCTGATGGCGAGGAGATCCATTAAGAGACTTATTCTGAAACCTCCACTAATCTATTCGTTCTATATCAGCACCTAGCTTTTGTAGCCTAGTCTCAATTTTTTCATATCCCCTATCGATTTGCTGTATGTGTTCGATGACGCTCTCTCCTTCTGCCGACAGGGCTGCAATCAAAAGTGCTATACCTGCCCGAATATCCGGTGAAGTCATGCGTATACCTCTAAGCATACAAGATCTATTAAGACCGACCACATGCACGCGATGTGGGTCACAAAGTACAAGCTTTGCTCCCATCTCAATCAGGTTATCTACAAAAAATAAGCGACTCTCATACATCTTTTGATGAATGAGTACAGAACCCTTTGCCTGGATGGCGGTGACCAACATGATACTTAATAAATCTGAAGGTAAACCAGGCCAAATAGCATCTGCTAAAGTTGGTATATGGTGGGCATGTATGCCTGATTGGACTTCATAACATGCTTGTGGACGTATGGTAATATCTGTTTGGTTAATCTCTAATTTTACTCCTAAATTTCGAAACCTTTCTAAAACCGGATCTAACAAGTCTGGCCTATAAGCATTTTGTATCGTTATATCCGAATTCGTCATCGCTGCTAGTCCAATGAAACTACCAATTTCGAGCATATCTGGTAAGATGGTGTGGTCTGTTCCGTGCAACGTTTCTACGCCCTCAATCGTTAATAGATTAGATCCTATCCCTTCTATACGAGCCCCCATCTGTACCAACATCCTACATAGTTGCTGTACATGCGGTTCACATGCTGCATTATAAATAGTAGTTTTCCCGTTAGCTAGGACTGCTGCCATAATCGTATTGGCAGTCCCCGTTACAGAGCTTTCATCTAATAAAATATAATCCCCCTGCAGTTGTTGGGCATTCACCACATAGACATTATTTTGACCATCATAATGAAAGAGCGCCCCCAATTTACTAATTCCTAAAAAGTGAGTATCTAGACGTCTTCTACCAATTTTATCTCCTCCTGGTAATGGTATAATAGCCTTGTGTAAACGAGCTAGCAAAGGCCCTAAAATGAGAATAGAACCTCTAATTTTACTAGCATCGGCCTTCAACTTTGAAATATCTATTTCATCTATAGAAATGTTTGCTGCCTGCAAACAATACGTATGATCGTCTATTTTTTGAATATTTACACCAAGGATTTCAAAAACGATGAGTAATGCCTGTACATCTAATATGTCGGGTACATTACGAATTATCACAGGCTCCGTAGTAAGCAGCGCAGCACACATCACTTGAAAAGCCTCATTTTTAGACCCTTGAGGTTGAATTGTTCCACTTAGAGGCTTACCACCATGTATTCTAAACTTACTCATCACATTTATTTAGCTTTAGTTGCAAAGCTAACTTTCTTTTTCTTATGCGTTGCTTTTCTCTGCTCTTTCTTTTCTTTAGGTATACTATAACTTGGCGTTGCCAAGTTATTCTCTGATTTTAACTTTTCTAAATCTATAATTAATTTACCTTCTGCCAAGTCCTGAATAATATTCATAACCGCATTCATATCCAAATTATCTTTATTCCAAATAGCACTAAAACTTTTTATAAGCTTGGCTATACCCATTACCATCTCAGCTTGTTTAGTAGGATCTGTAACTTCTACAGCCTTTTTAACAAGGAGCTCTATGTGGCGACCACAATGCCTATACTTAATAGGTTGTTTTGAATAAGTTAGACGCTCAGGCTTTTTAATACTTAACTCTTTAGTTGGTACTGGATAAGGACTATTTATATCTAATTTATAATCAGAAATAACAAATAGGTCATCCCAACGTTTTTGTAAATACTCAATAGTTGGCTTTGCGTTACTTGAATGAAGTATTCCCATTACTTTTAAAATAGCTTCTGCATACTGAGTTCGCAACGTTTTATTTTCCACTCGTTCGAGTTGAGTAACTAATCTTTGTACATTTCTACCATATTCTTTAAGCCTTAACGGTTCCTGATTCGTATTATACGTATGCATGCGTTTATTTTATGGTTTACAATCTATGATTATAACAACAAATATCTGATGTAAAATTATTCCTTAGAACTGCTTAAAATCTTTAGCTTAGCAAAGCTAAGTAACAAGGTCTTTTCACCTAACCCTGAAAAATTAATCCGAGCTTTCTTATGTGCCCCTGCTAATTCGATGGTTATCACATTACCTATACCAAACGTAGGATGTTCTACCTGCATACCTGATTTAAGTTGAGTGATATCACTAGCTTGGAAAGCTTGGATGTTGGTTGAAGGATCAGGTTGTAATTTGGCACGTTTTGGGGATGCCATAGGCCGCATGCTATTAATAAACTGTTTAGCATAGTTCGTATTCAATTTTTCAGTATATCTATTAGTAGCATGGGACATATGTAGGTACATGGGGTCTATCTCTCCAATAAATCGACTTACTTCGCACTGTTTTAATTTCCCAAAACGATACCTACTTATAGTATAAGATAAGAAAATTTTCTTTTTGGCGCGAGTAAGTGCGACATAAAATAATCTTCTTTCTTCTTCTAAATCTTCTTTACTTCCTAGCATGAGTGGAGAAGGGAAAAGGTCTTCCTCGATCCCTACAATGTATACATATTTAAATTCTAGCCCCTTGGCTGCATGTATAGTCATTAAAGATATCTTATCCCCGCCATCTTCATCAGTTATTTCACTATTAGTAGCCAAAGCGATATCTTGTAAAAAGTTAGTTAGGCCAGGATCAGCTTGTTCAGGATTCGAAGTAAATGCCTTAATACCACTTAGAAGTTCTTGCACATTTTCGTAGCGGGCTAACCCTTCGACTGTCTTATCTTCATAGAGCGACTTAAGCAAGCCGGACCTTTTTGCAATTTCACTAGCTATTTCATACGCATCTTTTTTAGATACTTCTAAAGCAATAACCTGAATCATACCAGCAAACTCTTCTACCGCTTCGGCTGCACGCCCACTCAAAAAATTTTTAGCATTACACATCACTTCCCACAAAGAAATACCATGATCACTGGCTACCAAAATCATTTTTTCAATGTTGCTAGGACCTATTCCTCGTTTAGGTTCATTGATAATACGTTTCAGTGCTTCTTCGTCATTATGATTGACTATGAATCGTAGATAGGCTAATAAATCTTTAACTTCTTTTCTTTGATAAAAAGACATTCCACCCAACATGCGATAAGGTAGATTTACTTTGCGAAGTGCCTCCTCAATGGCTCTTGATTGGCTATTCGTCCTATAAAGAACAGCAAAATCTTCATTTCTAAGCTGATTTTGTACTTTTATTTCAAAAATAGAAGCTGCTACCAATCTACCTTCCTCTGCATCTGTAGTTGCTCGGATTAGCCCAATCAGTTCGCCCCTTTCATTAGCAGTCCAAACATTTTTTTTTAGTTGCAACTGATTCTTACCGATAATTTCATTGGCAGCTTCTACAATATTCTGTGTGGAACGATAATTTTGCTCTAGCTTTACAATTACAAGATTCGGATAATCTTTTTCAAAATTTAGAATGTTACGTATGTTAGCTCCTCTAAAGGCATAAATACTCTGTGCATCATCTCCTACTACGCATATATTGTTATGGACAACTGCTAGATCTTTTATAATGGTATATTGGGCTAGGTTGGTATCTTGAAACTCATCAATAAGCATATATTGAAATCGTTCTTGATATTTATATAAAACATCTAAGTGCTGGTTAAATAGTAAATAAGTATTTAAAAGTATGTCATCAAAGTCCATTGCACCAGCCTGGAAACAGCGTTTAGCATAGGTTACAAAGATTTCTCCGAGCCTTGGTTTCATGGCACTTTCATCATCTTCACGATATAGGGGGTTGTTAAAATATTCTTGTGCTGTAATTAAACGATTTTTAGCAGATGATATGCGTGACAACACTACGTTGGGTGTATACGTTTTATCGTCTAAGTTCATCTCCTTGATGATAGACTTGAGTAACGATTTACTATCAGCCGTATCATAGATGCTAAAGTTAGATGGATAACCAATCCTATCTGCTTCTATTCTTAAGATTCTTGCAAAACAGCTATGAAAAGTACCTAACCATACATTTTTCGCTATTGAACCTACTACTTGTTCAATACGATTTTTCATTTCATTCGCTGCCTTATTCGTAAAGGTAAGTGCAAGTATTTTAAATGGATCTACTTTTTTTTCTTGTATCAAATAAGCAATGCGAGCTGTGAGTACCTTTGTTTTACCTGCACCCGCACCTGCAATAATCATACAAGGCCCTTCCGTATTAACTGTGGCCTCACGTTGCCGCTCATTAAGCGAATCCAAAGAAGAGATCATCGATTGTGGCTAATTTTAAACTAGATTTCCTTTGAAACCACCGCAGCTTTACCCTAAAATAGGCTCCATTGATATACTCATGCACCGTCAGAAGCTTACTTCTGACAGACCACAGGTGTTGGAAATCTTTACTTCTATTTGTTCCGTCAGCCTTGGTTCGTGTCTTCACAAACCAAGAATAATTATTTTTTACCTAATACCTCCAAACTTAGTGTTTTTAATTCCTTTGCTATGTCTTCTAAACCTAGGCTATTTGCCAAAGGTACAAAGAAATACAACGTTTCGCTAGCTATTGACTTTTGTTTAGTTAGAGAAGAGTGCCCTTGTATAGTACGCATATTATGCATCCTATCTGCTAATTTTACATAAGCTGCCCGTTTATCCTCATATTTTAACAACCGATAAACATTTTCATGTTCCTCCGAGCTTACCCTTCGTAGGTTATCTTCTAGATTGGTCACTTTGCTTACGATAAAAGCTACTTGTTCTCCAAATATCATTTTTATTTGAACTAAAGATAAATTCGTATCCTCTACGGTATCATGTAATAAAGCTGCCACTACGGCGTCTTGATCCTGACAGTATCCTAATAAGATGGTAGCTACTTGTATGGGATGGGTAAAAAATGGTTCTCCCGATTTCCTTTTCACCCTTGCATGGTATCGCTTGATCGTATCTAATGCCTTGCCAATAACTTTAACATCTATACTCAGGCCTTTTATTTTCTCTAATAGCTCTTTTTCTACCTGTATAGCAATCGGATGATTTAGCTCTTCTGGATCAACTGAATTAAGCTCTCTTAGAAGTTCCATCACCTTACCTCGTACTTCTCGGAGATTCAATGGAAGCACGTACATTTGCGTATGTTCATTATCTAGCTCTGCATAACCATAGTGAGCGTGAATGATACGTGCGTTTTCTAATAAGATACCTTTTTTTGAAAGTGGACTTATCAATGGTAGCTCGTCGAGCATATAAATATCTTTCTTTTCAGAAGAAAGCTTTTCTACAGTAACCGTAAATTTTAAGGCTACTAATTCCCTCGTATAATCTTCTATATAGTCTACCTTATGGCCTAGCTTAGTGTCTTCTACAGCAATAAGAATAGGTTGATTCGTTGGGTTATATTTGTGTACATACGAAATACCGTTTACTAATAGCTGCTTCAGTTTTGCTGCATCACCATTTATTGTTACTTCTTTTGTAATGTGTCTAATGTTAATCTGAGGACTTGTAGTAAATTCTGTAATTTTAATGGCTTCTTTCACTTCCGATAACAACTGATCTACATTAATTTTAGTTACGTCTAAACGGATATAATCTGTCATCCGATAAAGGATTTGCTGAAAATATGCCGACGTAGTATGATCAAATAATACCTTCTCTTCTTCATTAAGCTCTTTTAATACCTGTTCTCTATAAGCTAAAATCTGCATGAGCTCCTCATTTTTTTCTTCATATAAATCCTTTAGATACCTATTTTTACTTTGCAAAATTTTTCTTTCTTGCTTAAACCTAAATAACGCTATTAATAAACTACTTGATAGAAGCAATCCATAGCTAAAATGAAAAGAAATAGGCATTCCTTGATTAAATGAGATGTCGTGGCCCGTAACCCATTTAAATACCCATGCAGCAGCTACCATCCCAGCTATAGCCAATGTAAGCGCTAATGGCAAATAGGTGAATAAGGCAATCATTACCAAGCTTAGCATAAAGATTAAAACTTGGTTTGGCTGAAACCCACTCATAATCACAATCATTCCTCCTACAAAAAAGAGCGTATAGAAGATAAGCAAAGGCCATACCCATGCTAGCAATCGCTTGTTTTTTAGTGGAGCTGGCCAAATTTGAAAGCCTAATAAGCTTGTAGTAATCACCAGTACTGAATATTGGATAGTTCTATAAAGCGCTAGATACTGTTGCTCGGTATCATGTGGTAAGTGGTATAGCGAGACATACGTAGCAATAAGTAGATAAAAGGCTAGCAAAGGATAATAATATTCTTGATCAGGCAGGTTTTTTTCGAGATAAGCTGGTAGATTAAAAGATTTTAGCTGGACCCATCGATCTTTCCAAGTAATAGCTGCTACCCCTGCTTCAGCTTCCTGTTTGATCCATCCCCCTTTTTCTTTGAGTAAGTAGTGACTACCTAGTAGGAAGACAAGGTTAGCTAGTATACCAGGAAGAAAGCTGTCAATATCTTTAAAATAGGTTAATAGAAAAGCGGTCACAGCAAAACCAGCTCCCATGCCTATGAAAATGGCCCGTTTGCTTGTACGGAAGCCAAAGATCGTTAGCAACATAGGAATTACAATGATAGGCATGTAAAAGTTGGCAGAAAACAATAAGATTTCTAAGATGTTCTGAATGGATAAAGTGAGTAATACAGCAAAAAAGCCTATTACAAACGTAGCGAGAGCAGCTATTCGAACTAAAGCTTGTTTGGTAATTTGTAAAGGAGGCAGTATATCATTTGCAACTAATACAGCGCAAGAGTTGAGTGAAGAATCTGCACTAGACATAGCCAAAGCTATAATCCCTACTCCTAAAAATCCTTTAAGACCTGTATAGGTATACTTCTCGATCATATAGCTAACCACTTGGCTTGTGGTGAGGTTAGGATTATCTGTCAAGAGCAAAATAGCTATCCAAATTATAAATAGCTCTATTAAAAGCAGCAACCCTGCAGAATAAGCAATAGAACGTTTTATTTGGCCGATATCTTTTGCCATGGCCATTCGCTGAAATATTTCTGGGGCTAAACTAGGCACCATATAATAACATATCAAAACCAAAGCACCTTTAAACTTAGGACTCCATTTTATTACATGTTTTAAATTAAAATTTGGATTGGTCGTGAGGGTATGTACCACCTGTTCGTGATTTGGGATATGTTGCCAAATAATCAGAGCTAGTGCAGGTAACAAAGTACCAAATGTAATAAACTGGATGACATCTGTAAACGTAACCGATTTAATGCCCCCAAATGCTGAATAAATAATAACAATCGTAGCAGCCAGGATGGTAACCCAAGGCCCTTGGTAATTAAATAAGATGGATAGAATCTTTGTAATTACCTTAAACTGTACAGCGATAAAACCTACATTTGCCAGTACAGTACTTACAGCACCAACAAACTGGACTCCTTTACCATAAATGCTGCTCATGGCATCGGCCATCGAAACATGCTTTAAAAAGGTGTCCATGCGTGGCCCTAAAACATATCCAATAATTAGCCAAGATAACGTACTACCTACGATCGTTGCTGCGTAGTACAACCCATTGCTATAAGTCTGTTCTAAATCATTAAAAAACAAGCTCCCTGAAGCCCACGTAGCTACAATAGTAGCAGTAAGTGTGGCTGTAGAGAAATTCTTGTTGCCAATGGCATATTCTTTAAAGGTTTGTTTCTTGCCCCGCGACTTAATACCTACAATAAGATTAATAACTAAGAAAATTAAAAAAATGAGTATATCTAGATTGAACATAAGTCGTGACTTTAGTATACTTCTTGCAATGGCCAGAAGCCAAGTTCATCAATTTTAATAATTATTTACTGCGTGTCTTGAATTTTACTGAGAGCAAAAATTAGCTAAATTTTCAACCTAAAACAATCCTCTGAGCTGTGAAGCTAGTTAATAGTATTTATATCTATAATCTTGCACATTTGCTAACTGTTCTAGCGCCTTAATTACTTGGTAAGACTGTCTAGATGCTTCTATTTTAGCTTGTTCCTCTTGTTTATCCTTCCAAGAGACAGGTAAAGTTGGTAGATATCGTTGTTTGACTTCCATTAGTACAATACCGGATAGCTCAGCAATGATTTTGGATCTTTGGCTCGGCTCCAAAGCAAAAGCTTGGCTGATTGTTTTTTTAGCTAGGCCTATCCCATCTAGTCTAGTAGTATTAAATTTGATTCCTTGAGCAGTAAATAATTTTACATCATTTCCATATTGAGTTACGATCGAATCAAATGGATCATTTGATATAGACTCAAGTTTTCTTGTAATAATTTTTGCCTTTTCTTCGTCTAATACCTTTTGTTTTATGTCGTCTCGAACTTGATCTAAGGCAACTAGCCCAGCTTTCGTATGCCCCGTAACCACAGCCACTACATAATTTTCTGATAATTCGAACATAGGTGATACCCTCCCTACTTGTGCCTCATTATACACCCAACGGACCCATTCTCTGACATGAGTTAAATGATTTATTTGGGTATCTTCTTTTCCCACCTTTGCACTGTAAATACGTAAACTGTCTGCAGCAGCTTGAGACTCAAATTGTGTTTTATTAGCTACTCGATGTACAAAATCATCTGCTTTTTTAAATACACTTTCTTTGGTCTCATCACTTGGGGTTAACGTTTTCTCAATAACCGTTATCTCATATTTCTTGGGATTTCCTGCAACTAGCTTAGTTATCTTATACAGCTTATAGCCATCAGCTCCTTCAGCTAGAGGGCCTATCACCATCCTCTGCTGCAACGTGCTTTTTTGCTTATTTAAGGATGTTGGTAAATCCTGTTCGGTACATTTTAAGTAAACAAGTGCAGGATTTGAATCTGTATGTACACTAGCAAACAAACTATCTTCTTGAGTCTTATAAAAATCTTGCTTAAGTATCTCTAGCTCTTTATTAAAATCTACTTGATCATTTTCAGAGGCTCGTATAGGAAAGGTAACATAATGTATCTCTTTAGATTCCTTTACTTGATGCTCATCTGCATGCTTTTGCAAATAGGTCTTCAACATCTCCTCTTTCATGCTAACTTCTTCATCCTTAATAGTATGATAAGGTATATATAGATACTGAAGATCTACAGAAGTACCATTGACAACAAATTGATGCTGTGCTTCCAGGCTATTTACAAATACACTCTGCGATATCAATTGATCAAACTTAGTCTGACATCTTGACTTAGCTAAATTCCTCTCTAGATTGTACCAATAAATTTGGTAAGACTGACCTGACTGAGATAAATTTTGCAAATAGGTTAACAAGGTTTTTTTATCAAACTCCTTGGTTTCTGGATTAATAAAACTAGCCTGTAAATCAGGGTGAATATGATCCCCTTGAACCATATCTACAAGTTCATCTTCAGTAACTATTAAGTCTAATTGCTTACATAATTTTCCATAAACAATATCTCGGATTATGTTTTTCCAAAGCCGATTTCTTAACAAAGCATTTTCTTCTTCAGAAGGAGCCTGTTCATAATCTAAAAAGTAACTGTGTTGCAGATTACTAAACTGATCTTGAAATTCCCTCAAAGTAATTTTTTGACCAGCCACTTTACCTATTATAGGAGACTTATTGGATGAGAGCGGATTAAACCCGATCAGCTCTCGAGCTATAAAGAATAGTAATCCTAATGAAACAATAACTACTAAAAGTTGTGTTCTTTCTCTTATTTTACCGATTAATGCCATTAATTTCTTGAATATATCTATATATAGTTGCCAAATATAATATTTTATAAGGTAAAGTTGTAGCGATGATAAAACTATTTTAGATGCACCCCTAGCATAGGTATCCTGGCTTGTGGTATGAACTTTAACGGTAGGCGGCACATACAAAGGCACGTACATCAGCAAAGTAATTACTAGAAGATTTCAGCCCTCAATAAACAGAGTGTCAGGCTGAAGCCCTGACACCAATTTGAGAGTTAAATATATTTAGGTGAAACTCTTCCTAATTTTTTCTTTTAACGCCTAAGGCTTTAAGTTTTCTTTGTGCATCTATATTTCCTTGTTCTGCACCTTTTTGATACCATTCTACTGCCTTTTCTTTATTCTTTTCTACTCCATCTCCCTTTTCATACATCCGGCCTAAATTATATTGTGCATTTGCATCCCCTCGCTTTGCTCCTTTTCGATACCATTTAACTGCCTTTTCTTTATTCTTTTCTACTCCATCTCCCTTTTCATACATCCGGCCTAGATTAATTTGTGCATTTGCATCCCCTCGCTTTGCTCCTTTTCGATACCATTTAACTGCCTTTTCTTTATCCTTTTTTACTCCATCTCCCTTTTCATACATCCGGCCTAAATTAATTTCTGCATTTGCATCTCCTCGCTCTGCTCCTTCTTGATACCATTTAACTGCCTCCTCTTTATCCTTTTTTACTCCATCCCCCTTTTCATACATCCGGCCTAGATTATATTGTGCCTCTCCACTTCCTCTTCCTCGCTTAGCTACCTTGCGATACAATTCTACTGCCTTTTCTTTATCCTTTACTCCATCTCCCTTTTCATACATCCGGCCTAGATTAATTTCTGCATTTTCATATTCTTGCTCTGCTGCTACTTGATACCATTCTACTGCCTTGCGTTCATCCTTTTCTACTCCCCTTCCACCTTCATACATCAAGCCTAGATTATATTGTGCAGTCGCGTTTCCTTGTTCTGCACCTTTTTGATACCATTCTACTGCCTTGCGTTCATCCTTTTTTACTCCATCTCCATTTTCATACATCAAGCCCACCTTATTTTGTGCATCTGCATCATTTTCTTTAATTGCTTTTAGAAAGATCTTTAATTTCTCTTTTCCTATTTTCCGGTTACGGAGACACACGCTAGTTAAACGATTTTCTGCAAAATGTCGTACATCCCCTTGCTTAAATGCTTGTATATAACATTCTATTGCCTTTTGACCATCTGGTCCTACTCCACGTCCATTTTCATACATCTCTCCTAGATTAATTTGTGCATTTTCATTCCCTCTTTCTGCTGCTTTTTGATACCATTCTACTGCCTTGCGTTCATCCTTTTCTACCCCATCTCCAATTTCATATATTCGGCCTAGTACACATTGAGCATTTGTATTCCCTCCTTCTGCTGCTTTTCGAAACCATTTAAGTATCTCTTTTCCAACACATGTTGATAGGCCATATTTACGTGAATACATCGATCCCACCTTATATTGTGCAGCTGCATTCCCTTGTTCTGCAGCTTTTTGAATCCATTCAAATGCCCTTTGATCATCCTTTCCCATCCCTACCCCCACATCATGCATCCAGCCTAACATATATTGACAGTCTACATCCCCTAATTCAGCTCCTACTTGTATTTTTTCACTAATCCCTTGCAACATTTCATTGGCTTTTACCTCATCCGTCTCAATTCCATAACCATTATAATACATATACGCTAGCCTAGCTTCGGCAATAACTTTGCCTTGGTCAGTTGCTTTTTGATAACATTCAATTGCTTTTCGATAATCTATTTGTACGCCCTCCCCACTCTCATAACATACTCCAAGCTTAAACTGAGCCTCTGCATATCCTTGATCAGCTGCCTTATAATACCATCCAAATGCTTGCTTTGCTTCTTTCTCTACTCCTTTTCCTTCCTCATAGATAACCCCAAGCTTATATTGTGCTTCCGCAGAGCCTTCCTCTGCTGCTTTTTGATATCCTTCTATACTCCCTAGCGCTTCTGTTAGTATGCTTTTGTTTTCCTTCTCTTGAACATCATTCTTCTTATAACTAGGCTGGCTTGATTGCATATCTCCCTCCATCATTCCTCCTAGAAGTCCTCCTCCCCCAGAAGCTATCACACAACCTGGCTGACCATTTTTTGTTCCCGGCATATGAACAAATCTATTTTGTTCCTCCGAGCTTAGGCGAGAGACTTTTTTTAAATCTATATCTTTTGCTACGCGCACAACCAAATCATGCGCTCTGCTAAAACTTCCATTATGCTCTACTGCCTTTACTTTTAATCCATCCCCCTCTCCATAAAAACTAACCAGTTCCCATTCTTCTGCCGTAAGTTTTTGTTCTATTAACTGCTTCACATCAAAGTGTTCGCTGGATTGCTGAATAACATTTGAAGTTCCTTCTATTCTTGAAATAGGAGAATTCGAAAAGCTACCACAGCCTTGTAAGCATAAACCCAATAATAAAGTACAAACTATCAGTCTGTGACTTAAAAAACAATTATAACTTCTATTCATAATCATATTTTTTATAATTTTTATTGTAAACTATAAATAAACGATGAATCCATATTAGTTAATAACTAGCTTGCTTGCAAGTTTTTTTTCTTCTTGAAATTATTAACAATTTCTAAGTTGTTGGATTTTTTAAAGAAATACAGAACACAAACAAAATTGCTCAGATAGGGGTATCAGTAACATTCTTGTGATTAAGTACGGTCTTGAATTCTTTCCATTATTCTGTTGAAACTTAATTACATTTATCTAAGAGGAATAGCTAACACAGAGGAGGCAAGAAAAAAAGAGAGCAGCAATAATAAAGGTTTTCTAAAAACCAGTAGTAAGGCTACTAAAAGCCTCCATAGCTCTTTAGCAAACAGCACAAAAGGCCGAAATAAATACTTCAGCATGAGAAATCAGGAGTGGTTATATGTATTTTTTATATTTATTGTGTTATATATCTATCTGCTTTCTTTAGAATATGTTTCAGATCTTGTTTTTAAAGAGAAAGCACAATAAATATTAAATATTTTACTTGTAAATATGATATATAAAAGCTAATATGCAATCGTAATTATTCACATGCTATGAAAAAGTTCTATAAAAATTTTAAAAAATATGTACTATTAAGCCTAATAAGTATGAGCTTAGTACTACAGAGCTGTGAAGTAGAAGGAAACCAATATATCATACCAACTGTAAAACAGCTACCTGACGTCGAACCAAAAATAAGCCAATATGATACAGAAAACCCTGGAAGCCATAGACACCGAAGTAACCATATTGAAGAAATGACTTTTATTGGCAAGAGACAAAGAGAGGGAGAAAAAAAAGAAACAAGCAAAGAAACAAGCAAAGAAACAAGCTTAGTACAAACACAAGCTAAAAGAATCAAACTTGAAACGTCAGAAGAGGATTTTATTACTCCTTTTTTTAAGGCAATAAAAGAAAATGAAGAAGCGAGAAAAAAAATAATAAAACATCTAAGAAGAAATAGAGAAAAGCATACAGAAGAGGAAGAAAAGAGAGAAAAAGATGAAGTGCTAACAAATATTTTTCAACATTTACCTCTTAGATCAATATTGAATCTTACAGAAGTAAATACTGATTTATATAAATTTTTTAATGACTGTCAAGAAATTGGGTTATTTGGAGTAGGAAGAATCAACCAATCTACCTGCTTCAATCCATACACCGTTTATGATTATTGCTATTCAGATTTTCATAATGTTAATTATACTCCTGAAAACATACCAACCATTCCTTTTTGTCGAATAATGCAACAGGTATCGTATCTACCTAGGACATATTGGCCTTATATTGCTAAAACTAATATCAGTGTAATAGATTTAGCAGCAAAGGGGATGCAAAATGCTGATTTTATAGATTTATGGAAGTGCTTGCAAGGTAGTAAAGTACAAGAAATTAACCTAAGTTATAATGAAATAACAGATGAGGTAGCTACCGAAATTGCCAAATTACCTCTACCAGCATCTCTATCCATAGTAAGCTTAAACAATAATGGATTAACAGAAGCAGGTAAAACAACTTTAAAATCTGCCTACCCAAATATAAAATGGGTCTTTTAGAAAATAAGTAAACTAGATATCATTTCTTTTGATTCTAGGGCAGATTAATATTTCTTCTAGAATTATTAATCAATTAAAATCTTAAGCAGCTTTTTGAATCTTATATTGATTTATCTTTTTTATGCGTTTTTGTATTTTCTCTTCTTTTCCTGATAACCCAATTGCTTTAGTATAATATTCCAGTGCCAAATTTAAATCAGAGCTCTCTAGGCCCTGAGAATAATGATATATTTTAGCTATTCGATAGGCAGTTTGCTTATAATTTGGGGAGGTTATATCTCTTTCTGATTTTAAATATCTCAGAAAAAAGTTTAGGGCTTTACGAGGCTCTCTTTTACCTGATATATCTATTTGAAAGTATATACATCCCAACTTATAGTTGATTTCTGGATGTTTATAAGCTAATTTTTCTAATTCTTCTGTATTATCTGCTAGTTCTTTAAAATATTCTATGGCTTTTTTCCTTTTAGCTACCTCCTGATGATTTTCAAAAAACATACTAGCGAATCTATATTTTGCTTTTATATTACGAGTTGCAGCTTTCTCAAGAAAATCAATTCCTTCTTTTTCTTTTCCTTTTTTTAGATAGATTTTAGCAAGACGGTATTGTGCTTTCGCATCACGACTTGCAGCCTTTTCAAGAAAATCAATTCCTTCTTTTTCTTTTCTTTTTTTTAGATAGATTTTAGCAAGACGATATTGTGCTTTGGGATATTTATCTGCCGCTGCTTTAGTTAAATTCTCTATTCCTTCTTTTTCTTGCCCTAAGTATTTTATCTGCAACCATCCCATTTCGCATTCGCATAAAAGCATTGTATTAGTTCTTTCTTTATCATCATTAGGGCTATCATCAGCAAAATCCGAGCTATATTCACTCTTATATTTTTCCGCATAATTATTGTAAGCTTTTCGAGCTTTTTTAATTTGTTTTTCTCCAGTCTTTAATTTTTTCTCTTGGTTATATATTTCAGCAAGTTTTAGAAAATCTTTATTTCTTTTATATCGTGTTTTTTTCTTTTTTTCTTCTTCTCGTTTTTTATATAAATAAGATATAGCGCTTGCTGTAGCATCTACTCTATCATCGTGTCTATATTTTTTTGTATCTGGGGGGATTTTAACAGATTCAAGTTGAAAAAAAAATTTGTAATTAAAATTATTTCTTGGTACTGAATTAAGGTCATCTAAAAAAGCATTTTGGCTAATAATAATTTGATGTTCTTCTAATAGAGTTTCTAGAGATGATTTAATACGGGTTGCTTTTCCAAGAGCTTCTGCTTCTTCATTCTGGATGTTTGATTCTGTATTATCTATCAGTTCTGATCCTTGATGATAACCTTGCACTTCTGCTTGAATAAAATTTTCTGCTAAGTGTCTTCTCAACACGACTTCATAAGAAGCATCTATATTGTTTTCAACTCTTATAAACTTTACATTATATTCTTTTATAATTTTTGTTATTTTATCCAACATTTCAGGAAGAGCAGGAAGTCTTTTTTCTTTGTCTTTGATGTAATCTCCTCCTATTCCTCCTACTGCCATAATAAAATAATAATCTTTATATCTCTTAACTACACAATAAGCAGTTTCATCGCCTCCCTTCCCTGCAAGATCGATAACCATAACCATATCTTCATACTTATCTGTAGCGGGCATTTCAAATAAAGGTTTATAAGGTTTATGAGGAGCTTTTTGTAGTACATTTTCAGGTAACCTTCCGCCCCATTCAACACGCTGGGGAGCTTTTTGAAGATCTAATTCCATAATAATTAGATCCGATAATTTTAATACATGATCCCTTGACGGCAATTGATTATTTAAGATTGATTGATAGCTGGTCCGTAATGTCGTGAGTGATTTTTCTGCTACCTCACTTTTTTTAATAACATATGGTATAACCTTGTTATATTGCATACCATTCTTCCCATCCCTTAATTTTATAAGTTTCTCTTGTGCTGGTTTATATCCTAAATAGGCAGCATTTTCATATTTAGTAACAGCTTCTTTAATTTTTTGTTGAAATATTTCTTCTTTTTTTTCTTTTATACTCTCAGCTAGTAACTTTTCAGCTTCTTGAAATATATTCTCTCCTTCTTTTTCTAATTCTACAACTAATTTTTTGGCTTCGCCATGACCTTTATTCTCTGCTCTTATTGCGTATTCATAGGCTTTACGCACATCTTTTTCTTCTCGAAATTTAAGAGCATACTGATATTGTGCTTCTGAATCTTCTTGAGATTCCAATTTGTCGTCTGGTTTTTTCTGATCTTTTTCTTTTCTTTTATCTTGGTTCTTAGGGCTATCTGTTTTTCCCTCTATAATATACTGTAGTTTAGGTTTATTTCTGTTTAAAAAAGATGCACTAGGATCAATTCTATTTATTAAATCAATATGTGTTTTTCTAAGATCTAGAGCACCTATGGGATAGGAGATAGATTTTATAGGACCTGTAATTCGAGCAATAATTTCCTCTGTAGAAATTACTCCACAGGAGGTATTATCTCCTGCTATCTGACGTTTGTGAGAATAAGGGCTCTGTTTATTTTTACAAGTTACTTTTGCTTGTGAGTCATGTTCCTTTATCCTTTTTTCAATAGCATTTTGAAGTTTGTTAAACGTTTTATCTTCCATTTCTCCACCACCCATAGGATCATGAGCAAAAACTTCAACCTGATAGATGTTACCTTCTTTATGAATTTGAATTTCTCCTGTTAGCCAATGAGATTCAGTTAAATTGTAAGGAATTAGAATTTTTGCATCAGAAGTATTTTCCTTAAGAAAAAAAGGCATCAGTTCGTCAAAAATATCTTTTCGTTTAGATCTGTTTATTTCATCAAGTTTTCGTCGAAATCTATCAATAATACTTGTAAGATCTTCTCCTTTTTCTTCAACAATGTCGTCAATAAATTTTACTCGGTCTGAATTAGGTTGCACCTCTTCTATTTTTGCAAGCAATGCATCATATGGATTTTTCTCTGAGGAAAGATCAAAACTTAATACTTTTTCTAAAACTTCTTCTGGCGTATTTTTTGGATGTGTACTTTTATCAAGCCAATAATCAATATTGGTAGCAGAAGCAGTACCGCCCGTTCTAAGATTCTGCGTATGACTTAGACCTGTTCTATCAATAGCAGGACTAACTGCAACGATATAATTAATTCCATCTTCTTGATCTAAAATAGGAGAGAATTCATCCGTCCTTGATGAAAGCAGATAGTTGCTATTTTGATAGTAGCCGTAATCCGAATTGTTTTTAAGGAAAATATTAATAAATTCAGCGATATCATCATCTCCATAATATAAATCCCGCTCTGTTTTTATTTCGTTCAGGATCTCAGAAGTATTAGATTTCGCACTAGTTGTCGACACCGGTGTTACTAAGTTTGGATTGTTATCTTCTTTTGGTTTCGGGGTCTTTCTCAGGCTAAGACTTAGACTTTTTTTAGCCTTTTTTTTAACGGGAGAACTTCCTGGACTTTTAGGAGGAGTTTGATTCCCTGTAGTAAGACTGGATGAAGTGTCGGATGTAGAGGTATTAGCTTTTGGAGTAGTGGTAACAGAGGTTGTTATTGTAGTGTCCGATGATTGAGATAGAGCAGAAGAGGCTGAATTATCTGAGATGCTAGAACTCTGCAGTAGAGTTTGTTTTCTTTTCATACCTCCAAATCCTGTGTCATAAACTACAAAACCTTCTTTATCAACGGTAGGTAATATAACTCTTAAATGATTTTTTATAGGATTAACATTTACTAAACGGCTTATGGCTTCTTCATCTAAAATGGCTACCAAATCCATTGGTTTTATGTTCTCATGTGTAACCTTGGCCCTCCATCTCCCTTCTTTTTGATAAAATTTAATAGTATAACCTCCTTGTCTTGTCTTAAAAGTTTTTGCTTCTAATTTTTTCTGGTCCTTTAATTGATTTTCTCTTTCCTCTCTAGCAAATTTTTGTTGAGTTTTTATATCTCTTTTAGATAATAGCTTGGGTTTTTCTGAATGATCCTGTACATTATCAACTATAGTTGTCTCAGGTATATCATCTGTATGGATACTTAAGCGATCTGTTGCTTCTGGAAGCGGCTCTTCTCGATGGTTTTCTAAAAGAATATCTTCTTTAATTTTCTCTTCTGCTTCTCTTGTTAGAGGGGATATTTTATCTATGTGTTTTGGTTTTACAGTAGCAGGTTTTATAGCCGATGACTTACTAAAAGGCAGACTAGTGTTTTCAAAACATCCTTCTAAAGGTAGGCTTGATAATAGAATACATACCATCGCTGCATACGAGATATGATTTATAAATCTCTTTTTATAATTGTTATCTAACTGCATAATATTGCTAAGAAATAAGAAAATGGAGGATCTTTTATTATAAAATAAGGTATAAATAAGTGATCTGCAAAGATATAGATATCATTTAGAAATACAACTGCTTATACCAAAGGATGCAAGAGATACTTCAGTATGAAATGTTATAGGGAGTTTATACGCATACTCATCTCGTTAGACCTATTTTGCTCGATGGCTACGTGCTGTTCTAGCGTATGCTCTAGATTGTGTTTAGAAAGAGAACGGTCTATCTCGCTAGCCTTAAATTTATGTTCCCCGGCAAAAAAACGTAAGCCTTGAAAGTTCCCCTGTTCGTTATGATAAGCTTCTACATGCACCCCAACCTCAGCCCCTTTTTCATTAAACGAGTTAACAAACTTAGAGATAGAATTAACCTCCCGCTATGCCAAAGTGTCTTTGGCTAGCTCTTTAATATACGCTAACTCAGGATGCTGCACGTGTCTTTCTTGGTACCTGATCTGTTGTGCCTCTTTGGCTGTTTGCAATCCCATGTCCTTTGCAATACCTTCAGCTACATGGACAGCACGATTGTTGATGAACTGATCATCATATGCCTTACCCATATAACTGATCCGATTCACATAAAGATGAATATGTTTATGCTCGGTATTTGTATGTATAAAAGCAATGTAAAAGTGTATCCCAGGCTTATATTTTGAAATTGCTCCATAGAGCGTACTAGAAAGCGTGGGAGGATTACCTTTAAAGTCATATAAAAAACCTGAAAAGCCTTGCCGAGCTACCTGATAGATAAAGCGTTCCACAACAGAGGCAGATTTACCAGCGCCTATACTTCCTTCTACATAAATGCCTTGATAAGGAGAACTTACTACAATAGACTTGTACCGATCAGAGGTCCTCCATACAAAAGTGTCTGTTTGCTTACTTAATGGCAAGTTCATACCCCTGCGTAGTTTCATGCTGTCTGCTTTTAGAATATTTCTACCATCAGGAACGATACGATTTAATATCCGATAGAAAAAAAGAAAAGCTAAAAGAAGGGATAAAAAACAATAGATCGCATATTTCTCTACGTAACGAAAAATCTCCATACTTAAGTTAAAATCAATCTTATTAAATTTATGATAGTAAAGAAAAATAGAGAGAGGAATAGCTAACACAGAAGAGGCAAGAAAAAAAGAGAGCAGCAATAATAAAGGTTTTCTAAAAACCAGTAGTAAGGCTGCTAAAAGCCTCCATAGCTCTTTAGCAAACAGCACAAAAGGACGAAATAAATACTTCAGCATGAGAAATCAGGAGTGGTTATATGTATTTTTTATATTTATTGTGTTATATATCTATCTGCTTTCTTTAGAATATGTTTCAGATCTTGTTTTTAAAGAGAAAGCACAATAAATATTAAATATTTTACTTGTAAATATGATATATAAAAGCTACTATGCAATTGTAATTATTCACACGCTATGAAAAAGTTCTATAAAAATTTTAAAAAATATGTACTATTAAGCCTAATAAGTATGAGCTTAGTACTACAGAGCTGTGAAGTAGAAGGAAACCAATATATCATACCAACTGTAAAACAGTTACCTGACGTCGGACCAAAAATAAGCCAATATGATACAGAAAATCCTGGAAGCCATAGACACCGAAGTAACCATATTGAAGAAATGACCTTTATTGACAAGAGAAAAAGAGAGGGAGAAAAAAAAGAAACAAGCAAAGAAACAAGCTTAGTACAAACACAAGATAAAAGAATCAAACTTGAAACGTCAGAAGATCAGAATGGGTCCTCTGAAGCTATAGAAGAAGTAACAGATAAGGTTGTTTCTAGTTTCCAAATTGGAACAGAAAGTCAAGAGGATTTAATTACTCCTTTTTTTAAGGCAATAAAAGAAAATGAAGAAGCGAGAAAAAAAATAATAAAACATCTAAGAAGAAATAGAGAAAAGCATGCAGAAGAGGAAGAAAAGAGAGAAAAAGATGAAGTGCTAACAAATATTTTTCAACACTTACCTTTCCAATCAATAATAAGTCTTACAGAAGCAAATACTGATTTATATAAATTTTTTAATGACTGTGAAAAAATAAGATTAGTTGGAGTAGAAAGAATCAACCAATCTTCCTGTTTCAATCCATACACGGTTCGTGATTATTGTTATTCTGATTTTAATAATGTTGAATATACTCCTGAAAATATACCAAGTATTCCTTTTTGTCGAATAATGCAACAGGTATCGAATCTACCTAGGACATATTGGCCTTATATTGCTAAAACTAATATCAGTGCAATAATTTTAGCAGCAAAGGGGATAGGGAATGCTGATTTTATAGATTTATGGAAATGCTTGCAAGATAGTAAAGTACAAAAAATTAACCTAAGTTATAATGAAATAACAGATGAGGTAGCTACCGAAATTTCCAAATTACCTCTACCAGAATCTCTAACTACAGTAAACTTAATCGATAATGAATTAACAGAAGCAGGTAAAACAACTTTAGAATCTACCTATCCAAGTATAACATGGATCTTTTAGAAAATAAGTAAAGTATATATCCTTCTAATAGCGAGTCCCACAATAAGGCAAAGAAAACTAATATCTAACCACTGTGGAATATAAAGTCCTTCACGATGAAAAAAGTTTATTTTATCAGCCAAATATAGGGTTTATAGTTCTTTCATTTCCAAAGTGTACCTTTTCGTAGCCATATTGCTGATACCCCTATAATCATTTTTTCTCCCTGTATTCTGACCAAAAATAATCTTCCAGCTAAATAGGTATGCACAAGCAAGCTACGATAGACTGTCGGGGCTGGAGCCCTGACTCGCACTTATTGACGAACCTAGAGGACTCAAGGCGACGGTTTCGCAAGAAGTCTAATATTTTAGGCAACCTGATAAGGCCGTTTGTATAATGTCGCATAATATCCATTCTTTTTCAACAAAGCTTGATGTGTTCCCTGCTCTTTGATCACCCCATGATCTAATACCAATATATGATCCGCATGCTGGACGGTAGTTAACCGATGTGCGATGATGATAGCTGTCCTGCTAGCTAAGAGCTTTATGGTAGCCTGCTGAATCAATTTCTCAGTTTCTATATCTAAAGATGCAGTAGCTTCATCCAAAATGAGGATACTAGGATTATAAACCAATACACGCGCAAAAGCCAGGAGCTGCCTTTGACCCATAGAAAGCGTCATACCTCTTTCCCCAACCTGATAATCATAGCCACCCGGCAATTGGAGAATAAAATCATGGATACCTACCATTTTAGCCGCTTCTATCACCCGATCCTTAGATATCGTATCATCTCCCAAGGTTATATTTTCGTAAATGGTTGTAGAGAATAAAAATACATCTTGTAAAACCAACCCTATATGTCTACGCAAGCTATGAACTTCATAATCTAGCATATTGATACCATCAATTTTAATCACTCCCTTTTGAGGCTCATAAAACCTTTCTAACAAGTTGATAATAGTAGATTTACCAGCTCCTGTAGCGCCTACTATAGCAAGCGATTTTCTCGCTGAGAGGTCAAAAGAAATTCCTTTTAGTGTATAATCTTGCCCTTCATATGCAAACCAAACCTCCTCAAAAGCGACACTACCCTGTACTTGTTCAGGTGCATACCTACCACTATTATCTACAAATTCATTATTATCTAATAGTTCCATGATCCTACCACTACTTACCAGCCCCATCTGTAATGTATTGAAATGCTCTGCCAAATGTGAAACTGGACGAAAGAACATTTTGATATACATTAGAAAAGCCGTTAGGCTTCCTAGCGTAGTAATTTCTTGTATTACACCTTTAGCTCCATGCCAAATCAATAAACTAATCCCTATAGAACGCATAATCTCTAACGATGGGAAGTATAGTGAGTAATACCTATTAGATTTATCATTTGCCTTTCTATAATCTTCGTTGAGCGTCTTGAATTTATCCAACTCTGCAGCTTCTCCATTAAATACCTGTACCACACTCATGCCTGTAAGACGGCTTTGTATAAATGAATTTAGTTTAACAACCACATCATTTACTTCTCTATAAGCACGTTTGGTTTTTTCTTTGAAAATGTAGGTAACCGCTAACAATAGTGGTACAGTTGTTAGGCTCAAAAGTGCTAACTTCCAATCTATATAGAACATAAAAGAAGCCATACCTACCAACTGTAAAAAATCGGCTAAAACCGCTGCAAGGTCTTGGCTAAATACTTCTGATAGTTTCTCTGTATCTGAGATATTACGTGTTACTAGCCTCCCCAGTGGAGTTTTGTTATAAAAGGTAGCATTCAGCCGAATGATATGGGCATAAATTTTTATTCGTAAGTCTCTAACTACATGTTGTCCCAACCAATCTGATAGATAGCTAAGTAAATACTGAGCTAGTGTTTGTACCAATAGCAGCCCTAGCATCCAAAAAAGCATCTTCATCAAACCTGCATAATCTTTTAGCGCCACATAGCGATCGATAGCAATTTGAATCATATAGGGTCTACTAGGCTCTAGAATGCCTATGACAAATGTCAAAAAGATGAGTATGTAAAAAACAAACTGATAGGGTTTTATAAAAGAATATACCCTGCTGAGGAGCTTACGTTTAAATAACTTAGGTCTCTTTTGCTTTTTATTAGGATTAAACATAAAATATATTATTAACAGTAGGTTTATCAGCTTACTACTATATTAGACTTTTTCCGAAACCGCCGCCTTGTGCTGTCAGGAAAGTTTCCTGACAGTCCATTGTGGTGTCGGGAGTCGCTCCCCGACACCACAACTCCGGTTTCTCACAAATTCCTTCTTGCCCAGATAACCCAATTCTTGGTTTCGGAAGAGATCTATTTAATTCTGTAAATATACTAGTTGGATAGCTAACTTGTTTCAAAGTAAGACCACAAGCAGGGACCAAACTAGCTCCTAAACTACGATCTTTTTGTTCTAAGATATATTTAAAGTCTTGAATACTGAGTTTTCCCAACCCTACTTCTAATAAATTCCCAACGATAGCACGTACCATACCCCGTAAAAAACGATTAGCAGTAACCTGAAAGATAAGTTGATCTTCAGAATTAGTGTACCAATTTGCTTCCAAAATATCACATAAATAAAGATGGGGAGTAGCTGAACCCAGCTTGCTAAAACTTTCAAAATCTTTGTGAAGCTTGAGTATGACTGCAGCTTCATTCATCGTATCTACATCTAGCTCTTTTCTAAAGGCATAGGTGGTGGTAGATAAAAATGGATTTTTTGTACGAGTTATCTTATATACATAGGTTCTATTGGTTGCATCAAAGCGGGAATGCGCTGTTGGAATTACAGAATACATACCTAGTATAGCGATATCCGGAGGCAATATGAGATTTAGCTTATATTGTAACTTATTTACATTTAACTCAAACGGAATATCCAGGTGTGCCCATTGCTGTTGGGCATGTACGCCTGTATCCGTTCTACTACTACCAGTGATTTCTATCTGGGTTGATAATAGTTGGGTTAATTTCTCCTGAATAATGCCTTGCACAGTGGTAGCATTCCGTTGTATCTGCCAACCATGATAATGAGTGCCTTGATAGGCTATCTCTAAAAAATAACGCATTTTATAACTAATTTTAGAGTGTCAGGGCAGGAGCCCTGACGCCACTTTATACCCTATTGAAAAGGTCGTATTGGTAATCGTAAATCTTATTTGTCAGAATTAGAGCTTAACATACTGAAAGTTTGGATGATTTTTAAATAAAAAGGAAAAAGTTAATATTTATCCATCTCCAGAATCACTCGTTAGGGAACTCTGGCTAGAATAAAAACATGCGTTTAGGTGTTTTACAACCTCATCAGGGCCCTCTACCGATTGATTTCTATGGTAAAGTCAAATATTTTAGCATTTTTTATTCCCTTATTTTTTACCTTTTCTTTAAGCTACTTGCTTATAACTATACACCTTCTGATCCCGTATACAAGCACATACTCGATGAATAAGTTTGTTGCGTATGGCATTGAGTACACTCATCTTATTTTTGCCTTCTCCTACCTTTCGCTCATAATAGGCTCGCATTTCACCTTCTTGAATAGGTACCGAACTTAATGCACACATATGCAGCAATTTCTTAAGAACCTTATTGGACATGGGATGTACTTTGTTTTTACCTCTTATACTTGTTCCAGAACTATACTCGAAAGGGGCTATGCCACAGTAACTAGCTAATTTTTTGGGATTAGTAAGCCGCTTAAAATTCTGAGTATATTTTATTAAGTAGAGAGCAGTGATCATGCCTATTCCTTTCACTGATCGTATTAACTTATAGTTCTTGCTAAGCTCCTTGGATGATTTAACAAGTTCTGCTATTTGCTTCTCTATCCCCTTTATATCTTTATTTAAAGCAGCAACACTTTGCTTACATCCTTCTTTTGATCGATCTGCTCGCTTTCCCAATCCTAAATCCTGCTTCTCTTTGAGAGGGCCTAGCAGCATATTTTTTGCCTTAACAAGTCTTTCTCTGTCTGTTAATAAATCCGATAGCTCTGTTAAGTACTCATCTTCTGCTGCATATAATTTAGCTTTATCCTGGTTTTTAAGCGCATATAAACCGATCCGTTGGGCATCTGCCTTATCACTTTTACCCCTAACCAAGCCAGTACTCCATTTTATCTCTACGGCATTTTCTATCCATACGCTACCTTTCTTACTGTATAAAAAATTTACCAAGTTGACATGATATAACCCCGTATTTTCTAAACATATGAGTACTTGTTCAAGCTTGATTCCGGCTTTTTCAAGCCATGCTAGAAGCTCTTCATACCCCTCGAGACGGTTACTAAACCGACGGTTTAGAATAACAGCAGTAGCCTCCTTCTGACAAACTGCCACATCGATAGTAGCTTTTGATATATCTATTCCAACAATATGTGTATATTGCATATAAGTTTAATGTTGAATGATTAAACAAAAACTAACAAGTTACAGGTTGAGATCAAGTCCCTAATAATAGGCTTAAAAGCCTGAATTTCTATATGAATATTACCTGTAATTAAACACAAGGGGATTGTATCACTCGATAGGCTTTTAAGCCTGGACTCTGTTATATAAAGTGCCCCTTGTGCCTGTTAGTTATATTTTTAAAAAGTTATCCACATCTTTCCGACCCACATACCCAAGCTAATCAGATATGGATAACTTTTTAGCTATAACAATGATATGATTTTTACTGTTTATTTTACTCTACAAACCTAAGGGACTCTGATGCCGGGGCATTTTTTACGCTAAAGACCAGGCTATAAAGTTTCTGAAAGAAAAAAGAAACAAGAAGAATACATTAATAGGTTGTTAAGAAATAATCAAATTAAACTAGTATGGTTAATTTATCCCGCTCAGCTAATACTAAGGTGGCTTGCTCTATTTGCCTAACTAACTCTTCCCAATGCTCTTTAAAATATTCATGAAGTTGTTTTAAAGTCACGTTACCTAGCCTGAACTGAATAATCTTAGGGCTAACTTTATTTTTTAAACACTTATAATAAAAATCTGAGTCTTTAGTAAGAATAGTGTATCCTTTTTCTAAGGCATAATCCCAAACCTCCTCATCTGTCATACAAGGATTAATATCAACTAAATGTAGGAAATTAGAGTGATTAAAAAAGCTGAAGTGCTTAGGTAGATTAACATCAACTAGAAAGTTCATAAAAAACTTAAGAAGCTAACTCAAAAGCATAGATTCTTCTCTCTAAGGTACGAGAAGCAAATTGTAAACAAGCTTGTATATCTTCCTTTTCAAGCTTAGGATAAGCTTTAAGAATGTTTTCTGTTGCTTCCCCAGCAGCTAAGTAATCTAGTATGGTTTTAACCGTTATACGCATGCCTCTAATGACCGGCTGCCCATCACAAACCTGGGAAGAAATAGTAATCCTGTCTAATAAATTATTCATTAAGCTAATTGTTGATTTTTTATTCATATAATTTGTTTAAAGCATTAAGAAATAATTTAGAACCTTATAAAAATAGGTCAATAGATTTAAAATACAACTTTAATTTAATAAATTTATAGGAAGAGCCTAATATAAGGATCGGGGCAACCCGCGTATTGGCATTCTTTAACATCTCCAACTTCTTGTTTAAGATGCCTCTAGATTGGCATATCCTGAAATAAGCTCAAATATCACTGCTGGCCTAAATAGGATAAACTATAGTGTAAACCAGGCTTTCAATAAGTAGTTAAGAGAGAGATATAAATCTTTGATTTTACGATCTACTTCATTCATTCACGACTAGTACGTTGTTTGAAACACTTGTTTCGTTGTAAGAAAGGACTGGGATAAAAGTACTTGCCACAAACTTATACACACTTTTATAAACACTGCCATCCTTATTAGTAATTCACATAAGATTGCTCTGAATTTTTTACGTTTTCCAGAAGCGTACCCGTTCCCTTAGTTCCCTATAGCAAGAGGAACACATTCAGCTCCTAACAACGGCATTATAGTAAGCCGTAATGCAGTACCTTCATTGTTGTTACCAAATCCATTAACTTTAATTCGATTCTTCTTTCCTGCAAAGAACGATGGCTTCTCTAAAAGAGGTTCTCTCAAAAAATCTTTTTCTATTCCTTCTAATCTAGCGCTGAAGTGTTTAATCGTATGATCAGTTATCTCTTCGGGTTGCTTTAATATGATTGTTATGTCTTCTTGCAAATCTTCTAGGCTGTAACGGTACCATTTATCAGCTGTCTTGCTATCAGCCTCTTTGATTAAGCGTTCGCACTTAGACTGTAGTCTTAATAATTCCTCCGCTTCTAGTGTGTTGATTGCTAGTCCGGATGTTTGACAATAGGATCGAAATAGCTCCATCCATTTTGCAGGTGTATACCAGGGTATTTGGTGAGAGCTAACACCACTAGAAATCGCATTGGAAATAGAGTTATCGGATGAACCAATTTTGCCAGTTCCTTTACAGTTAGAATACATAGTCTCCGGTTTATTCTGAGCAGTTATATATCCTCTCTCTGCTGCCTTTTCGTACCACTTTACTGCTTCGTGATAATCTGGAATTATTCGTTCACTACTTACAGCTTCTTGGTAGTCCTGCGAGGTACCTTCCCCCTCGTAATTCATACATTTAAGAGTATATTGTGCCCTTTTATCACCTTTATCTGCCTTCTTTGTCATCCATTCCTGAGCAAGTTCATTTCCTTTCCAAACAAACTCTTTAACAATATTGAAAGAAGCATTATCCCCTAGATTAGCCCATTTAATATGCCATTTTAACGCTCTTTCTTCATCTTTTTCAACTCCTATTCCTTTTTCATACATCCGGCTGAGAATATATTGAGCTTTTATATCTTCCTCCCCTGCTTTTTTTATTATCCACTCTTGCGCAAACTTATTCCCTTTTAAAGCTAAAACGCTAATGGCTTCTGGCCCATCCCGATGCTGTTGATTAGTTGCTTGGATATAGTATTCAGCTGCTTTATCTTCATTTTTTTCAATTCCTTTGCCTTGCTCATACATCTGACCGAGGGTATATTGAGCTGTTTTATTCCCTTTATCTGCTTCTTCTATTATCCACCTCTGGGCCAGTTTATTTCCTTTCCAAATTAATCCTTTAAGAGCTTTAAAAGAATTACTACCTTCTTGAGCATTACTAGGTTCTTGATTAGCCGATTTAATATAGCATTCCACTGCTTTTTCTATATCTTTTTCAACTCCTACGCCTTGTTCATACATTTGGCCAAGGGTATATTGAGTCCACGCAACTCCTTTTTCTGCTTTTTCTACTATCCACGTCTGAGCTAGCCTATTGCCCTGTAAAGCTAACTCACCAAGCGCATCAGAAGCAGTCCGTTTACTACTCCAATGTCCTCGATCAACTGCTTGGATATAGCATTCCACTGCTCTCTCTATATCTTTTTCAACTCCTACGCCTTGTTCATACATTTGGCCAAGGGAATATTGAGCCCATGCATCTCCTTTTTCAGCTTTTTCTACTATCTGCCTCTGAGCTAGTCTATTGCCCTGTAAAGCTAACTCGCCAAGCGCATCAGAAGCACTCCGATCACGACTCACATATCCTCGATTAACTGCTTGGATATAGTATTCCACTGCTTTTTCTATATCCTTTTCAACTCCTTCGCCTTGTTCATACATTTGGCCAAGGATATATTGAGTCCAAGAATTTCCTTCTTTTGCTTTTCCTATTATCCACTCTTGAACAAGCTTATTTCGCTTTAATGCTAAAAAAGACATCAGAGCGTCATGACTACTTCCTTGATTAAACGCTCGGAAATAGCATTCCACTGCCTTATTTTCATCTTTATTAACCCCTATTCCTTGCTCATACAATCGACCCAAGGTATATTGGACTTCTCCTTCTTCTTTCCCTGCTGTTGCCCACTGCTGAGCAAATTTATTGCCCTTTAAAGCTAGTTTACTGAGGATTTTAGTGGCTTTCCATTGTCTCTGATTGGCTGCTTTTATATACCATCCAGCCGCTTTATCTTCATCTTTTTCAACGCCTTCCCCTTGTTCATACATCCGGCCAAGGATATACTGGGCGGTTTTATGTCCTTTCTCTGCTTCTGCTATTGCCCATTGCTGAACAAATTCACCGCCTACTAAAGCTATCTTGCTAAGTAACTCATCAAAAATGTCCACATTATCCTCACTTCCTTGTTTGGCAGCTTTAATATAACATTCAGCTCCTTTATCTACATCCTGTTCCACTCCTACTCCTCGTATATACATCTCACAGAGGGTATATTGAGCTGTTTTATTCCCTTTTCCTGCTTCTTGTATTATCCACTCCTGTGCAAACCTATTTCCTTTTAAAGCTAAATGCCCAGGTTTGCCAGCAGCCTCCCAATATCCTTGATTAGCCGATTTAATATACCATTTTAATGCTTCTTGGTAATTCTGAGATACGCCTCTTCCATCTTCATACATCCTTCCCAGGTTAGATTGTGCAGCTGCATCCCCTTGTGCAGCTGCTTTCTGATACCATTTTAATGCTTCTTGATAATTCTGAGACACTCCTTGGTCTTGTCCATATTCATACATAAAACCTAGCTCAACTTGTGCAGTTGCATCTCCTTGATCAGCTGCTTTTTGATACCATTTTAATGCTTCTTGATAATTTTTAACTTTCTTATACATCCTTCCTAAATTATATTGTGCCATTGCATATCCTTGATCAGCTGCTTTTTGATACCATTCTACTGCCTTATAATCATCCTTTGCTACGCCTCTTCCATGTTCATACATCCTTCCCAGATTAGATTGTGCAGCTACATCCCCTTGTGCAGCTGCTTTTTGATACCATTCTACTGCTTTTCGATAATTATGGCTTATTCCTTTACCATTAGCATACATCCAGCCCAGAGTATTTTGTGCATTTGCATGTCCTTGATCAGCAGCTTTTTGATACCATTCTACTGCCTTATAATCGTCCTTTGCTATGCCTTTTCCATTTGCATACATCCAGCCCAGAGCATATTGTGCAGCTGCATGTCCTTGATGAGCAGCTTTTTGATACCATTCTACTGCCTTTTGTTCATCCTTTGCTACGCCTCTTTCATTTGCATACATTCTTCCCAAATTATATTGTGCAGCTACATGTCCTTGATCTGCGGCTTTTTGATACCATGTTACTGCCTTGCGTTCATCCTGCTCTATCCCCCTTCCATTTTCATACCTTATGCCTAGATTATATTGTGCAGCTGCATATCCTTGATCAGCTGCTTTTTGATACCATTCTACTGCCTTATAATCATCCTTTGCTACGCCTCTTCCATTTGCATACCTCCAGCCTAAATTGTATTGTGCAGTTGCATCTCCTTGATCAGCTGCTTTTTGATACCATTCTACTGCCTTGCGTTCATCTTTATCTACGCCTCTTCCATTTGCATACATCCCGCCTAGATTAACTTGTGCAGTTGCATCTCCTTGATCAGCTGCTTTTTGATAGTATTCTACTGCTTTTTGTTCATCTTTATCTACTCCTATTCCATTTCCATACATCCAGCCTAGATTATTTTGTGCAGCTGCATATCCTTGATCAGCTGCTTTTTGAAACCATTCTACTGCTTTCCGTTCATCTTTATCTACTCCTCTTCCATTTGCATACCCCATACCCATATTAAATTGTGCAACTGCATATCCTTGATCAGCTGCTTTTTGAAACCATTCTACTGCCTTTTGTTCATCCTTTGCTATTCCTATTCCATTTCCATACCTTACACCCATATTAACTTGTGCCTCTGCATATCCTTGATCAGCTGCTTTTTGAAACCATTCTACTGCCTTTTGTTCATCCTTTGCTATTCCTATTCCATTTCCATACCTTACACCCATATTAAATTGTGCAGCTGCATATCCTTGATCAGCGGATTTTTGATACCATTCTATTGCCTTTTGTTCATCTTTATCTACTCCTATTCCATTTCCATACATCCAGCCTAGATTATATTGTGCAGCTGCATATCCTTGATCAGCGGATTTAATATACCATTTTAATGCTTCTTGATAATTTTTAACTTCCTTATACAACCTTCCCAAATTATATTGTGCGATTGCATTTCCTTGATCAGCTGCTTTTTGATACCCTTCTACATACAACCTTCCCAAATTATATTGTGCGATTGCATCTCCTTGATCAGCTGCTTTTTGATAGTATTCTATTGCTTTCCGTTCATCTTTATCTACTCCTCTTCCATTTTCATACATCAAACCTAGATTATTTTGTGCATATGCATATCCTTGATCAGCTGCTTTTTGATAGTATTCTACTGCTTTTCGCTCATCTTTATCTACTCCTCTTCCATTTCCGTACATCCTTCCCAAATTATATTGTGCCATTACATATCCTTGATCAGCTGCTTTTTGATACCACCTAATAGACTCTTGATGATTCTGCTCTACTCCTTGACCATACTGATACAACCACCCAAGAATAAAATGTGCTCCTAGCTTGCCTTCTTGTTTAGCCTCTTTTTGAAAATAAGTAATAACTTGCTCAAATAGTTTGCTTGCTTCCAAGATATTCTTTTCAATACCTGTTCCACTATAATACATGCGTCCTAAATTAGCTTTCCCATATTCATTACCTTTGTTAGCTGCTTTTTGAAACCATTTTACTGCTTCTTGATAATCCTGGGCTATTCCTAAGCCATTTTCATACATAAAGCCTAGATTATTTTGTCCAGTTACATTATCTTGATCGGCTGCTTTTTGATAGTATTCTACAGCTTTCCGTTCATCTTTTTCTACTCCTCTTCCATTATCATACATCCAGCCTAGATTAAATTGTGCATTTGCATTATTTTGATCAGCTGCTTTTTGATAGTATTCTACAGCTTTCCGTTCATCTTTTTCTACTCCTCTTCCATTATCATACATCCAGCCTAGATTAAATTGTGCATTTGCATTATTTTGATCAGCTGCTTTTTGATAGTATTCTACAGCTTTCCGTTCATCTTTTTCTACTCCTCTTCCATTATCATACATCCAGCCTAGATTAAATTGTGCATTTGCATTATTTTGATCAGCTGCTTTTTGATAGTATTCTACTGCTTTCTGTTCATCTTTATCTACTCCTCTTCCATTTGCATACATCTCGCCTAGATTATTTTGTGCAGCTACATTATCTTTATCAGCTGCTTTTTGATAGTATTCTACTGCTTTCCGTTCATCTTTATCTACTCCTCTTCCATTATCATACATCCAGCCTAGATTAAATTGTGCAGCTACATTATCTTTATCAGCTGCTTTTTTATACCATTCCACAGCCTTTTGTTCATCCTTTGCTACTCCTATTCCATTGTGGTACATATATCCCACCTTAAATTGTGCATCTGCATCTCCTTGATCAGCTGCTTTTTTATACCATTCTACTGCCTTTTGTTCATCCTTTGCTACGCCTATTCCATTTGCATAGCTGACACCCAGATTATATTGTGCATCTGCATATCCTTGATTAGCTGCTTTTTTATACCATGCTACAGCTTCCCATTCATCTTTATCTACTCCTACTCCATTATCATACATCCAGCCTAGATTATATTGCGCATTTGCATTTCCTTGATCAGCTGCTCTTTGATAGTATTCTACTGCTTTCTGTTCATCTTTATCTACGCCTCTTCCATTATCATACATCCTTCCCAAATTAAATTGTGCATATGTATATCCTTGATCAGCTGCTTTTTTATACCATTCTACTGCCTTGCGTTCATCTTTATCTACGCCTCTTCCATTATCATACATCCTTCCCAAATTATTTTGTGCAGCTGCATTTCCTTGATCAGCTGCTTTTTTATACCATGCTACTGCCTTGCGTTCATCTTTATCTACTCCTCTTCCATTTTCATACATCAAGCCTAGATTATTTTGTGCAGCTGCATTTCCTTGATCAGCTGCTCTTTGATACCATGCTACTGCCTTGCGTTCATCTTTATCTACGCCTCTTCCATTTTCATACATCAAGCCTAGATTATTTTGTGCAGCTGCATTTCCTTGATCAGCTGCTTTTTTATACCATGCTACTGCCTTGCGTTCATCTTTATCTACGCCTCTTCCATTTTCATACATCAAGCCCAGGTTATATTGAGCCGTAGCATCTCCTTTCTGTGCCTGACTTAATAAGCCAGAAATAGTGGTAAGCTCTTTTTCTTTACTCTTTGAATCCTCATCTCCTTTCATCATTCCTTCCAGGAGTCCTCCCTTATAAATTTTCACATAGCCTGGTCGTCCATTCTGAGGCAGTTCTAACTGGATACTACGTTGTTGAATCTTAGGATTTAATTTAGTCAACCTAGTTAAATCTATGCCTTTTTCTATTATTACAGGCAAGTTTCTATAATTAGGTTCTTTTTGTATTTTATCAGCTCTTACATCTGCTTGTATCATACCATCCCGGTCTTCATGAAAAGTAACAAGATACCCTCTTTCTGTACTAAGCTCTTGATATTTTAATGGATCAACATTTATTGAATGTGTTGATCGCTGGATAGTCTGGCTAGAGGATGTTTCTACTTTAGGAGTAAGTTGATTAAAAGAATTACCACAACTTTGTAAAAATAAACCTAATAATAAAGTACAAGCTATTAGCCTGTTATTTAGATTGAAATTTCTTTTCATACCTTACATAAGTTAAAAGTGTTGATCATAAACTAGTTGGTAGCCAGTAGATTTGCAAGCAACAGGGATAAAAAATTATTTTAAGTTATAAGATGGTTTCGATATAGAGGTTTGAAGTCCAAAGGAACGAAAACGTACGCTAAGCAATTCCTAAGCTTCTTCTAACTCTTTGATGAATTTATATACAGTTGATCGGCCAATTCTAGCTTGCTTTGCTATTTCTCCTGCTCTAATCCCCGAAGTATAAAGAGAAATAATTTTTTCTCTATCTATGGTCCTCTTGCGACCAAATTTTATACTTTTAGACCTAGCTTCAATACGACCCTCGTTGGTTCGTTCTAGTATACGGCATCGTTCTGCTTGAGCAACTGCTGCAAGAATAGTAATCACCATTTTCCCCATCGTACCTTCCATACTAATTCCATCATCCAGGAAACGAATCGACACACCCATGGCATCAAATTCTTTGATTAGCTGGATCATATCGGCTGTATCTCGTCCAAGACGATCTAATTTTTTAACTAAAATTAGATCACCTTTTTCGACTTTAACGCGCAGTAATTCTACCCCTTCGCGTTCAGTATTACTATTACTATCACTAGTCTTGTCAGTAAATATTCGATGTAATTCTGCACCAGCTTCCTCTAGTGTCTTGATTTGAACATCAAGTGACTATTGACTGGTTGAAACGCGAGCATATCCAAAGAGGCGCATATATCTATTATTGTTTGTGGTGTCTACTAAATCGATTATTAGAATACTTGTCTACTAATGCCTTGAAAAACGATTTTATAGATATCCTATTTCATAACATTTAACTTGTCTATAAATTTATAACATAGTAGACAATATCTAGCCCCCTATTGCCTTGTTTGTTTACCACTTATTTTATTATGTGATAATAATGCCTGCTGATTTTTTAACTGAAGAACAAAAAGCGACTTATGGAAGATTTTCTGGGCAACCTAATGAGATGCAGTTAACACGGTATTTTCATTTGGATGAAAATGATCTAGCTTTTATAGCAAATCGACGGGGAGACCAAAATCACCTTGGCTTTGCATTACAATTAGCCTCACTTCGTTTTTTAGGTACTTTTATCTCGGATCTTTCATTGATACCAATAAATGTCCAATCCTTTATAGCTAGCCAACTATCGTTGTCCGATTTATCCATTTTATCAAACTATGCACAAAGAAAGACAATTCAGAGGAAGCATGCAGCACTAATACGTAAGCACTATGGATATCATGAATTTAGCGATTTATCATGGTTTTTTCGATTGAGCCGCTTACTCTATACCCGTGCCTGGTTAACTAATGAAAGACCAAGTTTGCTCTTTGACTGTGCAACTAGCTGGCTGATTCGGAATAAAGTGCTATTACCTGGCGTTATAACATTGGTTCGACTGATATCACAAATACGCGAAAGAGCAGATACTCGTTTATGGAAAGAATTATCCTCTTTGCCGTCAGGTGAGCAGCGTAAAAAACTTGAAACCTTGCTTGAGGTAGTAGAAGGTGAACGTATCTCACAATTTGACAGCTATCGCCGAAGTCCAGTTAATATCAGGGGTCCCTCCTTTAACCTATATTCCGGAGCTTAAATTAGACACGAGTAACATAAAATGTACAATTAAGCTTATTTTATATGCCCAATTTTATACTTATTTTGATCTTAAACTAACAAATTAATATATACAATGATCGTGACTATAATAAACGATAAAATACACACGATAAAAGCTTATTATTCGCTAAAAACGTACTTTTTATTATCGTGCCTACTTTAATCCCCGGAATTTAGGTTTAATGAAGCGGTGGATGCTATAAACGGTTAAAAGAGTTCGGTATGCAAGAATTAAATTTATCTACCATACCGACAGGAAAGATGAAAAGCCTTGCTTGCCATGCTAGTATAATGTTCATGCATAAAATTGCCAGAATGCCAGATAGCAAACGGATCGCAATACTGGTGGCATTTGTCAAATCTTTTGAGATCATTGCTCTTGATGATGCGCTCGATATTTTTGATCTGCTGATTACCGATATGAGAGGTATAGCTAAAAAGATTGGTCAGAAAAAACGACTGCGTACGCTCAAGGATCTAGATAAAGCCGCATTAACATTGGCTGATGTTTGCACGCTATTTCTCCAGGATGAAATGGCAGGTAATCAATTAAAGAACAGTATATTTTTACGGGTATCTAAAGATAAGCTAACCGAATCGATTGCCCTTATCAATAATCTGACACGTCCAGCTGATGAACATTTTCAAGATGAAATGGTTCAGCAGTATGGCCGAGTGTGTAAATTTTTACCCAGTTTACTTGAGCATATTGAGCTAAAAGCAGCATCAGGGCTTCAATAACTGTTATAGAGAAGTTATCAAAGTCTAATTCATTTTGGCTTATAAACAAATTATTTAAGCCTGCACTAATCATTTTTTCTACTTGCTTTCTTCTATTTGCTTCTTTCATATTTTTGTCATTTATGTGTGTCTACTAATAGTATCTTTTATTTTCAAAAAACACAATCTAAATGACTTTCCCTTTAAAAAAGCGTTGGCTTTACCCCACTAGGCTTATACTTTACTTAGCAACGCAGTATAAGCCAACAGGGTGTCAGAAGCTAGCTCCTGGCACCCTGTTAGAAATCAATATATTTTTTAAGCTCTAAGCTCCTACAAGCACCCTTTTGAAAGCTTTTACTTTAAGTCCAGGAGCAACCTTCGCTAAATACTGGGCTACTGTTAAAGAATTATCTTTCACAAAAGGTTGGTTGACCAGCGTATACTCTTTAAAAAATTTGTTTAGTCTACCTTGGGCAATATTTTCTAACATAGCTGGATTTTTAGCTTCACGACTAGATTGTTCTCTGGCAATTGACAATTCTTGCTCAACAACAGCAGGTGCTACATCATCTTTATCAACAGCAATAGGATTTAATGCTGCAATTTGCATAGCCACATCCTTACCTGCCGTAATAACTTGTTCCCCCCTTGCACCTTCCAACCCAACCAAAACCGCTAGCTTATTTCCTGTATGTATATAAGACACCACTACCTCGCTATCTAGCGTTTCATACGCAGTTAAAGTTATATTTTCACCCATTTTACCCACTATTTCTGTAATATATTCTTGAACGGTAAGCCCGTTTATATCCAACTGTCTCAGAGCTTCTAGGTCAGTTGGGCATTGCGATAAGGCAGTTGCTAAGATGTGCTGTGCAATTTTTCTAAATGTCTCGTTTTTGGCAACAAAATCCGTTTCACAACTTAAAGCTATGATCGCTCCATAATCAGAAGTTTTATTTACTTCGGCCAAAGCTAACCCTTCCGTTGTATCCATTCCAGCGCGAGCAGCCGCTATTTTTTGCCCTTTTTTTCTAAGCAATTCAATAGCCTTATCGATGTCCCCTTGTGCCTCGGTAAGTGCCTTTTTACAATCCATCATACCGGCACCTGTTAGTTGCCTTAACTTATTGATATCTTGTGCGGTGATACCCATCATATTGGTCTCCTTATTATTTTTTATGAAATATTCGATATTTATATCAAAAGCTATGTTGGTAGAAGCTGTATTCTAACAACAATAACCTATTAGACTTCTTCCAAACCCGTCGCCTTGAGTTCCCTGGGTTCGTCAGTAATTTGTTCAAAATCCTCATTTACTGCAGTAAACTCCGGTTTCTCACAAATTCCTTCCTGCCCAGAGAACCCAATTCTTGGTTTCGGAAGAAGTCTATTCACGTGCTGCTTGTAGGTTTTCCTTGGATGAAGGTGTCTTTAGAGCAGTTGCCTTCGTACTCGCAGATTGATTATTAGCTGAAGTATTTCCAGAAAAAGTCGATTTAACAGGACTACCTGTGGTTCTCTTTTTCGTTCTACTAGACCGAGATGCGCCCATCCCATCTGCTTTAATTAGCACATTTTCTTTCACTCTATTTCTTTTAAACTTTTCTGTTGGTTCCGAAGGTTTATTTTTAGAAGCTTTAGAAGCTATTTCATAAACATCTTCCTCTTCTTCCAAATCATCTTCATCATACATGACTTTTTCTGCACCTCTAACTCTTAGACCTTTGTTTTCTTCTGCTTCAGCACCTTCTTTTTCTTGAGCTTCTGAAGCTTTATCTTCTTGTCGCATAGCCAACCCAGCTTCTATCGCTTTACCTATAGCCTGCATTAAAATGCTAATAGCTGGAGTCGCATCATCGTTACTAGGAATAGGATAATCAACCAAATTGGGATCTACATTCGTATCGGTAAGCGCTATCACAGGTATACCTAGTTTATTAGCTTCCTTAACAGCAATACTTTCTTTCATGATATCAACCACAACCAAAGCCCCTGGTAATTTAGTTAAATCTAAAATACCACCAAGGATGCGATCCAAATTGGCCTTGTCACGAGCTATCATCAACTGTTCTTTTTTGGCCATATTTTTATAAGACGCACTTTTCATCATGCGATCCATGGAAGTTAGTTTTTTGATGAGCCTCCGAATGGTAATGAAATTAGTTAGCGTTCCACCAAGCCATCTTTCAGTCATATACGGCATATTGAGCGATTTGGCAGTTTGTGCTACTAGTTCTTTTGCTTGTTTTTTGGTAGCCACAAATAAGATTTTTTTACCAGCACGTGCAATCGACTGTAAAGTATCTGTCGCTTCTTGAAGTTGCAACAGTGTCTTATTAAGGTCTATAATGTGTATTCCACGGCTTTCCATGAAGATAAAAGGCGCCATATTAGGATTCCATTTTCTAGATAAATGGCCTAGATGTACGCCAGCATTAAGTAAATCTTTCTGATTAAGTGTGATCATGTACGGATATAGATATTCAATATTATTTTTAACGTTTACTGAATTGGAAGCTCTTTCTGGCTTTTTTATGCCCATATTTCTTTCGTTCTACCATTCTGGAGTCTCTGGTAAGAAATCCTTCCTTCTTTAACATAGGGCGAAAACTAGGATCCAATTTACACAAAATGCGTGCAATACCTAAGCGAATGGCTTCTGCCTGTCCTCTAAACCCTCCTCCTTTAACATTAATCTTGATGTCATATTGTCCTGTTACTCCAACCTGCTCAAGCGGTTGTTTTACCAATGCAGTTATTGACTCAGAAGGAAAATATTTTTCCAAAGAAGTTCCATTAACAGTTATATTGCCTTCTCCGGCAGTAAGATAATTTCTGGCAATAGAGGTTTTACGTCTGCCTACAGCATTAATGATTTCCATGAATTTAATAAGTTAGCTTGATTTCTATGGGTTGTTGGGCAGTATGTGCATGGTCTTGACCAGCATATACGAACAAGTTGTGAAATAACCTACGACCAATTCTATTTTTAGGTAACATACCTTTTACAGCATGTTCTATAATCCGCGTAGGAAATTCCTCTTTCATTTGACGAGGATTGGTATTCCGCTGTCCACCTGGATAACCAGTATGGGATATATATTGCTTATCATCCCATTTCTTACCTGTTAAATGAATTTTTTCTGCATTAATAACCACCACGTTGTCTCCACAATCTACATGAGGAGTGAAATAAGGCTTATTTTTGCCACGTATGATAGCAGCTACTTGACTGGCTAACCTACCCAAGGTTTGACCTTTGGCATCAATAAGAACCCAAGCTTTTTCAATGGCCTGTTTATTAATTGATTGTGTTTTATAACTTAATGTATCCACTTTTTATCTATCGGCTATTTTATTTTGGCATCTAATCCAGATATTATCTCTTCTTTGATAAAATACCTGACTGCCAAATTTAACTAATTTATCTAATTTATCAAGCAATTTTACTATATTATACTTATCCCAAAACTTCCAACCATCTCATTCAAGCAAATAACCCTTGATTATAATCTTATTAAGGTTACGAAGTTATGTGCTTTTATTTGGAAATGCAACATCAACTAGATTAGCTCCCAGTATATTTAGTTAACCTTTAAGAACTATTAAAAGCCTTAAAATACTATAGAATAAGCCGATTGTATACTAAAAAATTATAAATAAACCCGCCTTATAGAAAAGAGCGTTAAAAAATTTGCTGGGAAAGCCGTCTTGGCGGGAGAAACCCAGGCTTGTAGGGCATGGCATTTTCCTCCTGCCAAGACGATAAGCACTTTCCAACTGATGATAGGCAGGGTAAGAATAGAAAGTGCTTATATAAATTGGGTTGGGTGAAAATTTTAGCTCTTTTCTATATAGCGGAGATTTTTTTGGATACTTTTTGCATGGCTGGCAAAAAGTATCTCTCCGAAGGAAAAACCCTGGAGCTTACATAGTTTACACTTTTTACCAAGCTTAAAAAAGTCGTTCTTAAGGGTCAACTATTTAGCGTTCTTTCAAAACCAAGAATTGAGTTCTCTAGGCAGGAAAGAATTTATGAGAAGCCGGAGTTTATTGCAGTAAATAATGCCACTCCTGCGTAGGCAAGAGGAAGATTGAGGTGTCAGGGCTGGAGCCCTGACTCGCACTTACTGACGAACCTAGAGGACTCAAGGCGACGGTTTTGAAAGAACTCTATTCTTCTTTACGTTATTTATATTGAAGAATAAATGTTATCTTACCCGTAGAAGTGGGTGCATACCCCATGTTCATGTTTGTTTTACTGAAAGTTAGCTTAGCTACTTCATCTTTATATAGTTGCTCTACCAAGGGGCTAACTGTTTTTTCTAACGTCTTTATAGCTATAATTTCTCCAGAATCGTCAATGGTAATTTCAAACACAATTCTACCAACTTCATTGGTGTTATCCTGTGGATGCGGGACAGAATCCCAAGTCCAGCCTATAAGCTCTAGAGAAGCACCTGTTTTTTTATCTTCTGTAGCCTTATAAAGTCCTCGATCATCAATAAGCGGTTGTTCTTGTTTTAACTCAGCTTCTTTAACACTATTTTCCTGTTCAAGTTCTTTAAGATCTGGGGTTTGAGTAACTTCTTCGAGCGGAACCGCATCTCCAGAAATAGTTTGCTCCATAACAGGTTTATCTGTTGCTGTAAGCGTAGGAGTTTCTACTTGCTCGGCTGAATGGTCTTGTTTAGGCTGAGCTAATACCTCACGAAAGGCTTGTAAGTCTAGCTCTATTTTATAAGGGGTACTGGCGCTTCTGGAACCATGATAGAGAGGTAGATAATAGGCCCCTAAGAGCAGCAATCCATGAATAGCCAATGATAGGATAATAGCTAAGCTATCGGTTACGTTTTCTTTTTTGCGATATTTCATTATCAGTCAGGTCTAGTAGCCACAGACACTTGTGCATGTAGTGAATTAGCTATATCAACGACTTGAATCATATGTTGGATAGGTACAGACCTATCTACTTGTAAAAGAACCAGGTTAGATTTTTGGGAGATTTTTTGTTGTAATATGGTTCCAAGTTCTTCATATCTTACAGGCTCATTATCTACATAATAATCAAGTTTTGAGGTAATAGTTACTTGAACTTGTGGAGTAACGATATTAGCACTGTGGCTAGCTGGTAGATCTATAGCTAATCCTATAGGAGTTACAAAAGAAACAGTTAGCATAAAAAATATGAGCAATAAAAAAATAATGTCAGTCATGGAAGCCATGCTGAATTGGGTTTCTATTTTATGCTTAATTCTAAGCTTCATTAGCCTGATTAATATGTTCTAGTTTATAAGATTCTTGTACAATCTCTATGAGTTGGCTAGCTGTTTGCTCTATCTTGTAACTAGCTTTTTCTACCTTGTTAACGATATATTTATAGCTTATATCGGCAATAATACCTACTATCAACCCTGCTGCTGTTGTAATCATAGCTTCATAAATACCTCCTGCTAATAGTTGGGGAGTTACGGGATTAGTTGTCTGAGCCATTGCCATAAACGCTTGAATCATACCTAAAACTGTCCCCAAAAACCCTAACATAGGTGCGATACCTGCTATAGAAGCTAATAGAGACAAATTCTTTTCTAACTTATGTATTTCAGCTTGGCCTGCCACTTCCATCGATTTTTCTAAGTTACCAGGCTCATGAGGCAAGTTTTCTAACCCTGCCTTAATCACATTAGCGATTGCAGTATTTTTTTGTTCACAAAGTAACTTGGCTTCTTCTATTCCCCCTGTAAGTAGTTGATTGTAAAGATTGGTCAACCATTTTTGTGATATCCTCGCACTTCTATATAAGACGACCATCCTTTCTATCAGCGCATACAGTGTTAAAACAGAGAGCAATAAGATAGGTACCATGACCCATCCACCTTTCAGCAAAAGCTCTAAAATAGACATAAATGTAGCTTGGCTTTTTTCTAATATATCGTGCATATTATATTATTGAAATGATAAAGGAGCGTACAATATACACATACTTAAAGTTCTAATACAATCTTGGTTTAATATTTCATTACCCATACACTTTCTCCATATTCTCCTTTTAATTCTTGAGCCTTCTGATTAGCCTCTTCAAATGATTTCTCATGTGCTACCGCCACCCTCACAAAATATTTATCTTTTTCAGGCATTATAACTTTTACATGGATCGCTTTTTTTTGTACAATTTTTTGTGCATAATCCATTGCCAAGTCCATGTCAATATGACTAGCTACAATCACATAATAAAGCCCCTTGGGTGCCATGACCGTCATAATAGGAAACTCATCCTCATTGTCTGCATTTTTATGATCAAAATCACCAGCTCTAAGCTGTTCAATAAAGCTTGAAGGTTTATGCTCTGGTTTAGCAATAAAGCTGTCAGAAATCTTGTCTAACTCGTCTAATGCTGCGTCATCTGAATCAGCCCCCCCCCCACCTCCTTTTGGGGTTGTTTCCTGTGGCTTCTTAGCAAGTTTTGTATCCACATTTTCTTTTATATCGGCTGGTTTAGCTTTTGATGCCTCTGTTGCGGGTTTTGTAGCACTACCTGCCACAGCTTGATCTTCTAATTCATCTTCTTGTTCTTCTTCAGCCTGATGATTCTCTAAAGTATTAGCTAGAAAATCTTTTTGAGTCCCAGAAGATGGACGTTGAAACAACCAAAAAACAACACCTACACTTACCACCAATACGATACCAGCAATAATAAGCGTAATTTTAAGCCAACTACTGTTACCAGTAGATTCTATGGGCTTAAATTCAGCTTTGGGCAAACCAAAATCAGTATTTTTTTCGTTTTGAGGTTTATTAGTCTCTGAAGCCATAATTAATCTATAAGTTTATAAACGTGAATATACTCACTTCAAAAGTAAACATTTTTTTAATGGATTTTATCTATTTTATTTTTAAATTTTTCTATTTGTTCATGTACGCATTAATCTAATATACAACTTATAATCACAAAAATTATACTATCATACAAGTCAATTGCGGTTTATTTTAGACTTCTTGCATAACCAAGAATTTGGTTCTCTGGGCAGGAAGAAATTTGCGAGAACCCGGAGTTTACTATAGTAAATGAGGATTTTGAACAAATTTCTGACAAACCCAGGGGCCTAAAGGCGACGGTTAGGCAAGCAGTCTTTTGTAGAAGTCCTATTGGTATTATTTACTAACTCTTGATATCTAAAACAATTTATCAAATGATCATTCACAAGGCCTGCTGATTGCATATAGGCATAGATACTCGTGGTCCCTACAAATTTAAATCCTTTCTGTTTCATATCTTTGGCAATTATATCCGATAATGGAGTGTGGCTAGGTACTTCATGCTGGGCATGCCAATAGTTAACGATAGGCCGGCCCGATACAAAATCCCATATATATGCATCAAAGCTTCCATATTTCGCTTGAAGCTCTAAAAAAACACGCGCATTGTTAATGGTAGCAAGAATTTTGTTTTTATTCCGTATGATCGATGGGTCTTTATAAAGACTTTGCAAGTTCATATCCTCAAAGGAGGCTAGCTGGGATATATCAAAATCAACAAAAGCTTTCCGATAACCTTCTCTTTTAGCTAGTACCGTTCTAAAATTCAGTCCTGCCTGTGCAATCCCTAGCGAAAACAATTCAAAATGTAACTGATCCTGATGCACCGGTACCCCCCACTCCTCATCATGATATTGAATATAGAAGTCAGGTGGCTTAACCCAACTACAACGGAATTTCTCCAACATAAGCTGCTAATTAAATTAAGACTTAAATATCGCTACAAATTTTATTATTTTGTACTACCTTAGAAAATTTAGAAAATAGACTTCTTGCAAAACCAAGAATTGGGTTCTCTAGGCAGGAAGGAATTTGTGAGAAACCGGAGTGTGGTGTCAGGAGTTTCCTCCTGACACTCAAATGTGAGGATTTTGGTGTCAGGGCTGGAGCCCTGACATACACTTACTGACGAACTCAGGGAACTCAAGGCGACGTTTTTGCAAGAAGCCTAAATTAAGTATCTACCTTTAATATACTATGACTTATAATTTATTGCAAGGAAAAAAGGGTATCGTGTTTGGTGCTTTAGACGAACACTCGATTGCTTGGCAAGCAGCCCGCAAAATCAAAGAACACGGAGGAAATTTTGTTTTAACTAATACACCTATTGCTTTCCGACTAGGAACTATCTATCAATTAGCCGAAGAATGTGATGCAAAAGTAATCCCTGCCGATGCCACTAGTATAGACGATTTAAAAAATTTATTTCACAAAGCTACAGAGATTCTAGGAGGCAAAATCGACTTTATACTTCATTCAATAGGTATGAGCCCCAATGTAAGGAAACAAATGTCTTATGGCAATCTGAATTATGAGTGGTTTCTCAAGACTTTAGATGTATCCGCTTTATCTTTTCACAAAATTTTACAAACTGCAGAACAACTAGATGTCATGAATGAATGGGGATCTATTGTAGCCCTTTCTTACATTGCTGCGCAAAGAACCTTCCCAGACTACTCAGACATGGCAGAAGCCAAGGCTATGCTAGAGTCTATTGCTCGAAGTTATGGCTATCGGTTTGCCAAACATAAAAAAGTACGAGTTAATACCATTTCTCAATCTCCTACACTTACTACTGCTGGTAGCGGCGTACCCGGATTTGACAAATTTTATACGTATGCACAACGTATGTCTCCGCTGGGTAATGCAACTGCCGAAGATTGTGCCAACTACATCGTATTGATGTTTTCTGACTTAAGTAGAATGGTAACGATGCAAAACCTAATGCATGATGGTGGATTCTCGAGCGTGGGCATTACAGAAGAAATTATTGAAGCTTTGTAAAACACTTTCTATAGGCGCCGGAGGAACTAACACCACTTTGAGGGAATGTCAGGGCTGAGCCCTGACATTCCAATAAGGCTACTCGCCTAGATAGTTGACCCTTAAGAACTCCAAGAATTCTTTAAAATATTCTAAAATAGACCCTTTTAGGCTATAAGGCATCTAAAAAATTTGCAAGAAAATATGGATCTAGCTCAAAAAATCTTGCAAAAATATTTAAACCCGCCTTACAGAAAAGAGCGTTAAAAATTTGCAGGGTGGCCGGCTTGGCAGGAGAAACAAAGGGAAGCAGGGTACGGCATTTTCCTCCTGACAAGATGATAAGCACTTTCCAACTGATGATCGGCAGGGAAAGAATAAAAAGTGCTTATACTAATTGGGTTGGGTAAAAATTTTAGCTCTTTTCTGTATAGCAGTGATTTTTTTGGTTACTTTTTGTATGGTAGACAAAAAGTAACCCTCCGGAGGAAAAACTCGAATTTTACCTCATTGATACTTCCCACCAACTTAAAAAGTTTCAATTCTTACTTCTTAAGGTTCAACTAGATACTTTCCACAAATCAATCATTCTCTAAAAAATTATTAGACTTCTTTCAAAACCAAGAATTGGGTTCTCTGGGCAGGAAGGAGTTTGCGAGAAACCGAAGTTTACTTTAGTAAATGAGGATTTTGAGCAAATTACTGACGAACCTAGGGAACTCAAGGCGACGATTTTGAAAGAAGTCTATTTTTTCTTCTATACCCGTACTTGCACTTTCAGCAAAAATATTCTAGCTTGTTTAACTGTTAATATTACGTTGATTTTGAAACAGAATTAAAACAGAATAGATGATACATTTCTATAGTAAGCGCATTATTGCTTGCATATTGTTGTTCAGTCATAGCTTGATGAGCTGTTTGAATACGCCTGCACCTGCTGGAACTACCAAAGAAAATCTAGCTCGTATAGCACAAAAAGCAAATAAGAAATATCTAACTGATGAACAGGAAAGACACTCTCATCAAGCCCATACACTTACATGTACTACTGCAGATGGACAACGAATAGTTTTTAAATATGCACAAAGTTCTTGGCAAGCTCAGATCTTATACGATAAGTTTGAAGATGATGGCAGCCCGTCTAACAACATATCAGTAATTTTCGAGCTTGGCTATCAACTCACCGATATATCTACCGATGATTTACACCAACAAAAACAACTGGTACACCTCATACCCAGTACGACAAATCTAGATGAGATAGCTTACGTATACATAGGTAGAGAGCCTACAACCTTCAACTATAAAGATAAGCAACGCTCCTACCCTACTACCCTGCAACAAACGGATACCAATAATAAAACAGACAAAAAATCGAGATCTACTATCCACCAATCTCTTAAACAGAATCTATCAACAGAAACAATTTCTGTAGCTAAGAAGCATTACCTAAGACTACCTTCTAATAGGCAGTCCCTTCTACAACAAGAGGAAGAAACAGCAGCTAGGTCAAGAAAGTCGATTAGCACGGTAAGACAACAAAGCACCATCAAAGAAACTCAACAAGCTGCAAAAGACCAACGCATACCAGCTAATCAACCGGAAGAAGCAATAAGTCCATTTGAAAAAGAGCCCATAGAGCAAGAAACAGAACTTCCACTTAGTCAAGCATTATCACTTTTAAAATTCGATGCAGAAGCTACAGAAATTGAGCAGTCGCCCATTTTTATAGCAAAAGGGGGACATCGTGTACAATTCACTGATGACGCTTGCCAAGAAGCAATCGTACATGAAAATGTACCGCTACCACTCAGTAGACCTCCTTTGAAGCTGCGGGTTATAACAGAAGAACCAAATCTGCATCTACAAGATCTGCTAGCTCATAGTGAAGCATGGCATAAAAACTATATACATATAGTCTTTCCTGAGCATAGTCCTGATGGTCAAGGATATGTTTACGTAGGTAACCTGGGTGTGCGGGGCGGGGGGAATGATGTTAGTGTAGATAGGTATACAACTTGTAATGAATGTGGAAACAAAGCCCGTGTTATTAAGAATGTTACTACTGACAAAGTCCTATGGATTAAGCTTGGTACTTTCTACTATAACTGTGAATACTGTGCACAACGTACAAGAGAAAGAGAGCGACGCGAGCATGAAGCACGTTCAAGAAGGGAGCAACAGGAAATTAGGGAAGAACAGGAAAGACGAGAACAAGAACGTAGACGTTTAGAAGAAGAACATAGAAAACAAGCAGAAGAAATAGCTCGACGTAAGCGAGAAGAGGCTTTACGCCAAGAAGAAGAGGAACGTAAACAGCGTAAGTGGGAAGAAGAAGCAAGAAAGACTTTAGAGAAACTAGAAAGAGAAATAGAGGAAGGAACTAGAAAAGTAGAAAATTTAGAAAAGGAACATCAGCAACAACAAAGAAAAACAGCTCAGGTAGACCAAAACTTAGCAGAACTACAAAAAATTAATTTAAAGTCAGTTGATTTATCAAAAAAATTGGCGCAAGCATGTGAAAACAACCAGCACTTAGAAGAGGATTTAATAGCTAAACAGCAACATAAAAAAGAGCTGTATGAACGTATCAGAAAAGCACATGTGGGTACAGAAAATTTATCAGAAAACAATGACCAAGAAGGTGTAAAAAAGTTTGCTGAGAAACGAAATCAAGCACAAAATCAAGCTAGAGAAACTCACGAAGCTTCCAGAAAAAGAGAGCGACAACTAGAAGAATTAGCAGGAAAACTAAGAGAGCTTAGAAAAAAGCTGGAACCATCTTCAGAAGAATTAAAAGCCAAGGAGAACTTAAACGCTAGATCGCACAGGACACATAGTAATACGGTAAATAGAAACAATAAAAGTTTCTTCTTAGAGTATGAATCTACTTTAAAGCAATATAAAGCAACTTTAGATCGGTATGAAGCCTCTCTTCTAGGACGTAGCAGAGGAATCGAAAAAGATATAAAAACCAGAGAAGAGATTGAACAGACTTTCCAGACCATGCGCAAGGTCTTAGAAAAAGAACAAGCTCTCCTTCAAGAATATCTTGCAGACTCAGAAGACCTACAAAACGACTTAGAAGAAGGAATCAAAAAAGAAACAGCCCGACAGGAAGTCCTTCTTGAACTAGAAAAAGGGCTTGAGCAATTGCAGCAGGCCACTAAAAACACTTCAAAACTAGAAGAGCAACTAGCGCAAACTCAAGCTAAAAATGAACAAACTAAAGAGCTAGTAAAGGAAGTAGAAAAAGTTTGTCAAGAAAATCAGCATATAGAAGAAGAACTAGCAGCTTCCTACCATGACAATGACGAGCTAATTAAAAATATTCGGGAAATCTATGGCTTACAAGAAGACATTGGAAATCATTTTGCAGAAGCTCAACAAAATATACTAAAAGCAACAGCAATAAGAGAAGAAGCAGCACATGTACAATCCAGCGTAAAAGACGCTATTAAAGAAAGAGAGAAGCAGATAGAACAGTTAAAAGCAAATATTAAGCAAATACAAGAATCAGAAGCTAAAAAACGTGCCACATTATTAACAAAACAAAAAGAAGATAAGTCAGATGATACAACAGCAAAAAGAGAAGAAATAATACATGACATCCAAGATCTAGAAAAGCAGCTGGAGCAAGAGCAGCAGAACTTAGAAGAGCAATATGCAGATCTAAAATCCATCCAACACAATTTAAAGGAACAGCTTCAACAAGAAGAAGCACGTAGAGAAGCACTTGTAGAATTAGAAAGAAAGCTCAAGAGAAATAAAGAAGTAGGAGATGAAATAGAAGCAATCATCAAAGAAGCTTGGGAAGAATCGTTAGCCAGCGCCAGCGCCTCAGACGAACAGTTGGAAGCTTATATAAATAGACTCCGAGCAGAGGAAAAACTTTTAAAAGAACGCGGGATGTCTGAGCAGGCATTGGAGGAACTAACTAGACATGTAGCTTTAGCAGAAAAGAAATTAAAGGAAGCGCAAATAGAAAAGATCAAGCAAGAACAAGAAGCCTATCGAAAAGAAGCGGAAGAGTTAAGAAATGCTTATGATTCTAGAAAAGCCCAGCTAGAAAAAGAACTAAAAGACCTAGAGGAAAAAGAAGCCGCTGAACAAGCGGATTATGAGAAAAAAATGGCCGAGTGGGAAGCTAATAATCGTAAAAAATCAGAAGAAGAAGCCCAACGGTTGGAGCAATTGAGGCGAGAAGCAGAGGAAGCACGTAGAGCCGTTGAAGAAGGTAAACGCGAACTAGAACGTCAAGCAGCAGAAGCTGCCAGGCAGGAGGAAAATAACAAGCCCTGGTGGAAAAAAGCTTTGGATAAGACTAAAACTGTAGGTAAAGCTGTATGGGATGGAGCCAAATGGGTAGGTAATAAGATTGTAGATGGCTGTAAAGCAGTTGGTAAAGGTACTGTACGATTAGTTAAAAACGCTTGGGACCGAATTAAAGATACAGCTAGTGATGCTTGGGACTTGATTAAAAAAACAGCCAACAAAATTTGGGAAGGGCTTAAAAAAGTAGGCAAATGGGTCTGGGACAACAAATGGAAAATACTTAAATATATAGCTATAGGAGCTATAGTAATTTTAGTAATATGGTTAGCTGGGTCAATTATAGCAGGATATTTATCAGTAGCTGGTATAGGTAGTGGAGGAGGTATATTAGGCTGGTTAACAACTACTACCCTAGGAAAATTTATATTGGGGGGAACATTGGTAGGAACAATAGGATTTATAAGAGGTTTTCTAGGATCGAATACAGAACGAATTAATAATTTTATTAATCGTCGTGGTTGGAAAACAAATGCTGAGCTGCGAGATAATGAAAAAACTACTAGAAGACAACAAGAAACTCACGAAAAAGAAGAAGCTGAAAGGAAAGCCCAAGAAGAAGCTCAGAAAGAGGAAGCTATAAGGCAGCAAGAAGCTCGTAAAAAAGAGGAAGCTGAGAGGAAAGCCAAAGAACAAGCACAGAGAGAGGAAGCTAGAAGACAACAAGAAGTTCGCGAAAAAGAAGAGGGTAAAAGGAAAGAGAAAGAGAAAGAGAAAGAACAGTATATTCATGAAGAATCCAATGCTGATTCAAACGAAGAAACAGAAGAAAAGTCATCTAATTCTTCGACCGATGGTATAAATAATTTATTTCAAAACCTTTTTAAAAACCTTAAAGATAGCCTTAAACAATCCGGATCTGAACAAAAAAAAGAAAATGCCAAAATAGCTCAAGTAGAAGGCTATGCAAAACAAGCTCAACAAATTCTAGAAGAATACCAGCGAACAGGACCTACACCAGAATTACAAAAACAGGCCCAAGAACTACATAAAGAAGTTGAAGAACTTCTTCAACAAGAAAAGATTGGCCAGGAAGTGCTTACTAAACTATCACAGAGTTCTGACAATTCTCCTGAGCTACAAAAAAATTTAGATCAGCGCTTAGAAGAGATAGCACAAAATATAAGAAAATTAGAAAAAGCACGGGATAATCTAACTGAACAGCCTGACTTACTTTCCAAAGAGGACCTAAAATCAGAAGATTCCAGTCAAGAAGAAGCAAAGTACGAAGATCTGGCTAAACATTTTAACAATCCTATTGATGCGGCGGAATTAGCCGACAACGGGCAACAAGCGGTCCAAGATCTATTGAAACAGTTATCTACCCAAGGGAAAGAAGCTCTTAAAAGCCAAGCCGAAGATCTACGTGAGGCTCTTGGAAGCCTCATGAAAAATATGCAATCGCAGCATAAATACCTATATGATTTATACAATGATACAGATGTAAACGATGCAATCAGCTATATAAGGGATCTTGAAAGCTTAGAGAAAAGCATGAAAAATACCCAGGCCAATTTAGAGCAACTCTGTGAAGCTTTTAATCTAGATAAGCCTGACCTCACGCCTCAGCCTCCAATTAGCAAGGAAGCGTTGAAAAAAGCTTTTAATATGGTATTGGATACAACTGTACCAGGTAGTGATTTGATAAAAGTATTACTAGGCACAATCGATAAGCCACAAAACTTGGAAGAATGCTTAAAACTAGCAGCATCAACAGTATTAGATTTTATACCAGGTGGAAAAGCTATGAAGCTTTTCAAAAGTGCGGCAGTTAAGCTCGGTATCAAGAAGGTTGAGAAACAGCTGCTCAAAGAGGCGAAGAAGGCAGCACACAGAATAGGTAGAATGCTTATTCTGGCTAAAAAGTTAAAATTGAATATTAATAGCCCTGTCGCAAAACAATTACTAGATAATCTAGATATGACCGTAGAAGTCTTTGTTTCAAAATTTAGGAAATCTTCAATCAAAGAAGTATTACCAGGGGAGTTTTTAAATATGACTATTGAAGAAGCGCTAAAAAGCGGTAATACGACAGTAAGGAAATTGTTAATGCAAGGTAGATTTATTAAATGAAAATGAGATTTAAAGATAGAAGTATAATCCAGTTGCTAGAAAAGCTTAAAGTCCAACTAGAATTTGAAAATTTATCCATAGTAGATTATTGGGAAGCTGATACATGTGCAATTGGCCTAAAAAAAGACAATAAATTAGTGTATATTTCTACATATAATGGGGTAATAAATAATAAAGAAGAGTATGACTATGATTTGGAAATATTTGATAATTTAAAATATGATAATAGTAAAACAATAGAATTAGGTAGAAATGTAACTAGGTCTAAACTTATTCAAGTAATTAAACGATACTTTAATCATTAGGTTGTTGCTAAAAACACTCTTTATGGCACAAGTGTTTTTCTCCCCCCAACCTGGCGCAGAAGTTCTTCTTCCGTGCCAGGGTAAAATAGAACTAGAGAAAAAGCACGGAACTAAGTTCCCACATGCTGGCGCACGCGCTTCATGTATGTCATATGCTTTTATTTAAATGTGATTTACAGTTAAGGATATAACAATAAAAATAACCCAGTAAGATTGATACAATAACAATAAGACTACCAAATGTCTATCGAATAAACTCATTGCAGTAATCTAAGTTATTATATATTTGCAAATGGCAATCTATCAACAAAAATTATAAATTAGATAAGCATAAACTAAGGTAGATAGTGTATGAAGAAAAACTTATTATTAATCAATCTTTTATTATTAGCTCTCGGAAATACCATGTATGCAAAGCAACCTACCACTTTATCGCGCAAGTGTTTTTCACTTGTGCGACTGAAGAAAGAATGAAAGAGCAAAATGAGTAGAAAATACAAATTTTTTGTATCTACTGCTATCGTGTAAAAGTGAGATCGATTTATAATAACATTACAATTTGAGTTGTTCGGGATCGACACAAGTGAAAAACACTTGCGCCATAAGGGGCATTACAGAAGAAATTATTGAGAATTTATAGTTTGGCTAGATAAATCTTAAGGTAGTGGCGGTCATGGCGCATAATTTTTAGAGTTTCGTAGAAAATCCATGTCCCCATTTATCTCAATAATTTTCTTATTTCTTCAGCCTTAGCTAAACTTAGAGCAGTTCTCCCATATCTATTCTTCATAGTCTTTACAGCTCCTTGTTCTATTAGTTTGATTATTATTTTACTGTGTCCTTTCCTACTAGCCAGATGTAAAGGTGTATTGCCTTCATCATTCTGTATATTTAACTGAGCTCCTTGTTCTATCAACTTTAAAGTTGTATCGATATAGCCAAATTCAATAGCCAGATGTAAGGGTGTATTCCCTTCATTATTCTGTGTATCAACCTTAGCCCCTTTTTCTATCAATTTTAAAGCTAATTGGGTGTGCCCATATTTAGCAGCTAAATGTAAAGGTGTATTACCTTTTTCATCTGTTATGCTTACATCAGCTCCTTTTTCAATTAATTTCTCAACTACTTCTATTTGATTAGGGAAAACAGAGCAAACAGCTAAGGCTAGTGGCGTATGGCCAAAAACGCTCTTTGCGTCCACCTCTGCTCCTTGTTCTATTAATTTCAAAGTTGCTGCAGTATTTCCTCTCACAGCAGCCCAATGTAAGGGAGTAAAACCAGACTCATCCATTGCATTTAGCTGTCCTCCCCATTCTATTATTGCATCCAGGATAGCTATATTTCCTAACTGTGCAGCTTGATGTAAAGCTGTTAAATTTCTACCTTTCCTAGAAGGATCTATTTCATTAATATCTATTTGCTCGTATTTTTGTAGCTTTTTGAGCACATCCGCCAAAAAAGTTTCGCCCCCGCTCTTAGCAATTTTAATCATCTCATCTGTAATCGGACTTTTTTCCCAGCTTATAACTACTGTCTGAATCTTACTTTTTAAATTATTATGGTATAATTCCATAGTTATGATAACCCTGACAACTTGAGTTGTTGATTGTATTATAAATGGCAAAAAAAGTGTTGGATCATTTTGCTTGAGGCATTGATGCATAGTAAAGTGTGTTAGAGATTCTTCTATGCCTCTTGTAGTTTGGCTAATACCCTGTGCATCTATATAACTCAGTTCACTTCCCGAACCTTCCTCTTGTAGAGTGATTTTTAGCTTATAACAACTCAGATCAACGGAGGATTCTACATTATTTATCAAAAACAGTTTAAAAATTTTATCACTGCCCTTTAAGGCTTGTTTATCGCTAATAAGCTTCAAATAGATTACATTTTCATCTTTTTTGTCCGTAACATTTTTACCTTTTTCTTCGTCGACTCTATCAAATTTCTTTTTTCCACTTACTTTGTTTGGTTTACACTTACAGCCTACTATAGCCATTAATAACAATATTTTTATCAGGTGGTAGCACATGCAGAAGTATTTTTTAAACTTTGAATAGTAAACCAGAATATGGACTTGTGTAAGATAATTAGTTTACATTAAAAATATTAGGAATTTATGAAAAGAATATCATCTAAACCTGGTGCAATACCCATACTGTCTCGTCCTAAAAAACCCCCCATGTTTGATAAATCAAACCCCACAGCTAGCACACACGTCCTCGCATGTGCCTTAGTTATAGCATGGAGGATTGTTTACGTACATGATAATCTAGTCAAAGTTAGTTTTATAACTTTGGTATAACGTGGAAATATTCAAGCATTAATAACTATGCTACTGGAGATACTGATCTTGTAGAATTAACTTTCTTGTGGTAGACATGGCACACGCGAGGACGCGTGTCTTACTATTACCCACAAATAATCTTGGGTGCTAACAATTGAAGCGAAGCTAAACTAACTTAGGTAAAACAAGCTTAAAAAATACCTTTTATTTTATCAACCCAGAGAAAATTTTTGAACTTACTTTA
>Ga0209915_1000248_pt1 | contig 157674 bp, 156 predicted proteins | sample ThiBiot_750_plan_FD_183952 | JGI IMG/M metagenome (GOLD analysis project Ga0209915, IMG submission 183952) | Wastewater bioreactor microbial communities from Cape Town, South Africa - Thiocy_cont_750_plan (SPAdes) | ecosystem: Engineered > Bioreactor > Thiocyanate-remediating >... | reverse complement strand
TTCGTCTTCTTCTTTTCTTCTTTCTTGTTTGTCGGAGGGTTAAACGACTGATTGTGCTGTTACTGCAATGTCGGATTAGTCGCACACTTTCTTTTCTCGTTTGTCTGATGATGACATGCACACGTATACAATACCGGATTACAATATTCGCTAGAGAATTGAACGACCTCGATGCGTATGTATTTTATATGTTTGTTATTTGCAAGTGTCAATTTTCGATCATTTTACTTCTTCTTCTTTTGCTTTTTGCAATGAGGTGTGGCGACATGACGTGCGAAGTTCGCTTTCATTTTAATCATTATCATCATCACCATCACATGCTCTTTTCAAATCTATACAATCAATGTCATTTATCTTGCACGCATTTCTTTCTCATTTTCTTCTTGTTGTTGTTGTTGTTGTCGTCGAACGAATAAATATATTTCGATGATAATAGCAGACTACTACAACAACTAACACACCATCAACTAACATCAAGAAGAAAGAAGAGAGCAGCATGCATAATTGAGTTAATCGCTACGCATGCTTTCGTTTCTCTCCCTTTGCCTTCGCTGTGTGTCTCTTTCTCGTACATAGCCGCCAGCTGTGAGAATGCATTGCTAGTTCGATCGAACGATCGATACGGAGCTAATTTAACACACAACTCACATAAAAGTAGACCCGTTCGCCTGCTTGCAATGCCTAATTGTTTTGATAAGCAAGCCGCCAGGCATACATATACACACACACACACCATGTAGCGAATCTTTTCCGGAACATATATACACCGACCTTTTCTTCATATATATATATGTATGCAGCTTGTCATGTACTCTCATCAATCACTCTCCGTTTTAGACACATATACACATTTGTAATGGCATTCCATTCTTTTCTTCTTCAGACACTCGTTGATTTGCGTGTGTTATGTATGTACGTACAACTTGCTATAGTCTCTACGGATATTTATGAAAAGCTCGATAGATAGATAGACGGATGGATGGTTGGATAGATAGATATAAGTTCGGTCAAATATGTATGTAGTAGGAGGAGGGAAGCCGGAAGCAACAACAATTAACAACATGGAACTCTCTTCATTTCTTTCTGTTCTTTCATTGACTATGTTGACTGACAGGCAACAAATATTTGTATGGGTGCACTCGGTAGTGATGCCTTAGGGAATTAACAATGACAACGACGTGTGCCAAAGCAACTTGTTAGACCGGAAAATGACCTCTAGCCTGTATATAGCACATGATAATTATCTATCTCTTTTCTCTATCTGTGTGTGTCTCTCTTTCTTGTCATTGTCGTCACACATGTGATTTGATTTTTTATCTTTTCCGTTGAGTCGTTGCTGTTCTATATCTTTGCTGCACAATTCAATTTCCTGTTAATATTTAATCATTCCCGTCGGAGTGAGTGAACGAACGAACGAACATCAAGCCAGAAAAGAGAAAAACGTTGATTGCTTTCTCGCGTGTTACTATTCTTTTCTTTTTCTAGTCTACAACTGCCAAGTCAATTATTAATTGGCCACACGCGCACAAGTAATAGTGATCTCGATTGAATCCTTCATCTTACACTATCTCGAATCTAATTGATGACGAGAGACACATTAAATAAACGATAACAATGAGCTTTTTATGCGTTTTTCTATGTTGTCACTGTAGCTCATTAGGTTGTTTCTGTTTTGTCATTGTGGAACTAAACTAACTCCCCTGATCGCATCTCGTAATTGATTTTCGATGATTTATTAGTTTGCTTCGACGAACACGCGACGTCATAAGAGAAAGTGAGTAAGCTGCTGAATGTATGCATGCCGAGTGTCAAAATTACTTGTTCTCTCGGGATATCGAAGCACAATACACACAAGTCCATTATTTCTTCTTCTTCTTCTTCTCTTCGATCCTCTTTTCCGTTTCTGTTCTATTTGTAGTTTCTTTTCTTGTAATACGCATGTGTCTATCAAGAAACATTGACCGAACTCTCAAGCATTGAATAAACACATTTTCTTGGATGCCAAAACTAATTGAATTGTTGTTGTTGTTGTTAGTCGTCGTCGTTGTCGATCGTTCGTTCTTTTCGTTTCCTTTATCCTCTCTCTCTCTCTTGTCGCTCTTTCTCTCGTCATCATATCACAAGCAGATGGTCTAATTTGCACACATACGATGTCTTTTTATTCTGTTAGCGTTTCTATTTGTTAGTATGTATACGAGCACATCACATACATAAGAACGACATACTGTGAAGAGTAACAGCAGAAACAGAAGCATTCAACAAGAAAGAATCTCAAGTGTCGTTGACGGTGAGTATACTTCTTGTCGTCGTCGTCGTCGTCGTCGTTCTCTTTTTAATCATCATCATCATTTATAGATGTGAAATATTTTCTCTTGCGTCTCTACATGCCACCACCCGGTTGCCGTCCGGCACTTGAGTATGTCAAGAAGACAGAGAGCGAAGAAGAAGAAGAAAAGGAGGAGAGGAGAGGAGAGGAGAGGGGAGGGAAAATCAGGGGGAGAAAAAAGACTCGATAAAATTATATATGTGTATAAATGTATGTGTCGAGCTTGGTTCAAGTGTGTGCGTGCACATACTTGAGTTTTGAGATGAAGAAATATGAATTAGTGACAAAAGAAAAGAAAAGAAGAGAAAAGAGAGATTGCTAAATAGAGAAAATAACATACACAATGTGTGACCCATTGATTCAATGAGAAGCACTGCAGGTGTCAATTCTTAGACATTATTGTAGATATATATATATCGAACGAACATTATGTTTATACCTGGATCTACTCCAACAAATACAAATTTACCAATAACAACAATGAATAATAATCTGCATCAACAACAATTTCTTTTTGATAATCTTAGTAAGTATCATTTATTCATTTGTTAGTTTTCTTTTCTCTATGTGCATATTAAATTACTCTCTCGTTTTTTTTATTTCTAAAAGATTAATAAACCTGAGCTTATTCTTCTAACCTTTTCTATATATGTTCTCGTTTCTCGTTGACAGTCAATCAAGATTAATGAGATATTTAAAGAAAACGAAAGGAAGAAGGATTTTAGTCAGAATAGTGATCATCGGATCAATTTCATCTCTCCTTTTCTTTTTCTTCTTCGTTTTTTTTTATTTCTTTACTTATCGAAATCCATCAATGTCTCTTTTCGGCTTATCTAGCTCAGACAACACCGCGCTTGATCCTTATGTCTCTTTTCTAGTTAATCGATTTGACAACATTGAAATAAAAGACATCAAATATTGTCTCAATAACCTTGAACAATATTCATTTTCATTATTTAGAAGACCATCGTTCAAATAAATTATTATCACCAATGTCACGTAAAACATCATCAGCAACACCGAGTAATATTTAATTCAAACAAAGAACAATTTTTCTATGTCATCGAAACAATAATTTATTTAGATTTTCTACTCGATCCAGAAATTTTACGTGAATTAAATGCTCGATATTTACATGATATACATTCGACACGAACTCCTCCGTCAGCAAATAATTCGAATTTAGATCCAAATGGATTGTCGAGTTTACTTTTACCGCCATTTCTACGTGCTGAACATTATCATCAACATACTCATACACATGAACATAATCTCAATATTTTAACACCAACAAATAGTTCTCTACTCAATGGAAATGCTCTAGTAGGTTTTGCATTTTCGTTTCGACAAATAAATGAATTAGTGTTTTTTTTTCGTTTTAAAGTTAGACAAATTATCAAAATCAGACAGTAGTCTTTCACCATTTTTACGTACAACAACTGCTAATAATGTAAACATTATTCTTTCAACAATAACAACGAAAAAAACAACAAATCTGCTTTTCTTTTTTGTTTAGTTTTCTCTCGGACCTCCACCTCCACCACCCTCAATCTTTCCGCCATTTAGTTTAATCAATAATCCGCCAACAAATTCAACTTCATCGTCAATTAATACTAAAACAAAAGAATCACCATCACCGTCAGCTAAAGTAATGAAAAAAAAACGATTCTCATTGTTCTTTGTTGTTTTTTAATCTAATTTTCTTCGTTATAGAAATCAAATAAATGGTGTGCAGCACATGTTCGAGTGTCTTGGATGATTTATCATCAACAACAACGTTCAAAAGATAAATCATCGATAGATAATAACATAAAAAAAGATGATGAACAACCACCACCACAACAACAACAATCATTATCAAATACGAAACCGATTTTTCCTCCAGCTCTATCGACAACTAATGAATTATCTCTTCCATTACCGTCAACAACATTTCAGTCGTCTGTTTTACCGCCAGCTGCGTTTAGTAAATATTTCAAAGTTTATTTTAAATCAAAGAAATAATATTGATTTTTTATTGTTTTGTCAATATAGATTTTCGAGCACCGTTCGATTTTTCTAATGTCAATAATAATGGACCGTTTGGTCGTTTAGCACCGTCGTCGAACACGGCGTTCGGCGGTCTTGGATCTTTATTTCCTCCGCCACTACCACCTCCGCCGCCGCCGTCGCAATTATCATCATCAGATCGAAAATCAGATCTAAATGGGTCGGTAGCAGCAGCTGCTGCACTCGGCCTCGATTGGTCTCGATTTCATCGTGGTATTTCCGGTACATCACCGTTGATTCCACCTTCGACCACTAACGATAATTTATTAAGCAAAAAACTCGACGAAACAAATAGTAACAATGACAAGTAAGTCAAATTTTCATCGTGGAAAAAAGAAAATTTTGTTTTTTTCTAATTGAAAATTTTAAAGAAAACGTTCATCATCTGTTTTGAATAATGTCGATGACGATCGTCGAACAACTCATCATCATTTAATGCATCCGCCGCTTTCACACGCAACGAATTCAATAAATTATTCGTCAAATCGTTCTCGTTCTCGTTCGCCACATCGATCGATTCATCAACATCATTCATCTTCATCTAGTCTTTTAACTAAAACATCATCATCATCATCATCTCCGCCATCTCATTCATCATCACGTAAACGTTCATCTCCACACATCAAATCAGATAATTCGAAAAATACTTCTCATCCTCCATCGCCGTTAATTCCACTTGCACCAACATTTGGCGCTCTCGATCCTCTAACATTATCAATTATCGAACGGCAACGTTTATCAGCTGCCTACGCGTCGCTAACAAACAATTTCTTTCCATCGAATATCGATGCAGCAGCAGCAGCAGCGATGTATCGACCAAATGTTGATTCATCGGCAATGACAGCTGCGCTCATGCAACGCGAACATTTTCTTCAATCGTTACGTCAACAACAGGAATTCATCGAACGGGAACGTGCTGCTGTTGCTTCGATGACGAAAAGCTCGTCGAAAGTTAATCAACATAAAATCGAACAAATAACTTCGCCGAAACCAGCGGTGTCGCCTTCGTCAACGTCGAATTCTTCGTCGTCGTCCTCGTCGAAAAAAGTGAAACACGTTAAACGTGAACACGATTCGTCTTCGCCATCCGCAACAGTTCCATCGACTAAAGAAAATATCGAAATTACGCCCAAAGAAGAACCTTCGACGATTCAATCAACGGCATCATAATCATTCTATGTCTCTCGCTCTCTCTCATCCTTTTTTCACAAAGTTTTGCCGGTGTTGTCTCTCTCTCTCTCTCTTTGTATTTATTATCCATTATTTTTTGTCTTCTTGCCTTGCAATTTCATTTTTGTTTGTGTGGTTTTGCTGTCACGATCGATTCACATTTGGAAAATCGTGAAAAAAGAAAGACTTTATTGATCATCAATTTTCTTGATGAACAACATGTAACATAGACCGAATTATTTGAAATCATCCATTGATTCATTAGAAAGACAATTTCATTTGTAAATGATTGACTACACTCGACTTTCGAAGTTAAAAATGCTCGAAAAATTTGTATTCATATTCTTTTCTTTTTTTAGTCTTTTTAATCTCAGAGAATTTTGTCTTCGGTTATCAAGAGGTTTCCATCGACTCTAAAACTCAATTCTTCATGCCCATTGAATCACGTTTCTGTGCTTTTATTTTTTTAACAAAGAGAAGAGACAAAGTCAGTAGAAAGACAAAGAGCAGAAAAGCACCAAAGAAAAAAAAACGAAAGTAGAAAAACCCAACAAAAAGAACTATGTTGATCTGCGATTATCCCGCTCTAAAAATACTAAGCATGTTTAAGAACAATATTTATAATTGGAACTTACGTGCCCGCAAGTGAATTAATTCATCATTCAACTTCGCTCGTCTCGTAACAAATGAGATCAATCCATCGACCTCCACTTCTGTAACCGGCCCACCATTCACGATGATCGAACGCATCTGGGCAATCGTGCTATCGATTTCTCTAACCAATGTTTCGATCTAAATGTACAGAAAAATTAATATCAATTTTAAAACAAAAAACATTGACTAAAGGTAAAAAAAGCTTGAGAGAGTTCCTAAGACAATACGTACCGCATCTATGGCCATTTAAAAAGAACACAAATAATTGAAGATCGATCGAGACGATTGTCAGCATTCGTTTGTAATTTTGCCGTTCATCATTCGCAATATTCCTAAATTTTCATCAGATAGGATTGTTTCGAGTCATATATTTTAATTTAATTTACGCGAATAGACATACCCGTTGTTGTCTCGAGGAAGAAAAAAAGTTTTTAGTTTAAGGTCAATTCAAGTTAACTTACAGCGTTTGAGGTGTATACATTTTTCGGATTTTTTTTTATCCAGAAAGAGATCATTGATCATGTTAGAAGTTAGAATTTAATTTATGGATAAATAAAAGTTAGTATAGGGGTCATTATGCGTCGTTAGAAATGAATTGAATGAACGAATAAAATTTGTTTGAATAATTCAAATGATTTATATTGGAGGTTTTATTTAGTCCAATGGACTCCCATGTCAAACAATACGGTCCGTATACGGTCCTGGATACAATGCCGTATTACTGTGTCAAATATTTTTGGCAAATACTGACCGTTTACTTAATAGTGCGGTCCATAAGTGGCAAAATTATGACAAAATACGGACAATCGTATCGATAGATCTGGGCTGATCTGATATTCTTTATGTGCATTGGTAAACGTGTTTTCTGGTAACTTTTAAAGATCTAGTGGACAATAATATTTATTTTTAGAATTGGATAATTTGAATCCAATTTTCGTTGATGCATTTGGTCTCAAATTAAATCTCATGTTACCTGCGTATAGTCAATGGAAGAAACAATTTGACATTGAAGGTCATGAAGAATGGGATTTAATTACATTTATTAAACAACTCAAAGATGAAGAAATTTCGATTTATTTTACTGATGCCATTGTTGAAGAAGCTACAAAATGGAATGATGAACATGGTGTAGGTGTTATTGACTTGATTCGATATTCAATCATTGATAGATTAAATAATAAACGACAATGTCCTTTAACTCCTTTTGATATTTCATGTAAAGAACAATGGATTAGTCAAGATTGTCAATCAGTTCGTGATGGAGAATTATCTTACATGCGTCGTTTACAAATATATTTTATCGATGACTATTTAAATGCTTCAAATGAGAAAGATCTTCAAAACTCGTTGGCAATTTTTCAAGATAAATCAATTGATGAACAAATATTTTTTTATCATGGAACAACGGAAATTCATGCTCAATCCATCATAGGACGTGGTATTCATTTAGTTACAAAAGAATCACGTTCCGGTGATTTTGGATTTGGTTTTTATGTAACAAATAATATTATTCAAGCTTTAAGACACGCGGAGAATAGAGCCAACAGAACTGGTGGTGAACAAAGACCAGCTTGTCTTTTATTCTCTATTTCAAAAAATGAATTTAACTCTCATCAAATTATCCGTCTTTTATATGAAGAAAAAGAAGAGCAAATAATGAGAGAGTAAGTTATCATTTAAAAAAAAATATTGAATATATTATTCTTTTTTTTCTTCTATTGTAGAAGAATGAATGAAGATTCGATCAACAACGGCAACATATTTCAATGGGAAATATTTGTATACAAGTGTTTAAACAATGATCCACCATTACCATTGATACACAACAAAGATGCAATAATTGGTCCAATATCAACAAATTTGAAGGATATTACTCTTGGATATAAACCTATTAAAAAAAAAAGAAAGACCAATACCAACTCAAACAGCAATTATTTCAATGAAGTTGGCCTATATTTTGCTCGACGGATTAAAAGGTGTAATTATCTGGGGTAAAAAAAAACAGTAAATTTTTTTTGTATAAATTTTCTCGTTTTTTGTTGTATTGGTGATTCTGTGGGATTTCAACAGGATCAAGATCAAGATGTTTTCATCAAATCAATAAAAGCATTTATTAAACATCAAAGATTTTTATTTTTGCTTTCATCTTTGAAACAATCCCTTGTCAAGAGTGTAGATATAATCTCCAGCGACGAGTCAATTTAATCCTTGTTTGAAATAATTTTGTTAATATTATTTAAAAATTCATCTAATGATAATCGTCCATCATCATTATCATCAAATTTATGAATAATTCTATCAAAAGGAATTCCAGGAATATATTGTCCAGCAAGAATACTTCCTCTATGTGCTTCTCTACATGATATAAAACCATCTTTATTTGTATCAACTTCATTAAAAGCTAATTTTAATTCCATCACAACAAGTGGATTATTAAATCCAATAGTTGAACATTTCATAAATTGTTTAAATTGTTCAAAATTAATCCAACCTGTATTATCACTTAATTCATCTAAATATTTTGATATTGTTTCCTCACGAAAACTACCTAATGAATCATCTTCAAATATTAATCGACGAAAATCTTTTGTCGAAATTTTTCCACTTTTATCTTTAAACAAAAATCTTTTTTTTCGATAAAAACTATTTAAATCAAACCTTTATCAATCGAATCAAATTCTTTTCGAAGATATTTATCGTCTGACATTGCTTTTAATCAAATGTCAATAGAGAGAAACGAATATTTCTTTTTAAATATACTTCATACACAACAACTGTATCATGTCCATAAAGACCACTTATAACTGTTTCCAATTGATCACTAAACATAAATTCACGATTCAGAATCTCACATCGATATTAGTAGCGCCACCAAGGGGAGGCCAGAAGGGACTGAGCCTCCCAAGAACCTAATTTGAGCTTCCCAGAAATTCTTTTAAGTTTAAAAAAAAATAATAATCTTTTTCTACTTGGACCTGAAAGAATGTTAACAATCGATTGAATTACAAATCTCCACGATGGAATCGAATGAGCCACAACAACATTTTCATTCTCATACGAATGACTCGATTCACTCGCTTGTTTAGAAAGAATTTTCGAACGCTGCAAAAATCAATTTCCATACAAAAATGCATTGAGCGTCGTTGTTCAGGAAGTGGTACCTGATAACGACATTTGGACTACTCCATTTCTTATCGGTGATTTCTCTAGAATGGAAAGTGAGAAATCGGTGAACATGAGGATCTGCAACGTGAAAAAAGAAATTGATTTTCTCTTGTTGAGGGTGATTTAATAGAGCTAGCAATGAAATGTGAAAAATTTCCGTCGTTATTAGAGATTTTGTCTGTACGTGTTGTAAAGTGAGAACACAACGATGAAAAGTTCAATTTATTGATGAACAAGTAAATGCGAACTATCAAAAGATTTGTCTTATCGCATCGATTGAGTAATCCTCTTTTTTATTTATTCTCTCTCACTTAAAACAATGTGTTGAATTTATTGGCCTATTGTCAAATCAAATGACAATGTTTACGTAAGATCTGTTTACGAGAACATGTGCACAGAGTTTTTATTGAATATGTTACTTATTCTATTCAAACGATCGTATCGAACTCTTGTGATTAAACGTAAGATTTTACACTTCTCGAACTAATTTCCCCTGTGGATTTTCGAGACAAAATAAAAGACAGAATTTTGGTTTGTTTTCATTTATCACATTCACTAACGTGGTTAGATGAGTAACAAAATAAAATAGATAAAAAAAAAGACAACAAAGGTAAAGTAAATACGACGCACACACACACACACTTGTTAGATTTCGTGTGTTTTTTTTTCAAACTAGATCAAATTCATTTGTTCGTTTGTTTTATTTACACGAGATTAAAATCAGTGCGAATGATCAGATATCAAAAAATGTTGAATTCATTTCTTTGTTATTGATATTCAATTAATCGACTAGTCCCTTTCAATCTGCTTCCATATCATCACTCTCTCATTTTGTCAGCTGTTACTTTACTCGACGCACACATGTGACACAAAAAAAATATATATATATACTTTTTGATTTATTTTCTCTCTCTCTCTTTAGTATATCGAAATAAAAGAAAGATCTGACGATGAATCCATTAGTTGAATTAGCAAATCGAACTTGGAATGACCTGGAGAAGTTAATTGAAGATTTTGATAATCAAGAAACTGAACGGACGTCATTTATTAATGAAACATGTTTATTTTTTCAGCAACGTCTTTCAATTTATCAACAAAAACGAATTGAACTTGAAAATCATGTTGAAAAATTAATCGAACAAATGAATCAATTGTCTGATGAATTACAAATGTCGAGAATTGTTCTTCAATCTAAATTAAATTTGAAACAAAAACGAATTTTTATCAATGAAAAAATTGATCATTTGAAAAATTTAATTTTCGAACGCGACAAAGAACTTATTCAATTGAGACTTTTGATCAATCAAAAAGTTCAATTAATCGGAAATATTCAACTTCAAACCGAACAGGTTCGCTTGTTTTTTAATTCTTCTTTAAAATCTCGAAAAAAATTTTGTTCTTCAACAGATCAAATCTTTGAATGAAGCTAATTCAACTTTATCCAATCTAAAAAATCAATTGAAAACCTATCAAACCGATATCGAAAAAGTTTTTAAAAAAATTCAATCGATTAATCCAGAAATTTCCTCAAACTACGAAAAACTCGTGACAACATTTTTATTTATCAACGATGAAAACCAATTAACCTGGATCAATAATCATTCGCCATTAACAGCATTTGTTTTACATTCTCAATTAACCGAACAATATGAAAAACTACGAGAATTAATTCTCAAAGAAGTTCTTCAACTTCGTCTCGAACTCGAACAAAACGAACCTAAACAACCTTTTGATCTCGAACAAGAACTGTTCGATTTACGTTTGAGAAAGAGATATTTACATTTATTATCGACGTATCCGCATAAATTAACGCCGAGATCAACACTCGATGAAATTCGTCAAACTTACGAGCAGTTAACTGCAGCTCTGCGTGCTCAAGCAAAAGACAAATTGAAACATCTTTGGGATCAATTGGATGTTCCTCAGGATCAACGTTTAATTCCGCAAACGAAAGAAAATCAAGATGATTATTTAGCAATGATCGATGAAATTCAACGATTGGAAGCTTATGTCGAATCGATTCGATCGATTTTAGTTAAAATTCAGAAACGAGAATGGTTCAAAAGAGAAATGGTCGAATTCGAAAAACGAGCTGCTAATCCAGCGCGATTGAAAGGAAGTTCAACTCAATTACTTCGAGAAGAAAAATTCAGTTAGACCGATGAATTTCTTTTGTTTCTTTTTTCAACTAAATGAAAATCTTCTTTCTCGAATAGGAAAAGATCTTTCAAGAGAATTTCCAAAGCTAACCGATGATCTACATCGAATGGTTGCCGAATGGGAAGAATCATCGAATAAAAAATTAATCTACGGCGGTGAACCGTATTTAGAAACAATGAATAAAGAAAAATTAGGCGTTGACTTCGAATTATTACATCTAAGATTATTAACTAAATGTCAATTACTTGTTCAACCGATTCCAGATCAACCTGAACAACCGATCATTCCACAGAAACAACAACAACAACAACAGTCTCGACCGGCAACTAATTTAAAAAATCATAGTCGATCAACATCGACACCTCCTCTTTCTCGAAATCGAAATTCTAATAGTCGAATTCCGACTATGACTTTTGTAAATTCAAATAGAAAAAAGTAATCATCGTCGAATTGAATTATTTTCAATAAACAAATAATATTTTCCGAACCGTTATTATATATTTTCAGTTTTTTCACTTAGTGAGGAGAAAAACTTCTAATTCAATTTAAACATTCGATATTTTTCTTGATGGAACGTCAGATTGAGAACAAAGTTCGTTCGTTCGTTGATCATGACAAAACAGATTTCGTAATTGCAAACGAAAATTCGGTGTGGAAATATAAAATATATAAAAACTCGTCACTGGATTCGTGTAGAATAAAATCGACGAAATAACATGATAGAGAAAGAATTTCGATGATCGTTCTTGATTTTTATCAACAAATATAAATGCATAAGTTTCTTCGATACAATTCGGTATTGATGAAAGAATAATTGCGATTGACATTAACAATAACATTCGAGATAATTGTCGATCACTATTCAAATGAATCGATCGATTATGTTCTTCGAGAATTTTCAATTGTTTTAATGTTAAAATTCCGAAGATACTCAAAAATAGAATCGGAAAAATTCCATGTAAACACATTTGAAAGACGTACAAATAATAATACGAATATTTTATTGATAAAATTTCACATCGACCTGCTTTCGATACACCAAAATAGATCATTAACGGAATGTTATGTAATCCAATGAGAAAACCTAAACTCAAAATGACGATTAACGTTTGTTTTTTCGTTGTAATTAATTCACGTATATAAACATTTCGTGAAGATATTAAATATCGATCGAATATTGCCAAACAAATCGACGATAAAGATATTAAATCAAATGTATGCAAAACATAATATCGTAATTGACATAAAATAAAAACATTGGTTTTCGTTACACGATATTGATAACCATCGAATAGAATTCGTGTTAATAACGGATAGAGAAGAACAACTAAATTAGCAAACGATGATGCAAGTAAATACAAAGGAAGATTCGTTTTTCGATAGGATTGAGACCAAATTGAAAATATTCGAATATTTAGAAGATTGCCAATGATACCAAGTATTGAAATGATGATACCGAAAATAATCATTAATTGATGAGCAAGAAAATCAATTTCTTCGATTTTTTCTGGAAATAACATTTCGATCAATTCGAGAAAGAATAAATCAATAGAAGTTAATCATTAGCATTCAAGATGGCACATGTCATTTCTAATGTCAATTCGAGTTATATATTGACGTTTTTTCCTAGATTGTAAATAAAAACTTTAATCTAAAAAGAATATCAAGAGCTGTTTGAAACTTCATAAAAAGCACTATATCATAGTTTAGTTTTTCATTTTATTAACTCAATTAGTCACGATGATCGAGGTTAAGATTTTGCCAGTACTATCGGTTCAAGTGTAATATTTCGAGATAGATTCTAAAATAAAAATAGAAATATGTAATAAGAACAAAGATATAAATATGACTTGCATGATCGTATGTAAATTTCTAAATTTCCATACGTATGGAATTGATTAGAATTCTTGAAATATTTGATTGATTAAGATATTCTATAAAAGTCTTAAGAACAACAGCGTGTAGGCATTTGATGATGAAGACGAAGAAGAAAACCATCTGGAATAATGACATTTCACCAGTTCGATCGTCTCATGTTATAGATAAAGAACAGATCTGTTTTTAATCAGATGATTTTCATAATAATAAAAACGCAAACAGTTATTTATATAAATTCATTGTGATCTGTCTGTTAATCATATACAATCATATGATGACAAGAATATCAATTAACTTGGATTGATAGCTTTATGGCAAAGATCGACTGTATTTGGTAGGCGTGTACTTTCTCTCTCGTGAACTCAATAACGATGAATCATCGCCCAAGGGAACATTTTCAAGATATTCTGAAACAATAAAAAATCTACTTGAGCATGATTCCATCATGAAAGTCATTACATTTTATTGTAGGATTATTAAAACATCTTATTGTCTGTTGAGATATGAAAATCTTTTCACGTTTTATTCATTTATAACTACATCAGCGTTTTTTCTCTCTCTTTTTCTACGCAAAAAGCAGACAGACACAACAAAAACACGTTGTCAACATGTATAGCATACGTAAACATATCCATTTGACTTTTTTTTTGGGTTCGATGTTATAAATGTTCAGTTGTATCGACTGGATTTAGATTCGATGCAACATTAACTTGATTGGCCAATCTAAACCTTCGACGTCGAAATAATTTATACAATTCTTTTCGGAAATTAGGCGTGGATAAGAAAAAGATATAAAAACAGCAAATAGGATTGGCAAAAAACATAAGTGCAGCTATTGTATGTGTAAGATGAAGAATATTCGATTCCGGTTGATTGTGATATTTCAACCAAAGGTCATGAATTTGTTCGAAACAATTCGGAATTGTCGAAATAATAATTAAAATTGATATTAATAAAACCATTCGAGATAATTGTTTTTCACTACGAAAAAGATTTCGTTGTTGAATTAATTTCAATTGTTTAAATGTTAAAATTCCGAAAACGAAAAGAAATAACATGGGAATTAAACCATGTAAAAGTATATGATAAACAGTAATAAAATAATATGAATAAATGACTGAATTAATTTCACATTCAGTATCATCTTCAGACAATTCCGAATAGAAAAGTATAGGAATTCCATGAAACATATTCAAACAAATAATGATGATCACGATGAATTTTGCTCGTCGTTCAGTTGGATTCAATTGACGAATATGAGCTTGACGTGATGACATTAAATACCGATCTAATGTTGCCATACAAACACATGTCAACGAAATTATATCGAATGTATGTAAAATAAAATATGAGAATTTACAATAGATAATCGATGTAGTCGCAGTTAGTTCATAGTGATAACCATCGAATAGAATACGAAGTAATAGAGGATAGACTATGATGATTAAATTTGATATTGAAGTTATTAATAAATAAAGAGAACTGTTATTTATTCGTTGGTTTTGATTATCACGAGATGTTAACGGCAGAAATGAACACCATTTAGAAAATATATAAATATTCAATAGATTTCCAACAAAACCAAGTACTAAACTAATTATACCAATGATGATCATCAATTGACTTGAAAGATTTTCTATGAGTTCATCGAACGACATTGTTTTTGTAATGATTAAGTGCTAGACGTCTGTTCAAGTACGTTTTCTTTACAAAAATGAACTCATTCAAAAAGAACAGTGCAAAAACAGTAGAATACATCCTTTTCTCGGTACGATATCTATTTTATGAGAAAGTTTATTAGATACAAAAGAGTTAATGAGATTTTACGGAGACTTAAAATAAAAATAATTAGTTCGGAAGCAATAGCAAATATCCAGATCAAATCAGGGTTTATCAACTATCTTCAAGTAATCGAACGATGTGCTACTCAACAATTCTATAATTAATGAGAAACGTTTGTGATGGAGCAAAATTTCAGTGGGGAGCTCCTTTTCATAATTAGAGAATCTTAAAATAGAAAATCAGCTCGATTAGAATATTCTAAGTTTGTTTATGATGTAAAACATGCAAAATAATATTACATTTTTGTCCTGATTAATTCCTAAGCTACTTTTGATTGACTTAGTTTTAAAAAATATTTCTAGATAAATGAAAGCTTATTAAACGAGTTAAAGGATCAGAAATTTATTCTTAAAATCAATTTCAGCACATAACACTCTCATTCTTATTTCGATCGGGTTTGAATCGTATGAATACGTTGATTTTCATCAGGATGAAGTGCGATTTGTTTACATTGAAATAAACGTCGTACATGAATACGAAAGTTTGTTGTTGAAATATAATAAATATAAAAGCTCGACACTGGATTTGTATAAAATAAAAGCGATGCAATAACATGAAAGAGATAAAAACCAGGTGAGAATTCTTCATCATTTTGATACATGATAACGTAATATAATTGTTCGATTGAATAGGGAATTGCTGAAAGTATCACAGCCGATGACATTAATAGAAGCATTCGATTCATTTGTTGATCGATATTTGAGTTTCTATTCATACGGATTCTTAAATTTTTCAATTGTCGAAATATGAAATATCCGAAAATAGTTAAACATATTATTGGCAATAGACTATGAAGACAAATTTGAAAAACATATAAATAATAATAATGATAAACTAATGATTGAATTGCACATTTACCAGTTGGAGAAATATTGTAGAATATAGCAATTGGAATACTATGTAAACTATGAATGCAAATAATAAATAAAATAATTAATTTCGTTCCTCGTCTCGTTGTACTCAGTTGTCTTAGACGAACTTCTCGTGATGAAATCAAATAACGATCGATTGTCGCCATGCAGAGACATGTCAATGAAATTAAATCAAATGTATGTAAACAATAATATCGAAATTTGCAAAGAAGAAAGATTTGATTTGTTTGTATTTGAAAATTTTCTTGATCTATTATTAAACGAGTTACAAACGGATAAATAATAACGAATAAATTTGCAATTGAACATATTAATAAATAGACTGGACTGTTGCTTGTTCGTTGATTATGAGACTTCGACCATTTGAAAAAAATATAAATATTCAAAAGATTTCCAATTGTACCAAATAAACACATTACAGCTCCCACAACAACTAAAAATCGATATGCAAATGTTTCAATATCAACCATTTGTACTTTGTTTTTCGGAAAAAAAACTCGGTTTCTTCAAATTACAGTGTGCAGATACTGGGTGTGAATATTAAACGTTAATGGTCTCGTCTTATACTGAAGGCAGTATGGTTGAACTAATACACTTCTATTATCATGAATTTGCTTACAGGCACTCTCGGAATAATTAACTGATGTCTCTTTTTTTTTCGATAGTGATTTCATTTGACAACTAGCTCGAATTTCAGTCAGTTGATCTTTGTTATAAGCACAATTAATTCCTGGATTTTTCAACTCTACGTGATTAAAATTCTGTCCTTGCTTTTTTATTTAATTAAAACGATAGACAAAGATGCACCGTAACCGAGAATAATTGTTGCAGCGACTATTTTCGTCTGATTACGTTAAAATTTGATGTCGAAGCGAAATAAATATAAAAACAACAAACAGGATTTGTATAGAAACATAAATTTTCTTTTTCTCTTTTATTTTAATAGAAAAAAAAGCAAAACCAAAACTAGAAATGTGTTCATGTTCTTGCGTTTTGTTGTGCATGAAGAAGTGCATGGAGACGATCGGTCGCTTGTTGAAATTTCGTTGATTCACGAATGAATTGTTCAATTGAAAGCGATGGTTCTTGATGGATAAAACTCATAAGATTCGTACGATTTGAATTCGTTTGACGCCATTGATACAATTGTTTACGTATTTGATCAGCTTTTGTTTTCACTCGAGGAGATATGTATTCATCATTTGTCTGTTCAAAATATGCATAACAATCAGCTAAACTTTCGAGAACAATGTTTATCCAACGGAATGATTGAGTTTTTGTATCTGAAAGTTACCACGAAAAAATCGAATTTTTTAGCGTGAGAAAGAATTTACCTAGAAGTTGAGCGATGTTCTGAAAGATGACGATCGCTTTTTGATAATCTCGTTGTTGTCGATAGAGAAGACCTAAACTAGCTTTCGTAACTAAATAATGAAAGCTATTGGGCGGAAGACAAAGTTTGTAGATTTGCAAACAAATTTCTAATTCATTTTCTGCTGCATGAAACCTTTGGAAATTGAAGACAAAAAAAGAATATTTTCTCTTCGATCTTTGATCTCTCATCTTACATTCGACTACTTAGATAAACAGCCGATTGTAAACGATGAACTTGAGCAAGTTTAAAACTAACCGAACCGAACACATCCTTGGCAATCGCAGAACATTCTTGAAGGTGTCTCATAGCTTCATCGAACATTTTCTGAGTGTTATCCGATTGATTCGTTGCTAGACGTGCTTGTAAAGCATGTACCAGCGTCATTTTATAGGAAAATAATCGTATACGATTAGTGACACCGAGCCAATCGTGAGCTATACGATAGGCTTCGTAGGCATGATGATAGTAAACATTTGGCGATGATTCAATCATCGGTGTCGTTGGATGAAATGGTGGTGGATTATTTCGAGATGAAGAAGAAGAAGACGACGAATTTACTGTCGATGCAAGAGTTATGAGACTTTTCGATAGGACACGATGACATTGAGCAACAGCAAGAGATTCATAACCATAGACTGTTCGAGCACGATTGTATGTATACTTCGAGAAGATAAAATGATCGACTTCATTTGTTTTGTCAAAGAAGATTTACCTGTGCTAATTCAACGGAAGATACATCTTGAATGAATTCATTTGAATATTGAGATAATTGTAATAAAGCTTGAACATATTTTGGACTATTTCGATTCAAATATTTTCTAGAAGAAATTTTATTTCAAAAGAATATTTTTGCGGAAAACAAAATTGTTCTTCTACGCTGCGTATTGAACAGCCATGATAGCAGTCGATTGAGCTTTATTCATAATCCATTTCGCTGTGAGACCTTGCGTCAACGTACAAAGTAAATCGACAATTAACGAATGATTTTCTTTGTCAGCAAGTTTTAAACCTCTGAAAATTCATTACAAAATCTCGTCTCGAATTCGAAAATGCTGCCTACCGATAACTGTATTGAATACAAGCATCGAAATTTCCGTCTTCATACGCTGTTTGACTCGATACCGCATAGAGCCACGCTTGATCATCACACGGAATTTCTATTGGCAAAAAAAAGACAAAGCTCATCGATTTATGAGAAAAAAAACCGAATTTTTACCGATATTTTTTGCTTTTAAATTATCAGCAATTTCATTTGCAGCTTCGATTCGAGCCCACGCTTGTTTAATATCAAGATTTTGATTATGAATTTGTACAAGTGCACAACATGAACGAAATAAATAAATCCAAATATTCGTTTGTTGTTTATTGATTTGTTTGGTTAAGGTTTGTACAATTGATTCAATGATTTCACAAGCATAATCATATCGTGCATATTGAAATAAGAATTCATAGAAGAAAAAGCCTTGTTCGATTAATGATGAAAATTCGTATTGTTCGTTTTGCGAAAGTAAATGTTGATAGATTCGAATTAATTCTCGATCGTAATGAAGACCATTGATTGTCGAAAGCGAATGGAAATATTTGAAGAAATAATGATGAGATTTTTGATTGACAAGAAATGTTTGAATAATATCGAATTGAAACAGATTTTGATTCAAAAGTGTTGGATCTTGTTTATGCAAACGAATTAACAATTCTAATCGACGCATATGATCGAATATTCGTCGTTCATTAAGAAGTTGTTCTTGATCGTAAGCATGTGTCGAACATGAAAGTTCTTCGAATAAATTTTCCGGTATCTGACCAAAAAACAAAAATCAATTGAAATTTAATTAAAAAAAAGAACTAATTGAACTATTTTGAATTACTTGACAATGACAAGGAAGATTATCGATAACTTTATGAAAACTACCTCGAATGAATATTTTATTCATTGCATAGGGATCGAATTCCATATGAGTTATTTGTTGGTCGTCATCGAAGGTTTCAATTTGTGTATTTTCAATGATTGTGTTGTCGAGTAAATTAACCAGTTTCGAATACATAATTGGATTTTCAAGGAGAATATTTCGAAAAATTAGAAACCAATTGCTTGGTCGTCGATGATTTTCATTGAGAAAACAATCGATTAATCGTCGAGCTCGATCGATTTTCGATGAGCCATGATTAATAAATTTCACATCTTTATCCGACGAAATGATTTCGGTTTCGACAAGTTTAGGTACCAATTCATCGGCATCGAGCTGTTGAATTAATGCAATACGATTGATACGTAAACGTTTCGCCTCTGCTTCATGTCGATCCATTGCTTATTTAATACACTTCGTATTAGTTACGACGTTGACAATGAGAAAGAAAAAAAGAAAGAAATTGATTTGTTTTCAAGAAAAAAATATTTATTTGATTGGAATTCATGTTGTTTTCTTTTCTCTTTATTACATTTGATAGAACATACACACATACGCACAAAAGAAGAATTTCTGTCGTTGTTGTTGTTGTTATGAGTATTCTCTTGTTCTACCGAATCGAACATTATCCAATTGTCGATAGAAATCGTGATCAATCATTAAGAAATCATTTCGTTGTCGAATATCTAAATATTTTGCTAGACAATACGGAGCTATTCGATCGCGTTCGAACAGAATTTTATTCGCAAAAAAATGCGGACTCGTTGTTAAATGCCAAAGATCTTGATAGTTAAATATGCAAATACCTCGAACGAATCCGCCACGACAAAGACGAGCTTCAGGTCGATCGATCCAAATCTTGTATCGTGTCATGAACGTTTTCTGACTTAGATCATGATCGTACGGATAATAGCCCGGTGTTTCTTTCCATCGATTGATAATTGCATAGTAATGTTCGTCAGGTACGAACGTTCCATTTAAATATTCATACAAATCTCGAACTCGTCGATTTGTATGAATAAATTCGACTGCAGTTCGTGTTAATAATACATGAAATTCACCTTTATAAACAGGTTGTTTTATTGACGATGGAAGAGTTTTATTAATAAATGTATTTTGTTGTCGAAGTTGTGATCGATAGACTAATGATGTAATATCATTTTGTTGATTGTAGAATTTTAAAATTTCGTTAAATTCTCGACTAGTTTTCAATGGTACATCCGAACTGCCAAGATTGAAATAATATTTCCATTGTTGAGAATGTTCGAGAAGTTTCTTTTGACATAAATGTTCGGCTTCGATCACAGAAAATTTGCCCCATGTTACATTCAAACGTTTATTGGGAAAGATTATATTTTCAACACATTTCGAACGACTTTGAATCGATGCATAGAGTTCATCCGAAGCTTTTAAATCGATATGAATACAAAATACATGATGTCGTTGATAGATTAATCGTAGGAGATAATCGAATTGATCGATATTTGGATGAATTAGAATTGTAAATGCAATGGAATCATTCGATGATACATCAGCTGTAAATTGTTGAAAGAATGTACAATCTTGAGGATAGATAAGATAGTTTGAAGCTTCAGAATTCAATTGATCGTATTCTTTTGAAGTTAAAGTTAAATTTGGAATGCTAATCAATCGTCCACAAAGAGAATAGGATAGGAAATGATCGATTTCTGTCGGATTAACTAATGGATTCGATTGAAAATTCAAAATCCAAATCCAAATATAAATTCCAACGAAGATTAAAATCACTCGACGAATGTATTCTAAAAGTAATAAGAAAGAAAAACAAACATTTAACTAGATTTTTTGTTTACAAATAAATGATAGATTTGAAAAGATTTCATCATCTTTTATGAAATAATAGAAATCGGCTCCTATAGGCATGATATGATAGTTATGACCATAGGGAATCTGTTTGGTTTGTTCGGAACGAGAATTTGTATCGATATCGATCATGACTTGATGGATACAACCATCGCCAATATATTCTCGAAGAATAGTCTCATTTTTCAATAGATTTTCTACTAGATTTCTTATAATTCGTGATTGATAATACCAATTTAAACGTATGATAAAAAAATTATTATAAATACAAATATCAGTTCGATATTCAGGCGGAACAATTGAATTCATCGTCTGATCAGTTTCTTTATATTTTCCTCGATAGAAATAATCGAGTCGAGTACGTTTCATATATTCGAATAGATCATCAGAGATACTATCGAACAAAGATGAATCATCATCCATACGCATCAGATAATCATACTGATTTTGGATAATAATTGGATGGTAGAATACATCGTGGATCCAAAAACGACACATCAAACGATAGCTCATCGGTTTTTCGATGTACGAGCTCGGATTTGGTTGAATAGACGTTTGAAAATTGACGGATGCAAATAAAATTCGAATATTTGGATAGATAATTGTTAAACTTGAATTGATATGTTCACGCATTGATAAAGTGAAATTTTCATCATGAAAAATAATAAATGGATAGGAAACACTTTGATATTGAAAATAAAATCTCATGATTGAATTCATCATATTCATTGTAAGTTGAATCGATTGATTTGTACTACGAATTAATGTTACAATTGCAGCATGTGGTAACGTTCGATTATTTAGATTCAATGATTTATTTTGAATGAAAACAGGAAAAGTTAGAATGAGTAGAAAATTGAATGAAGCAGATAATCGTCGATATTTTCTGTACATTTCAGTTAAGGTGTGATTATAAGCCTATTTTTTTTATTGTACTTACGTTTTTTAAAAAAGTATCTTCGATAAGAATTACTAAACCACATGACCATGTCGAGATAGAGAGCGAAAAAAAACACACAAAGACTAGTTTAGTTACGTTCTGCTTCAATGCGTTTTTGTTCATATTGAAAGGTGAGACAAATCGAATATATGATATGCAAATAAAACACAGGATCAATTTATTTATTTATTTTTTCAAACTAAAAATTATATATGTATAAATAAATATATATATATATATATATGTGTGTGTGTGTTAGTCTAAAAAGGTTTCGAAAGGATTACAAGAAAAACTAGAAAAGTAAGTACTAATTGATTATTAGTTTGAAAAGTGAAGGCATGATTTTCAGTGACCAATGATCGTTGTTCGATATCTAGTTCGCTATCATCCGAATTAAAACTTCGAAATAATAAACGACTACCAAGTTTTTGAACTTTTCGATAAGTATTTTCAATTAAATGCGCACTATCATCGTGTAAATAACGAAATGCATGGAGTTGTCGTAAAGAAATTGGTATAGGATCGACAACTACAGTCCAGAGAACTGTTTCGAAACAGGGCGGTGTTGTTAACGAACCATCATATCGATAATAACGCGAAAGACGACGTTCACCGATAAGAGATTTAAAGTCGATCTTTTCAGTAACATTTATTCGTTGATATTGACCTCGAATATGTCTCAAAGCTTTGACTAATGGTTCGAGTAAGGGATTTGGCTCATCGGTTATCTAAAATACAACGTATTTATTCAATGTGAGAAAGTGCACACACTTACTTCAAAGAATGCGCCGATAACAGCAAGACCTCGAATATTTGACATGGCCGCAGCAATCGTTGGATATAAACTTGAATAACTAACCATATGCATCTAAATGCAAAAAAAAAATTCATTGATTATAGAAGTTTTGCTTAATTGTTTGTTAAACGGACTTCGAGCGGATAACTTTTGCCTTCGTTCTGATGTTCAGATCCGACATTATTATCATTGGCATGACCCCAATGAAAATGAACTTGTTGAACATTGTAATCTTCACTCGATGGTGAAAGATCTTTTATAACATAATGATCATGAATAGTGAGTTGAACTAGTCAAAATAATAAACATTATACATATATATATATGTATATCTAATCTATCAACCTGTTAAACCGCTATTGAAAAGTTCGGCTTGATCTTCCGAATACGATTCTTGAAGAAGGATCGTTTTAAGACGAGGATTGTAATGCGAAATACCATATTCAAGATTAATCGGTGATTGTGAATTTCCTGCACAATATCGATTTCTACGAGACCATATTTTTGTATTATTGTAAGACCATTGACCTGTTATTTATACATATTTAATACGTCTGAATAAAATCTATGATTACTATTCAAATCACTTACTGAAACCTAAATTACCAAATACAATAGGTAAAAGCATCAAGGTCGTAGTTATAACGAATAACATTCTTTCGGTGCACCGATAAAATAACTTAATAATCTGCAAATATGAAATGGCTTTGGTTTTTATTTGCCTCTTTTTTCTTATTATTATTATCACTAAGATAAAAAAATAAACGTAGCTTAACAGGTGTATTAACATGATAAGAAGAAGAGAAAAAAACGAAGAAGTATACGTATAAAAAGTGATGAATTTATAAAACACCTTCAAACTTATGACGTTATTGTCTAAATAAATAAACAAATAAATGAAAATTTTGTACTCAAATTTGCCATTTTCGGACATCGAAGAAAAAAATATCTACTCTACTTCTCTTATCTCAAAATCCCTTTTTCAAAAAACGGGTAGCAGGACGATCTCTCTACCGTTTAGATATGGTACACTAGAAAGTAAAGACTATCGATCCAGGAGTTATTTATCATCAGCTAAGAAAAACCCTGAAATAATTCATTTGTATATAAACATCTGCTGGTATCGTAAATGAGCGAGATCGTTTAGTAATGTCATTGGTACCTAAATCTATCAATAAATGTTCGCAAACAGGGCGATAGAACACGCTTAAATAATTGCCATCGTCAATATTTTGAATAGAGAGAGAAAAAAAAAGTATTTTGGTTGAATAACCTGTAAATTTAGGTTTTTTTCTTCTTCTTCTCCTTGTTTGTGATTAATGGTTATTCATTTGTTAACAAGTATTTAGTTCGAAATTATATACGCACTTTTTGTTCTTGTCCTTGCGAACATAAATTGTTCGTTGATGATTCTTTTCGCACTACGTGTCAAGGTTAGAAAAATATTTTTTTCAAAGAAATTCCCATCAAAGCGAAATTAATGTCGATGAATATATTTATTTGTTTCAAACAAAAAGAAATCATCAATTGCACAAGATTTTCATCAAGGTGTTGCCTTTTTTTGTAATAATAAATGAAACTAATTGATCTTTATACGAAAACAAAAAGCCAAAGACAATAACAGAATTTTAGAATAGTTTTCTTTTTTTGTACAAAATTATGAGAAGATAATTAATCACGCGATTCCGATTGTTGACTCGAATCGGATAGACTTCGTTTGTTTCTTACACGTTTCGTTCTAAATAAAAACACGAGATGACTAAATCCGATTTTGTTCAATCGATTGATCTTTACTTTGCACGTCGTTTATTAGCTGTAGATGTGTTTGTCATTGATCTTGATGTTGGTTTTTCACTACTCGTTGTACTTTCATCTTCATCATCGATTTCTTCATCAAGATCTTCGTTTAATGGTTGAGTATTGGTTTCAGATACTAAGCAAAAAAACAAAAATGTTTGTTTAATTCTATTTTTTTTTCTTCTGCTAACTTACAACTACTAGTTTTCTTATTTGCTGATAGCTCTTGCATGATTTCTCGATGTTTACGAATATTTTTTCGACGTTCTTTTTCTCGTTCGCGTTTGAGTCGATCTCGGCCGAGTAACTAAAATAAATCAAATCGAGATTTTCATTCTCTCTTTGTTTGTTGTTTTTGGTCTGAATATTTTTACTGTATAAGACGTTGCAGATGAATAGGAAAAAAGTCGATCTGATTCTCGAAATTTTGATGATTTATCACTTGAAAATATCGAATATTAATTTCACAAGAGAGATTTTTCTCGTTCGTACCTATTATTTCCGCTTGATGTATTTAAACAATTGCTCCAACCTCGAATACAATTGCCTGTATCTTGTGTTTGTTTGAGATAGCTCGTTTCGAACGCATAAATTTGTTCTTCAATATCCGACAGTGATTTCTACAAAATGAGATCATTTTTGCTTTTCAATTGTGAAAACAAAACCAACTTCGATCTCTTCTTTTTTCTTCAATAATTGCGCTAATTCTGCACGTGTATCACGAAAAACTGATGTTTTGTCTTTATTTGCTGTTGGACTTGCCGCAGTTGTTGTTGCTGTGGCAGTCGCAGTTGTAGTAGTGGTGGTGGTGGTGACTGAGGGCGTTGTCGATGCAGATGTGGAATCTTTCATAATGCTCTTCTTCTTTTCTTTTACATTCAAACAAAAAAACAAAAAAAAGATATTTATCTATGCACGTAGGTCGATTAGTTCATCTAAAGAAATTGAAATAAGATAGAGCTTATTGAGTTTTATGGAAATGTTTTATTTTTTTCATCAGAAGATCTTGTGTTTAAGAGAAAGAAGTACAATAAGAACAAGAAAGAAAGAAAAAAAAATAGTAAGATGATGATTTATTTATTGTCCTGTAGAGATAAAGAGAGATCATTGTAATGTGTAATTGTCAGTTGATTTAATATTCTTCGCCTTCACCTTCGCCTTCGCCCTAAACAAATCAATTCGAATTAGGATTTTGAACAACAAACAAAATCCAATCAACTTACTTCAACTGAATCGACGCCAACTTCTTCGTAATCTTTTTCCAAAGCAGCTAAATCTTCTCGTGCTTCCGAGAATTCACCTTCTTCCATACCTTCACCGACATACCAGTGAACGAACGCACGTTTAGCGTACATTAAATCGAATTTATGATCAAGTCGAGCCCATGCTTCAGCAATAGCTGTTGTATTCGATAACATGCAAACAGCACGTTGTACTTTAGCTAAATCACCTCCAGGAACAACGGTCGGTGGTTGATAGTTAATACCGACTTTGAAACCAGTTGGACACCAATCAACGAATTGAATCGTTCGTTTGGTTTTGATTGTTGCAATTGCAGCATTGACATCTTTGGGTACGACGTCACCACGATACAAAAGACAGCAGGCCATGTATTTGCCATGTCGTGGATCGCATTTAACCATTTGATTGGCTGGTTCGAACACGGCATTGGTGATTTCAGCGACAGTTAATTGTTCGTGATAGGCTTTTTCAGCTGAAATTCAAGAAAAAAAAACAAAACAATTTTGTTGTTTGTTCGGTAAATAGACTCGGATGAGTAACAAACCGCTGATGATCGGTGCATATGTAGCCAATGGAAAGTGAATACGAGGATAGGGTACTAAATTCGTTTGAAATTCAGTAAGATCGACATTGAGTGCACCATCGAAACGTAATGAAGCTGTAATTGACGAGACAATTTGTGCAATCAAACGATTTAAATTGGTGTATGTCGGTCGTTCGATGTCCAAATTACGACGACAGATATCATAGATGGCTTCTGCAAATAACACAAACGAATTCTTATTATTATAAAAAAAAGAAAAACAAACGCCTAGTCTACGAACCATTGTCAACCATAAAAGCGCAATCGGAGTGTTCGAGTGTTGTGTGTGTTGTTAGGATTGAATTGTATGGTTCGACGACAGCTGTTGAAATTTGTGGTGCTGGATAGACAGCAAATTCGAGTTTCGATTTTTTGCCATAGTCAACACTGAGACGTTCCATCAAAAGTGATGTGAAACCTGAGCCAGTACCACCTGAAATCAATGGATTGAACGAAATTGTTCGGTTTTCAAAAAACGAAATTTACCTCCGAAACTGTGAAAAATAAGAAAACCTTGAAGACCCGTACATTGATCGGCTAATTTTCGAATACGATCAAGTACAAGATCGACGATTTCTTTACCAATTGTATAGTGACCACGAGCATAATTATTAGCTAATCAAAAACAAAATGAATTCATTTTAATTCAAACTTTTTTTTCTTAGTTTTTACCAGCATCTTCTTTGCCAGTAATCAATTGTTCGGGATGAAATAATTGTCGATAAGTACCCGTACGTACTTCATCTGAATGCAAACAAAACAATATCGATTCTTCTTATATTTCGTTGTTTTTCTCTTACCAATAACAGTTGGTTCCAAATCAACAAAAACAGCTCGTGGTACGTGTTTACCAGCGCCAGTTTCGCTGAAGAAGGTGTTGAATGAATCATCACCTCCACCAATTGTTTTATCCGATGGCATTTGTCCATCGGGTTGAATACCATGTTCTAAACAGTATAATTCCCAGCAAGCATTACCAATTTGAACACCGGCTTGGCCAACATGGATCGAGATACATTCACGCATGATCTATTTAACATTAAATCATTTTGGCTCGTTTTCTTTTTTTTTTTGGTTAAAAATTTCATACTTCTTCTTTTGTTTTGTATAACGACGGTTACTGGTTGATTATTTTTCTTCTTGTACGTCTCTTTGTTGCGACTGACTGACAGAGTGAGCGAGTCAGGCTGAAATGTTATATAGAGCGAATGTGTAACGAAGACGACGAATGAAAAAAAATACGACGACAAAGAGAGAGAGAGAGGGAGAGAGAACAATCCTCGGGGTAATGGTGGCAGTAGCAGCAGCACCCCGAGATGAATCATCACATTTTTCTCTTGTGAAACCCGACAGAAGTACAAGTTTCTATTGGAGACACCCGAAACAAACTCAAACGAAAAAAAAAAGAAGAAAAACTCCCCTAGAAACCATTATAACAATAACAAATTCGTTGTGCAGCTCGGTTTGTTTGAATAATAACAAAAGAAAAAAAAATGAATTTCTTTGTGATTAAGAGGGTGTCTTGTTGTTTTTATATATTCCGGATGTGAGATTAAGAAAAAAAGAAGAAAAAAAAACAGAAAATTCTAATGAAGAAATTTGCGTTGCTATTAAAAAGAAAAAAGAAAACTAAAAGGAAGAAAAACGTATGAGAATCATGTTCTTCTTTTATAAGAATTCTATTCGATAAATTGTCGTGTTTAAAGTGATCGATTGTTTTTCATCTTATTTTTGTCAATCAGAGGATTTTTCAAAACGAATATGGGTGCTAAAAAAACGAAATTAAATAAAAACATTCTCAATTTATTAGTCGATCGAACACAACGTAAGAGAAACAATCGGAGAATCTATTGAAAAGTTCTATTGTTGTTTTTTTGCTCTTTGTCCTTCAGGTCCAGCTGAAGAAATAAAATCGATGTGCGTAAGTTCGAACAAGTCGAATAGCCAGCGAATTTGATTATTTTTCAAGGTACGAGATATTTCTTCAACATTTTCCATTGGGTAAAATCGAGTCACCACAAGTAAATTCGAGTGAACAACAACAAAAAAAACACGAAGAAGAAATGTTTGACTTTTTTCAAGGATCTCTGGAGATGTTTACAGAAATTTTCACTTGCGTCTGCGCATCATTCCGATCCGAAAGCGATCGAACGGCTCTATCGTTTATTCGACGCACAAAATCCAGTAAAACCGAAGAATTTGCCTTTGCTTTGATTTCATTTTCATTGAATAGAATCCGAGACACGATGGAAGTATCGATTTCGTTCTATTTATGTACGTTTCACATATTCTCGAACACGGTACACCAGCTCAAAAGATTGGCCGTACGATAAAACCAAAAAGGACTTTGACACTGAATTGTTGTTTTGTTTAGTATATTTCGAATCATTGGATGTCAATCGTGATCGGATAATAACACGAGATGATCTCGAACAATGTCTTCCAGCTACTGTTGAATCTCAACAATTAATTCCACAATTGCTCAAACAATGGGATATTGTAATTAGACAAACAGAAAAACGAATCGAGAAAGAAATCAAATATTAATTTGAAATTTTTAGAATAGAGATGGTGTTGTCAGTTTCGATGATTTCGAACGATATATTATGACGAATCCAGATCTAATTCCAATGTTTGGTGGCGTTCGAGATCGAATTCGACTCGATAGTGTCACAATTCCGTCACAACAAATCGAAGATTCAGCAACTCAACAACGTATCAACATCAATCGTGGAATATTCATCACATCTCAATAAGAAATAAAAAAAACTAAAACAAACTGCACAAAACTCTCATCTTTCTTTTTAGTTTCATTTAGTGTTCTTTTTTTTTCTTTCGAAGTATTTTTAAATAAATAAAATAAGACAATAGAATTATCATCAATTCCTGATTTGCACTATTTGTTTGTTTGTTTGTTGTTGTTGTTGTTATTGTTAAAATAAAAAAAAAAAGACAAAGCGCACATATGAATGCTTTACGGCAGAAGAAGAACAAACGAGAGAAAAAAAACAAAAAAAACAGAAAATTCACTGTTTGTACCAATGCGCAGTAGAAAAAGAAACTGAATGCTTTTGTCAATCAAAAAAAAAACGAAGAAAAAGAAGAAGAAAGCATTCTAATCATGCAATGAAATAGATAGATATATATATATTTGTTTGTATATACAAGAGGATTTCGAGAGAAAACCAAAATAAAAAAAAAACAATTCTCTCATTTGATGATGTTTTTCTTTTTAAATAGTAGTAGCAACAACAACAACATCAACAACAACAAGAACAACAAGAACAACAATGAAAAAAAAAACGAAAGAAAGAAAAGACATACATGCATTCCTGAAAACGAAAGTGTTTTGATGGGGTTTTGACGAAAAAGAATCTAGGATGGGGGAAAAGGGAGGAACCATTGATGAATAAAAAGAAAGAAAAAGAAATCATTAAATGTGTTTGTGTTGGGCTTTTGTTTTGTTTCGATTCGTTATTCGACTGCATTCGTCGGTGAAACATCGGGTCGATTGATTTGATGATTCAAACGAAATAATTTTAATATAGATTTTTTCAACTGTCGAACATTATAATCGATCAACGCCTGTTTAGTTAATGCTTCTTCACGTAAAATACAAATTAATGCTAAATGTCGATTGATTTCTTTCAAATAAAGTGCTCGACCACCGGTTAATTTAATAACACTCGATGACATCGAATCGAAAACAGCCGATGCTGGTTCATTGGTCGTTTCGATCAATGACGAATGTTGGTTATTCATAATTGGTGTTGTACCTAATGGAGTTCGAAGATTATTGATTTGTATTTGTTGTTCATCATCATCATTTTGTGTATCTACATTCCATTCGTGTTGTTCATTATCATCATCATCATGAAAATTCTCTCGTTCATGAGATAAATATTCTTCATCGTCATCATCATCATCATTGATCGTTGGTTGATTATTTCCATTGGGTTGTCCATAGATTTCACTCATGTTTATTAATAAATCGATCATATCACAACATAATTCATACATTTGCATATCAGTTGGCGATGAATCATTTGCAATACTGATTTTCGTTTGAACATCGAATAGAAATGCTTGTTCAATGTTTGATGTCGAGAGTAAATAATTGAGCAAACGTTCGAGATGACCGAATTGTGGGATTAATTTTTGAATAACTTTGGAAAATGCTTCGAATATTGAATGATCATAGATTGATGTTAAATGAAAATTGATTAGAATATCTTGTGAATTACTATTCGACATGTGTGTCGATGATGTTTGCCATGCGTCTAATCCGCTAATTGAGTCCGTAAATCGATCACGAACTTGATTATGTATATCTCGTTGTGTTTCAATTTTAACTTCTTCAGATAATTGATCGACTTTATGTATGAAAACTTCATAACGTATTCGAGGATTCAAACGTTTGCCCATTTGTATAATCGTATTTAAACGTAGAATTGATTCGGTATAATCATCTTGAGAATCAATTATATATACAACAGCATTGCAACGTTTCAACAAACGTTCCATATCGTATCCGCCACCGACCATATGTGCCATGGGATCATCATCGTAGGACGATGCTTGACCACTCGTTCCGCCACTGCCACCGCTATTGTGTCCCGATGGGAATACTTGTAATTGACCGGGCAATTCTTGGACTTGAAAGTTAATAAATGAACCACAAGAAAATTGATTCAACGTTAAATGTGGTGTTGACTCAAGAAATTGTGTTTGAGATGGCTGCATTTTGGTGAAAATAACACGTTGTATCGATGTTTTACCTGAACGACGCAGACCGGTTAGTAGAATTCGTGGACGTATGAATGAATGCATGTTGTTGGGCGGTGATTGACCATTGCCACCACCGGAATCATTGACTGTTGACGTTGGATTAATCATTTAGGGAACGAAAGATGTTTTGACTTGATTCGATTTTTTCTATCTGAAGAAGAAAAAAAACAACACAGGCGAAACATATTTCTTTCTGGTCTTGATTTTGCTGCTGTATTATTTGCAATGCAACACACAAACAAATGAAAATCTTGGACTAGGCAATAAAAAAACAAACAACAGAACGAAACGAAATCGAATGAATGATGATGATGGAAAATGTACACAAATTTGTTTGTGTAATTAATTTTGCTTGATTTTTGTTAAGATTGAAATGAGAGAAATTGAACTAGTTCGATGGAGATCCTAGAAGACAACGAACAAATCGATTTCATGTTATTTGAATTGAAAATAAAGTACCTGTTTGATTTGCATCTTCATCATCATCGTACAGTGATGAGATTGTTGGTTGTGTTTTCGTTCGTTCGTCGTTAAATCCCGTTGAATTGGAATATTCATCATTGGATACTGTATTCGATTCATCGAGATCGTCTAATTCCATGTCTTCATATTCTCCGATGCGATCCTGCGAATGTGTCGCCGTATTTGACGAATCATCGTCTTCGTACATTGGCGGAGGTGGTGGTGGCGGCAATGGATGAGCTAAAATGCAAAAGAAAACAATCGAATTTTGATGAATTTGTTCGATTTTACATGGTGGTGGTGTTGGAGGTGGCAGTGGAATGGCTTTGGCGAGTTCGATTTTGATTTGTTTACGTTCAGGTTGTTCGCGCGCTTTGACCGGCGGCAGTGGCACGAAGATATGCTCGTCGTCGGGATTGGGCGGTGTTGGTAGACGTTTTCGTGCGGGAGGTGTGAGAGGACGTTGTTCGCGTTTTTCAGTTGGCGAAGAACTCGATGAGGACGAGGATGATGATGACGAAGAAGATGACGATGAAGAAGACGATGAAGATGAAGATGAAGATGAAGACGATGAACGAGAATGTGAACTCGATGATGACGATGAACTGGATGAACGTTTTCGAGCTTTGGGTTTTGATTGTGATGAATGATGATGATGATCTCGACGACGATCTCGGTCGTAGTAATCTCGATCTCGTTGACGATTTCGATTGGCATAACGTTGTCGAGATCTCGACGGTGGCGAATATTGTCGTCGATGACGATCATATCGATCGTCGTACCGTCGACGAGCGTAGTAATCATCTCGATATCGATGACGTGACGACGATGATGATGAATAATGTTTTCGACGATCGTCACGTTCTCGACTTGAACGACGTTCACGAACCGATGATTGTTTGTCTTTTTTCGGTGTTGGCGATCGAGATTTGTCTTTTTTCTTCTCATCAACTTTAACTATTGGTTCTTCTTGTGGAATGTCAGTGTGATTACCACCATTGACAACTTCAGGCGGCGGCGGTGGTGATTGGCGTTTCTTGGATTCAACTCGAACGATGCTGCTCGAAATCGTGGTTTGTGATTGAATGGGATCGTCGTCATTCGTTGGATGATATGTATTCTCTTGTTCATCATTGATTTCGCCGTTTTGAATCACTGAACGTAAACGTTTGTTCGTCGTTGTTGGATCAGATGCGTCGGTCGATTCCGATGGTTGATCTTGAATATCATTCATTTCAACGAAACGTTTACGTTCTTCAGCTGCCGAACGCCAATGAGGTGGCGTTCGAGATCTCGAACGACTCTTACCTGTGTATCTCTACAAATTCACATCAATTTTTTAATCGAATTCAGAGAGAAAATATTTACCATTATTCCTCGACCTTTTACCGGACGACCGTTGGAATCGATTTTTTTCGATGAACGATGATGATGATGATTTCTAAAGATTGTTTTAGATATTTATTTTGTTGGTTTTCTTCTCCTCTCCTACCGAGAATTATCTTTTTTCTTCGATTTTTCATCGTCACTCGCCGATTGACTTTCATTTTCCGATGAAACTTGACGTTTTTTTGTTTTATCAATGAGACCACAATCGCTAATCATCACTTCTTTCAACGGACGATTACTTTCGGCATCAACTGGAACATTTTCAATCTTATCAACAATCGATTTACCAGATAGAACATGTCCGAAAACAACATGTTTACTAAATAAAATCTCTCAAAACAATTTCGTTTCGTTTTCCTCGAATCTCACCCGTCAAGATGTGAAGCTTTAGCTGTGGTTCTAAAATCAAACGATATTAATTTATAGAGAAAACTTCTTATTAAATCAATAATTTACATGAAAAATTGCGATCCGTTGGTATTCGGACCTCGATTAGCCATCGAGAGGAGATACGGTTGATCGTGTTTAACATCGAAATTTTCGTCTAAATGAAAAACATAAAATAATCTCTGTTTTCTCTCTGTTTGGGTTTGTTACCATCGAACGATGCGCCATAGATCGATTGACTGCCTGTTCCATCGCCTGGAATTCAAAGAGACATCAATAAAAAAAACATTTCTCGTCATAATTACTCGACTAAAAGAGATGAAAACAAGTCTTTATTAGGATCCTTTTTATTTGTATGCGTCTGCCATCACTTATCATTTGTCATTGAATAATTCAAAAAAGGACAACTATAGATACACAGATAGAGAGAGATATTTATAATAAAACATCAATTTTGTTTGGCGTTTTTTTTTTATTTTTATCTTTTTCTGTTGAATAAACGAAATCTTCTGTCTTGTGATTCAATCGTGATTTACCTTGTGAAAAGTCACCTGATTGTATCATGAAGTTTTTGACAATACGATGAAAGAGACATCGTTTGTACGATGTTTTCTCGTCGGTTGAACGACAATAGTAGAGAAAATTTTTACATGTTATTGGACAAATATCATTGTAGAGTTCGAATGTAATTCGGCCGACTAAAATTTTGCAAAAAAAGCAAAAAGAAAATGTTTTAAAATTTTGGCTTTTCAAAATTCGAATGTCAAACTTTGATTGCCATCGATTTCGATATCGAAAAAACATCGTGATCTCGACGTCATATCTAAAGAAGAAAGAAAGCGAACTAACATGTGCTTTTCCGACGCAATATTTAGAATAACCAATAGTAGATTATTAGAGAACTAGCACAAGACAAAGAAAGAAAAACAAACAACAACAAATACGCAAGTTCTTGCCTGTTTACGCCGATGATTGGCTCGTTGTTTCGACCAATCAACGTCGAACAATTGAGAATCAATCGTAGGAAATGAAGAAATTGATTGAAATAAGAATTTTTTTCGTGTTGAATTCGAATTTTGAATTGAAAGAAAATTTTATTGAATTTTACATGTGCGATTCGAGCGACACGATTGATGAAAACAATAGAGCGCGATTAAACCTTTGTCATTACAGATCGATTTTCGATAATAGTCAGTTTAGTTACTTTTGAAGAATCGAAACTTCAACGATGGGCATCACGAATTCGAATACAAAACGTTATACAAATCAATTCAATTCGAATATCTACAGTACACCACCGAAGATTCACACCGGTGCAATACACAATCGTCTTGTTCAATTACAATGTGATCCACGTTCGCCCACAGGTAATAATTCGAAATGAACTCAAATTTTCATTGTTTGTTTGTTTTTGAAGATGGTATTTCTCGAACTCCGATTCAAATCGATAGTCAAATGCCTGGTCCATCGTTGAAATTGTACAATCATGTGTTACCACATATCATCGGTCCGGATTTGACTGTTTCAAATCTTGTCGATCAAGAGAATGAAGTACGTCATCGACCACAAAATTTAACTGTGAACAATTCGGATACGAAACGTACGAGTGACGTTGAACCAACATTAGATCCGAGCAAAGTTTTAACAGCAATTGTCGCCAATAATCAAGGACAATTGCCACCTTATCAATTATAAAAACGAATCAATTTCTTTTTAATTCTTTTTCTTTTCTCTCTGTGTCAATGGAAAATCTTTCTTTTTGTTACATGTGTGTATTTATATGTAATCGATCTTATTTTTCTGATCAATTTACTTCATATATAATTATATGTTCATTTTTTTTTCTCTCTTCTTTCCTCTTTATTATAAACAATCAATATGATTAGGCGAAAATAAAAATCAATATAAAATAATTGCTGAATTATCTGAGATTAGAAAAGCACACACTATCCATACGAATCATCGAGAGAATCTCGAATTTTTTCGTAGGATAGAAGTGTGAGAACAGCAGCTGGAACCGTACGTAGAAGAGCAGGTAGTAATCCTCGATAGAAACCTCGAATACCTTCTTCACGAGCAATTGTTCGTACAGCATCACGAACGTTTTTATATTCTCGAAATTGAACATTCGATGATTGTTGTTGTAAACGTCGAGCATGACCAGCATCTTGCAGACGACTACGAACAATTTCATGTGGATAAGCAACACAAGCAGCAACTAGTTTCGAGAGACTCGATGCGAACATCAACTGACCAGTGGAGAGATGTTGTTGATCGGGCGATGATGAACGGGCAGCACATTGTTTTTTCAAATATTCATAAAGTGGAAATTGAACACCGACGTGAATCTAATGAAAAAGAATTGTTGTTTTCTCTTTGTTGTTGTTGTTGGACTAACCAGACCCCACATGGATGGTATAACGCCTCGATATAATGCGTAGAGACCTTCGGTTTGATAGATTTTCTTTGCAGCATGAAACGAATTTCGATAGTCATCGTTGCGAGTTTGTGTCATCATTCGTGTACGAATTGTCCATATAGGTGCAGTAGCTGTATTCGAAAGAGCACCGGCTGTAATTGACGAGAGGAAATTAACGAAAAGATCACGATCAGAATGAAACTGCGAGAGAATTGATGCATATTGTTTCTTCGACCATTCATATGTCGTAAAATAAATCGCCCAATTCGGAATATAACCCTACACAGATATGAATAAACAACAAAATAAATTCAATGAGATTCATTTTCATACCAACATAGTTGTTCCTAAGCCTTTAAAAAATGCTCGAAAACCTTCTCGTTGAGCTAATCGATACATTGTCAGTAGTAAAGGTGTATCAGGTACACCTTTCGGCAGACGTTTAACTTGAATTCGTGTTTTAACAACATCGAGCGGACTGACAAGTACACTAACGAATGCACCTGATGCTGCACCAGCAATCGTATCTATTCGTGAATGAGTCAATAAAGTTCGATGTTTATCAGGTTTTTCTTTGCTCATATTCTCGTCTGAAAGAATGAATGAATGAATAGAAATAGAGATTGTATGTTTGTCAATATTTTTTATTCAAGTTTTTGTTATCAAGTCAACACATTTAATAATAAGATAAAAAAAAAAGAGAGAGAAGTAAGAATATCTGACAGTGTGAGTCATTGAATATAATTAAAGACATGTTCTAGTGATCTGTGAGAATTTCATGGCGAATTGATTTGACATATTGAGTTGGACACCAGTAGATCCAAATAATTGATTGTTCACTTTTGAAAATGAGAAAACAAAAGTGTAAAAATTCGATTCGAATCAAATTCGACTTACGTTGTACCAGTTTGAAAGCCAACGATCGAATAACCATCGTGACCTTCGATAGGTTCATCGACAATATTTCGTATATGTCGCATGGGAATTTTCTTCGTTGTTTCAGCTGAGAAAAATTTAAAAAAAATGCATTCGAAATGAAATTCTTGACATTTTTGCTGCCTACCTGTATTAATCCATAGTTCGTCAAGTTCGAGTTTAAATGTTAATCGAGCTTTTTTAGCTGAATGATTTAACATTGACATGAAAAGGCCATCGATCGATTGAGGCAATGGATCGTTTCGATTACGAATACCGATCTGAGCATTATCTGGTTTACCTAAACGAATCATTCGTTCGTTCATTCATCGATATTCATCGAAAAACAAACCAGTTTTCAAGACTTTTTCATGTCTTGTTTGTTTACATAGAGATTCTTTCTTATTTGTTGTCGATGTTTGATCATCAGTGATATTATCTTTCGATCCCGTTGAATTGACATTAGCACGTGTTGTTGAAAGAATTTCTGAACGTGTTGCACCGACTAATAATAATGTTTGTCCATCGATAATATTTAAATCTTTTAATGTCGTTGTTGCATCATTATGTTTAACACTTGTTATTGATTTATTAACTAATTTTTGTACATGTGGTTCGACATCCGTTAATTTATCGATTTTTTCTTTTAATTCTTTTAATGTTTCGTACAGATCGCATTCGATAGGAAATGTTTGAGTTTTATAACGAATATTCAATATAATTGGTATTTTAATATTACTATGTTGAGTCGACGAAATATCATTCATTTTTATAATTGAAATTCTATAAAAACGAAAAAAAAAAACAAAGACAAAATTCCATATGAAATAACGTGATTCTATGTCGAAAATATTGTTTGTTTTTAATGTGATAAGTAAATGTATATTGTCTAGAAGACCAATAAAACTATTTATTCTTTTGGTTTCGATGGGTAAATTGGTTAACCAATCGAATATTGAATACGTCTTCTTGTAGTAAAAATAGACGCGAAAGTATCGTGTGTCAAAAAAAAACTATCCGTGCAATTGCGATTTCTAGACGATGAAATGCTCGCTCAAATTTTACAAGATCTTTATGTGCCCAAAGAATTACTCGATGGTCTAACTGAAGAACAGAAACAGATACTTTTCTGTAAGATGCGTGAAGAACAAGTGAGAAGATACAATGAACGAGAAGAAGATTTTAGTCAAAAAAATATTCAAATTAAAACACGAACTAAATCGAAACAAGTCAGTTTTTTACTTGATAATAATGGAAATGAATGGTGTTGGGTTATGGGCGAACCAAAACCAAAGTAAAATTCAAAGGGATTTGTTTTATAACGAAGAAAATATTTGACTTTTAGAATTGATGAAATCAATCGAAAGAATCAATCAAAGTTTGTCTTTTTATGTTTTTAGTTTTCTCGGATATTTATTAATTTCTGTAGAAATCTCGAGAATATTAATCCATCATCATCGACTAGTCAAATAGATCAGTAAAAATTGAATGATTATTTCTCTATGAAATGAAAATTGTTTTCTCTTAGACAAAAACAAACCGAAGAACTTCCGAATTATCTTAACGAAGCTCGTCGTTTATTTGAACGTTTAGTTTCGGTAAACAAATAGTTTTGTTGTTGTTGTTTTTTTCTCTCTCGATAATGTTTATCTAAAAATAGACTCAAGAAAATGATCATAGTCCGAATCTTGTCGACGAATCATTCCATCGAGAAATTGAAGAACGTGCGAAAAAATTCGAACAAGAACGTCGTGAAGTTGCACGACGTGCTCGAGATAATTTTCAACGAAATTCTCTCCAATTAAACGTCTGTTTCGATACAGACAATCATACATCAATTGTTTTTCAACAGCCCACAAATGTTCATTCGCAAAATCAAGAACAAATTCATATTGAATTAATTAAACGAAATTCACCGATCGGTGCTGAATCATCACCACCTACTAATGAGCCAATACCATTGCAAATTATCGAAGAACATCAACGATCGTAAGAATAACCCACAGACAAATCTATATTGACGATTTTTTTCCCCCTAGAAAACCATTGTTGCCATTAACACGTGAAGATATTCGACAATGGTTTTGTACAACTGAAATTCCCTATGGAACATTTCGATCACCATCTGGTCAAATCTATCCGTGGTTTCACGGTAGAAAATAAAATTCAATTATGAATTCAAATTCATTGTTTTTTCTTCTATTCTCAGGAATTATTAGTCGAAATCAGACCGAAGATTTATTACTTTCGAAACCTCCTGGTACTTATTTAATTCGTATCAATGAAAAGATCTATGGTTACGCTCTATCCTATCGTGCATCGGATTATTGCCGTCATATACTCATTGAAGTTATTTCATCAACAATTTCCGATCAATCGATTCATGCCTATCGATTTCTCGGCGGTGCAAAAGACGAATATTTTACTCAATTAAGTCAACTCATCGAAAAATATCGCGTATGTAAACAAAAATATTTTTGTGTATTTTCAATGAAAAACAAAACAATTTGAATTTAGACGACACCATTACGTCCAAATTCAACCGACGTTCTTCGTTATCCATGCGGTCAAACCGAAGATCTACAAAGTGATTATTCAGATTTATTTACTGAACATGATAAACAATATAAGTCATTGTATATAACACCATCAATCGGAGCCAGTACGCATTTATAATCCGAAAACAAAATAACCGAGTTTTTATTTATTTTTGACTGAACATTTTTTTTTTGTAAGAGTTACTCTCTATTCTTCATCTATTTATTAAATAAAGAACAAGATCTACATGATTTTTATTAATCAAAATATCTAATTGACTTGAATAACAATTGTTTTTTGTACAACACACAAAATAAAGAAACAAAATAAGAATACTATTTGCGTGTGTGTGTGTATATGAATAAGTAAACAAAAGAAAAAACATTCTATTTAAGAAAAATAAGTTGTTTTATGCGAAATGATTCGTTCGAATGGTAGACGTCGATGAATTGTCGATGTCTGATGACCATGATTAGCTGTTGGCGTTTTTTTCGGTTCGGAATTGATCATTCGTTGTCGTTGAGTGATTTTAAAATTCGAAATTGTTGGCGTTTTTGGTGAATAAGGTGGTAACATCGATGGATTCGAAAGTGTTTTACAAGATAAACCTGCTTTATCTTTACAATTCGAATGTGTCGATTGAGAACAAAACGAACAACGATAGGATAACGAACCGAAAGTAATTCGTTTGAGACACTTAAGAGAAAGAGAATTCTAGTGGTTTTTAGTATAGATTTCTATATTTACCACAAAACAAGTTTCTGGTTTGAAAATTTTCTTTGAAATAAATCGATGAGCTATAGAACTGGTTTCGATTGATGATGATGATGCTGTTTTCGTTGAATTGATTGTTGTTGTTGATGATGATAGTGTTTCATCAGTTAATAATGTTTGTTGATCAGTTGACGAAAGACAAGAATTATTAATTAATTTAATATCTGTTTGAACAAGAAATGGTCGTGTTAGATTATCATTCGATGTATAACATTCGAATGTAATCGATTGTGTTGAATCTTCGTAACGTAAACGTTTATTTTGTAGATCAACATCTTGATTTAAATCAGTTAGTAAACGTTTCTTTGTCGATGATTGCGGTAGAACAACACGTGGATGTATAATCAAACTTTCATTTTGTTCATCATCAATCGTACAATTTCGACTATCAAGTTCGTCTTCATCTTCATCGTCATCGGATGAAATCGTATCTCTAAAAACGAATATTCCATTGTTCGGTTTTGTTTTTCTCAAAAAGTCGATTCACCTTAATTTATCTTCACAAATCTTTTTTATGTAATGTAATTGATCGATTGGTGATGTATGAACACCACGATAGTTGATTAGATCGTAAATTTGTTGAATAGATTTATACTAGAATTGATAGAAAGATATTTTCCATCGAATGAACTAGTAAAATTTACTAATCGAGTAGCTCGATTTGCTGAATTCAGACGACGTTGCCGTTGATCTTGAATTTGTTGACTAGATTTACGGAGAAAAATCAAATCGATTTTATGAATTTCAGTTTACCTTTGAGATTTCGTTTTTAATGTGACACTTTTCAATTGATTTTCTAATTGTTTAACAATTTCTCTTTGTTCCTTATAACGTTTGAGTAAAGCAATTAAATCTAGATCATCACATTTTTATTTATTAGTAGACTTTTCGATGAAAAGAAAGAATACCGACCATCTTCGGCTGTATTATCAATTAATAATCGTTGATTATAGGCTAAGATTCCGAGTGCATGTGTCGTTTGTTGAAGTTTAACTTTGAATATGTCACACATTTGAAGAAGACGAAAAACAACAAATTAATTGAATCAACTGAACGATTTCTCTCGACTCGAACAAAGACAAACGAAAAACAAACAAAACGAACAAGTCAATTCATAGATGTCAGTCGACACGTTTATCAACTGTAGAATTCCCTTTTTTCTATTATTAATAATTTGTTAATCGGAAGGAAATTTCTTTTTCTTTTTTTCAAAAAAAAAGTGTTAACGTTTATTTTGTCTATTGAATTGAATAAATAGGAAATGAAATTCTGGTTTTCTTTTTCTAATTGTTATTTCGAGAAGTCCGACAAACTTCAGAAAAGAAAAGAAAAAAGTTTTGATTCTCATGTGAATTGACAAGATCTAATATAAGGAGCATGTTTTCTCACAATAAATATCGGAAAGATTCGATTTAATCGATTTTTGCATACAAGTTCTCAAACATATTATTAATATAAATGGCGGAACGAACTTCTATCTAGTCAAAGAAATCTATTATTATTTATATGAATAAATGCACGCTTGTGTGCTCTATTAGAATGAAGAAGATTTTCGACGGGTGCTGACGAAAGACGAGAAGGAAGAAGAAGAAAAAGAGAGAGAAAGAGACAAGCCGAGTTTTATTGACGTTCCCGAGAAATGGAATGGTAATAACATAGGAAAATGAGAGAATAGAGAACCAAAAAATAGTCCTTCGATGTAAAAGCAAAAAAAAAAACTAGCTTTGACTTTTAATAGCAACTAGTCAATTTACTGATTACAAAATGATAAACCACAAGATTAATGTTTTTATTATCATATTGAAAATTCAATTGATTTTTACTCGGCGTAGTAATCATTCATGTTACACATGTATCGAACCACTTGTTGGTTTTAGTATGTAGATTATTGATTTTTTCTCTCAAACAAAATTTCTGTTTTTGTAGCTGATCATTCAGGTTCATGTAAATATTTGAATACAAGTTCGTCAACATCGTTATCATTTATTCAAGATTGTGATCAAAATAATAAGAATAATGTCAGCGAATACGAATGTCGAAAAGTTGTTACTAGTTATCGATCAGTTGAAACACAATTACGTCGTGATTGCGTACCTAAAGGTTTATGTTCATGGAAAGATCGAACTAAAGCAATGATAAATACGCCCGTATCGAATTGTGTTTATACAGATGAACGAGCACAAAAATTAGAATGTATATATTGTTGTGATACACCATTGTGTAATCGAACAGAAAAATTGACTTGTTTACAAAAGATAATCATTATTTTCTTATTAATATTTTTAGTTTTTTTTTTCTTTCGTTAAATAATTACTTTTATGTTTTCATTGAAGAGAAAAAAAAGGAAAATTTTTTTCTAACTCTGAACGTCCCAAAAATAGTTTATTGATTTTGACAGATAGAACAATTATTATTATCATCCTAAACGAACATTGAGAAGTCAATTTTGAAAGAGAAAATAAAAATGTATACAGACAAAGCAACATGATTTGTTTATTTATTTTGATTGCTGATTGATTTTCCATTTGGATGAAGAAATGAATCTCGTGTTCGACTGAATGATGTCGGATTTTCGTCATTAGTTTTGAAATTATATTTCGACAGAAGTTTATGTGCTGTTTCGGGCATTAATTCGAGTGTATTCGAATGTCGACTTAATTGTTCCGATGTTGGATAAAATCGTCGATGAAAATCCAACGTAAACAATCGTAAACATAGTTCAATTAAAATTTGTCGAAAACGTTGAAGAAAAAAACATGAAAGTAAAAAATTTGTCAAAGTATTTAGAACATTAATGAAAACAACAATTGCATTTAACGTAAATATTAACAATGGATTTAATCGAACTTTTGTATTGAATGTATTTAAAATATTTCGAATGGTTAATGGTAAATAACATAGAACTGATATGATTATGATTATGACAAGCATTAATGTGATATTGGAATCATTTCGACGACGATTTAATCCAAGACTTTTCTTACGTTGTTTCTTTTCGATTAAACCTTGGAGAATATTTAAATTGATATAGATTAAAATAACAAATGGAATTATACAAAACATTGGGATATAAAAATACATTCGAATGTATTGATAAGTTGCACGACCAAATTCTGTTGACTGACACGTTTTTGTTGTCGAATTATATTCTCGTTCGAACCAAAATGGTATACATGATACAATAGAAAATATATAAACAAACATAATAACAAATACTGTTGTGCGTTGTGTAACGAATTGTTTAGCTTTTAATGGATATTTAACAGATATTAAGCGATCAATTGACACAGCTATTGTTATATAAATATTCGAAAAAAGTATAATATTATAAAGAAATGTCAATGGAACTTGAGCAAGACGAATATCAAATGTTGATGTTGGTCCTCTTTGCAGATAAATTCGATAATTAATTAAGTATCTCATCGAATATGATGGTATGTACATTAATAAATAGATAATATCTGAACAAGATAATGCTGTAAGATAAATATGTGTTGAAACTGTTCGCATTGGTGGTGAAAGAAGTATGAATATTGTTATAATATTACCGATAATACCTAAAATACTAACGAATAAACCGATATAACCCCATAGAATCAAACGAGACATAACACTATAGTAAAATATGTCAGAATTATGTATTAATGATGAATTATTCGACATGAATGAGAAATATACGAATGAATTCTTTGGTAAATTAGATTCTAGAAACAGCAAAATATCATATTATTATTATTATTATTATTATTATTATTGTTAATTTATTATATGAAAGAATATATCTTGTTTTAATTTACCACTTTGGCAAACAAAGAAAAGAAAAGAAAAACAGAATATATAATTATAAGATAAATCTATTAACTCATAACGAATGCGATTAAACCCTAGAGAATTGTCAATTTGACCTATCATATTTCGATGAATTGATAATCCAGACAATACTCTCGATTTCTTTCACGAGTACTTTGATAATCATCGATTCTACTTTAATCTGAAAGCATCTGTTGGGTTTCTTAAAGTTTAGTGAAGTTAACACTTTCTTTTCCTTCGATGGTTTCTAAATTAATTGAGAAAAAAAAATAGAAAACTTATAATAAAAAAAATACTGTCGAATAACTTTTAAATATCGAACATTTATTTGAGTAGAAAAATCCGACGGATTCGATGTTTTGTTTACAACTTCCTGATATAATAATCCACGACTTCGTAATAAACAAAAACATACGTCACTACTAATTATTCGACAGATACCATTGAGTCCTGGAGAAGCAAGGAAGTCAAGAAAAAAATAACGAAGAACCAACGATAACAACAACAAAAAGAAGAAGAAAGAAAAGAGCTGATGTTCTTTATTTATATATCAACTGTAAGAATTGCTTGCGGCTATTTGATTTCTGAAGGGGAAAACAACAGATACTCTCATATTTCATCTTAAGATTATCTGTTACACGTCTTTTCTTTCCTATTCTATATTTTTGAGTGTATAAAGGCGGATTGAATCTTATGTAAGTGTCAAGACAGATAAATACGAAACTGATTCAATTGGTTTTCTTTATGGATGTATTATTTTATGAAAGGAAAAAAATATGAATGAGATTACTTCTGTTTTTTTCTTTTACCTTGGGAATCCGTGAAAATTCAACGGAACATGACTTTGGTAAAAAGAAGGCGTATTGTTTGTGGTTGTCACTAATGACATGTATTTTCGAAAATTCAGAATAATTAAATATTTAACGACATTTCAACGCTAAATAGGATCTAATTAACTCTCGAGGCAAGCTTATCTACAATCCAAAATTGATACAAATGAGTCTAATGCATATATTTTAAAGGATATTTTCTCTTTTTCCTAATTTCTATGGAAAATAGCAGAAGGCGTTCTTTATCTTAAATAATCTAAAAGCAGATGACATTTTTTTTCTGAAAACATATTCATCGTGCACGGATTTGCATGATTTCTATGTTATTTTCAAATATAGATGTCAAATTGGCAAAAAAAAGAAATAATTATTACATTGATATGTAAATAATGTTCTTTGCACTTATATACATTTGAGTGCATATCTCTTTCAAATTATAAAGAAAAGAGAGAAAGAGAGAGAGAAGAAAAAAAAACTCTTCTGTCTAGGACAACTTTAATTGTTCGATTGAAAATTTAAAGAGTAAATTTATTACCAACAAATTGAATCTATCTTTGCCACATCATATTATTTAATGTGCAAAATGGTGAACTAAAAGGTTGATTTAGTGTTCTTGTTTTTGTATTTTTAATATTTCTAAACAATCTCTGTTTACATTAGTTGACTTTAGCGTTTTTATGATACTAATTGTTATCGGGAAAAAAAAGCTATAAAACTAGAAAGAGAATTTGATGTATTTAGATAAAATAGTATTGACGTCAGTGATTTGAGCTATACTCAGATCATCTGTCAATATGGATGTACGTATTATCTACAGTCTTATGAGTTGCACTAATCTATATCTATAATTGTAGTATTTGTTGTTATGAGGCAATGAGATCGGAACAGATCTGAAGAAAAACAAATGGAGCGAAGTGACCTCGTTAATAATTAAACAGTTCATGATAGGAAAAATTATGCGCGTCTATTTACTTATAAAGTTAGAAAGGTCATCGAAATAGATTGTTTGTTTTCTAGTGTTGATATAGTGTTTTATTATTGACATTTACAAGAATTTTGTTTTGATTGATAGTATTCAAAATATTCTTAACGACTGACTTAATCATAGTAGGAAATTTTCTTTTTCCTTGCTTCTCTTTCAATAAAGTTAATTACATCTCATCGGATGAAAGTATTTTTATTTCATTAAAAACAAGATTCAACGCTTATCTCGATATATTTAAGTCGTGTGTAAGCTTTCGAAATTTAAAATTTCAATAGATTACTTGTGTTTTTTTCTCGAAATGTACTTGAATCGACAATTTCTTTTTTTTTATTATTTACTATAAATTCAAATCTACGAGAAAACAGACGGAAATATTGCACTGTTTAAAGAAAAAACAAGGACAAGACAAATGCAAAAAAAAACACAACAAAATAAGTAGTTCATGCTCGTGCTGTGCGAAATATATACGTACTAGAAAATTGACCTATACAAAAACAAGTTTTCTATTCGGAAATTCATCTTCTTGTTCTTCAATATTATCAATATTTGACAAAGTTTGATCGGAATGATGATACGGACGATGAAAATAATCTTTGGCCGAATGAGTTTCTTCGATATCATCGGGATCATCACCGCTATCAATATCCCATAAACGTTGAGATAATGAACGATTGTCAACATAAAATTGCCGATACGGATAAGGTTGACGATAAGATGCTGGTACATTCGATCTCCAAAGTGTACTACTCGAATGCGAAGGCATTGTTCGATAAGGATCAACAAGAAAATGCTGTTGTTGTTGGATTGAAGGTGTTGCTGGTGAGGGTGGTGGAGGTGAAAAATGATAACGAGAATTCGGATGAACAACATATCGATGATCAGCACCGGAATATATTCGACGTGCTGTAGGAACTGATGATGACGGCGATGTGACGAGTACACGCATTTGAACTGGTGTCGATGCTTGACGTTTTTGCGAACTACATAGAATCGGGATTAATGTTTCATCACGATAGTAATAATCTGTGCGATAGTTTGGATTAACAAAATCCGAAACTAAACTACTTGACGTCAACTAAAAAAACATATGTCGATTAGTATTTCATTTTCAAAAAAAATCGACGATGGTCTTACTTGACGTTGTAACGGTTGTTTGAGTGTATCTGTTCGAATTTCATTGTTTTGATCGATTTTATCTTCAGATGATTTACGCAAACCTTTCGGTGTTCGTGTAATCGGTAGGAATGTTCCGCTCATTCCAATTTCATCCGATGTATCACTTGAATTTGTTTTCTTCGAATGTTTTCGTTCATCAATTGATTTATTTTTTATAAGTAAATCACGATCTTTCGTATCATCGATTGACACTAATCTATTGCTAAACAATGAACCTTTGGTAAAACTCAATTTTTTCGATGGATTTTTCGAATAGAAATAAATCTGCGGAAAAAGTATCAATAGAAGACTAATTGTTGCAATCATAAACATGCCAATAATAAGCGATGGAAAGACAAATATCGTATGAGTAAAATAATAGCTCATCGTCCAAATTAACCAAACAAAATCGATTAAAATCAGTGCACACATATTCAAAGTTGAATGACAAATTTGATAGATTTGATTCGTTTTTTTCTCATGTTGATTTCGATGACAATATCGATAAATAAATAAACAAATCGAAAGTATCGTACAAATAATCAATTGTACGATAACATAAATATATGTGGCATAAAAACGATAATCAACAATACATTGATATGAACATGAGCGTTTCGTTGGCAAACGTTTGGAAAAATGAAAACGATATTTGGGCATTTGTTGATAAGATTTTTGTGAACAATAACGTGGAATTGTAAAGTACCACCAAAGTATACCGATAGGGATTTGTGTCAAGATTAAAAGTAAATAAATTAATAATGTTGTTAATTGTTTTGTTCGCTGCGAAAGTATACGTGTTGATAACCATTGCATAATATAACGTGTTAACAGAGTTGAAAAAAGTAGAACATATGCAAATTGTGAAAGAAATTCTCTCAAACCACATACGATTTCATTACCACGTACGAGAAAAAATATGACAATTAAATAGAGAAAACAAATACTTAGACAAAGAAAAAAATATAATAGACAAAAATGATCATTTACACGACGAATGAAATAGTAAATTAAACAAAAACACATTATAATTGTTAGAATAATGCCAAGTAAAGAGAAGAGAAAAAGAAGAAATATCCATGTTTGATCGAAATCAAATAATGGAGATGTTTGATTTTTGATTGAATAGATCGAAGATTTTGTTAATGTTAGATTCATATTTTCTGATCTGAAGTCAATGTCGATATGAAATGAATTCAAATGAAATGAAAAAGAGAAGAGAAGAGAAGAGAATGAAATCAAAATCAAAATATTGTTTTGAAAGTCTTCTCAATCGATATTGTTGTGGTTTTTCGAACAATAATTATCATCATCATCATCTTAAGACGTTGACTAATGGATTCGTTTCGTTGTTGTTGTTGTTATTGTTATTATTGTCGAGATATATTTATGTTAGTCATTGCTACGGTTTCGTCAAGATGAAAAATGAATCTAAGAAACAAACAACTTGAACGTTTAATTAGAAATTTTCTTTTTTTTTCAAAATTGACAATTCTTACCAATCAATCAGAAAAAAAAGACGAACGAATGAAAAAATGACAGTGAACGAGAGAAAGAAAGAAAGAAAAGAATTACCCTTTCGTTCGTATCTAATTCAAGGCGAAAACTATTAAAAATCACTGACTATTACTCGACACCCATTAAACGTCTATTTATTGAACATGTCATTATTCATTGAGAATCAGATATTGATAAATCTTTTTCATATAGATATGCGAAAGTCGAAGATTAAATCTTCCTCTTCGTCGTTTTTTTGTTGTGTTTTCTATTCTATTACTAAAACTTCCGGATGATTTTACTTTCAAATCAATCTCATATGCATATAAGCATGTCTAATACATAACATCTCTATAGAAAAACAACAACAACAACAACAACAACAGTGATTAGTTCTTATGTATAACTATAATAGATGTCCTCGATCGATAAACTAGATCGAAAAAAAGATTCTTGAGATTTTGTTTTGATAAATGCATATCGGTAAACGGACAAAGTGCATGAGCGTGTGTGTGTGATTGAATACATACGAAAAAAAAATATACATATAGTAGTCATTAACATTGACGGATGGTGATAAGGAGAAACGAAAAGGCCGACGAGCTGTGAAGAGCGGAAAGAATGTAATGTAACTGTAAGTTTTTCTTCTTCTTCTTCTTCCCTCTTCAATATAACTACAAGTTTTGTTGCGGTTTATTTGAAAAGAATGCAAAAAAGCTGACGGAGACGAGAGAAAAGAGAAAGTCAACTCGTTAGTTAATACTCGAGATATCAAGAGAAACAGTACGAATGACTAAGTGCCTGTGTGTTGATCAAGTCAGAACAAGAACAAAATTGCCGAGAAATAACATTGACACAAAAGAGAAACGAAGAAAAAGAAAACTAGATTCAGTCGGGAAACAATGACAAAAGAAAAATTAGACAGAAAATTGAATGTTTTCCAAATGAAGGTCACTCGTAAGACTTATAATATACACATAAACATTGAAGTCACCGGCATGACGAAAGACAGAGAAAATTAATTCTAGTTGTTCGTTGCCTCTCCTTTTTTTTATATGCTTTTTTTTTCATTTTTATTATATCACTCGACAAGGTCTTGCGTTAATGTTTAATATTGAAATAAAAGAAATCTATTTGTTTGCTTTGTTAAAAAGCAAAAAAAAAAGTCGTACTGAACAAGAACTTGAACAATTTCTCTATTCATTAAAAAATCAAACAATTGAATTACTGAGAGATAAAGAAAAAGACTCGACTAATTTGTCTATTGTATAGGAAATAATCAGAGGATTACTAAAAATTGAGAACAAATCATATTTGTCATATATTGACTGAGTGATTGAATTGAATATAATCAATTTATTTTGTATGCATGAGCATGATGATGAAAATTGACTTCGTCCTTCGATTTTATTCTATCATACAGTAAAACATATACAAAAAAAGAGAGAGAGAGAGAAGAAATAAAACATGATATTTAATCAGTATTGAGTTGTGGTTGATCGAGAAGATCATTTTGTTCGTTGGTTTCGTTTGAATTTAATAATTGTTTCGGTCGTTTGATCGTCGACATTGGTTTGAGAAAAAGATCTGAACTTAAACGACGTTTAGTTACTAATTGTTCACCAGATAATGTTGGATTGAGTGTTGGCAAACCATTTGATGTCGATTGTTCATAGGTTGTTGTCAATTGAAGTTCTTGTTCAGCAAAGAACTTTTCTAAATAATCACTAAAAACAAAAAACAAGTAAAACACATCGAATTTCGATTAACATTCATTCATTGAACATACGTAACATAGGGATGCAGATGAAATCGACGTTTTTCAACGCGATTCTGTCGAACAAACACGTCATGACGTGCTGATTTTTTCCAAATATAATAGAAATAGATTAATTCATTGACTGAACGATTTGGTATCTAGAAAATATCGATGAATCAAGTTACTTTTTTTGTTTTAAAATTCAATCAAACTTTGAATAATGAAAAATCTTTGCCATAATCTTTGAAACATTGTTCGAATTGATCACATTCCGGTAATGTCCATGGAACAGGCATGACTAAAAGTATCGAATTGTGTTTTTTTTGAAAAATGCAAATCATTTTCCTACAATAGTTTTTATTTGTTGTTGGCAAACGAAGTTTGTCAAGAGCTTGATCAATATTATAATTCGTCGATAAAAATATTTCCAAAACAACTTCTTGATCAGCCGTTCGAACTAAAGGATAAAAATATTTCCAATAACAAAAACAGAAATTAATTTCAACGAACATTCTTTCGCAGCTTGTTTTAAATATTTATTTACTAAAATCGAATTTTCTTCGTTGTTGGCATCGAATGGTGGCGTCCAAAGTAATTGATCGTTTGATAATTCTGCAGGATTCTGATCAATCGATTCAGACAGTAGATCGGGCACAATTGCTTGATAGTTTTCACCGATATTTACAGTCTAGATGAGAATATGTTGACTTTTCGAAATCGTTTATTTCTAATCAATACTTTTTGGCATTGAACCGATAAATCATCATCACCACCACCACCTTCTTCGTTTTCTTCTCCATTTTCATCTGAAAAAAGAACGAAATGAAGTTTTAAGATTTATTTTGTTGTTTGATCATTCGTCGTACTTGTCTGAGGATGTTCAGCAATTAATAATCGTTGATAACCATCATCATCATCGTCGTCGTCGTCACTTGAATCTTCATCCGATGAGCTCGTATCTTCTTGTTTCGGTGTCGGAACATTTGTGATACTTGTTGAGCTCGTGTATAGTTTTCTGAGATCTTCGATAGGCATTTCACTTTCCTGAAGAGAAGACAACTGAACGTTCGATTGAAAAGAAAACGAAAATCAATATTTACCACTGTTAATTTGATAGTTTCAGTTTGCGTTAGTTCACCGGTAATCGTCGTTTGTTGTTGTTCTTCGATTTGTACGAATTCTGCCATCGATTTAATCGAGACAAAAAAAATCTATTTATCTTATCTAAATCAAAGTGTTTTTCATTGATTTTCTACGAGTTTTATGGACAAAATCATTCGAGTAAATTTTATTGTTTGTCCAAGAAAAAAAATTCTACAGCTTGAGTAACATAATAGTGATGGAAGAAAAAAAGTGAGCGGAACAGTTCGTTTGTCATCGTTAATCGTTCATTGAGCCACTGCCAAGATCGGATAAGACCGTGATTTTGAAAGATTTAACCATATATCGAAACTAAAAGTAGAATGAGTTTTTCGTTTTTGTTTTTGAAGTAAAACAATTGAAAAGATTGTTACTGCTATGATTGCGACAACACTGCCGAGAATAGCACCACTGAGAACATCAGTTGGATGATGACGATTGTCCGTGATACGTGTGATACCTTAATAGAATAATAAGCTAATTTCTTCTTTCAAATCAAACACTCACCGATATACGAAGCTAATGCAAAACAGAGCATTTCCATGACATAAGGAAATAAACCAATATTTCGATAATTCCAAACTTTATGAATATAAAGCTAAAACACACAGTCATAACAAACATTTATTTATTAATTCAAAATAAAACAAAAAAAAAATTCCTACAGCTAAGAAAATCAAACCACAAAATGCTGTTGATGCGTGTCCCGATGGAAACGATTGTCTACGAGCAAAAGAACAACATCTTTTCAAAATATTTTCATTTCTATTTTCTACCGAATATCATAAGTTCCATCTTTTTCTTTGACAACAGCACTAGATTCGCCAAGACATGTATAATTCGTAATCCATTCATTCGGATCATTACAAAAACTTCGATAAGAATATTGATGAAAACATGAAGGAATAAAATGTGGACGTAAACGACCAACAGATACTTTGCCAACATTAGTTAAAAATGAATTCGCACAATTAGCAAAAATGAAAACACCTAAGAGAAAAACACGCGAATCAAACAGAGATTATATTAGCTAAATTGGAATGAATACCAATGATGATATAAAGATTGCCGACCCATTCAGGTATTTCATAAACTTTTGTACGAATTCGAATTTTATAAACAACTTTCGCAGCTTTTCGTCGAAGTAAATAAAACCAACGAATACCTTCGGAAAATAGAATCTAATAGAAGAAATCAAATCGAGTCAAAAATAATAATAAAGACTACATACGACAATCAATGGTACAACAATCGCACAGACGAATAAAAGCCATGTGGGAAAGACTTTTTTGATTGGTGGTGGATGATATAAACTTAAATCTGAGCAGAGAAACGCTCGACGGACTGGTTTGACGAAGTATTTAAGAGCTAACCATGTTAGAAGAACTAAAAAGTCAAAGATGTTTTTTAATTCGATCAATTCGAGTTTAAATTCTTACCGGCTAATAACGAAAGAGTATCGAATACGACCTTTAATAACGAAACAGGTTGTAAGATCGCTGGACGACTGAAAATTAAAATAGAAAATCGATTAAAATCGAATATAAACAATAGAAAACCTCTGATAAAAATCTCTCGTTCTTTCCATCGAACCGTATGTTGAAATTGAATCTCTGTTTGGTAGCAATTCGATACTCATATCTTCTTTTTTATTTTATTCTGAATGAATCAACATTCTCCGCCTACATAATTTGCCATTCTTTTTTCGTTCTGTATTCTCTCTTTTTTTCAAGAAGAAGAAAAAAATGTATATATACCTCCGTGGAGTTGAGTTCGATGTTTGGAGCCAATTTGTAGTTTCAGCGTCGTCTCGACGTCGTCCTTTATTTGTATCCATTTTATGGATTTTGTCGTTTGTTGACGTTCGTTTTCGACGGTGATATGTTTGTTCTAAGCCGAGACTTGTATCTGAGTCCGTCTCGACCACGTTCAAACTGAGACTCGATTCGTTTTATGCAAATCTAATCAGTTAAACTGATCTAGAAAAATATTCTTGATCGGATTCAGTTTTGTTTTTATTATTAAAATTTGAAAAGAAAAATCTATTATTAAAAATAATGATGTTCAGTATCCATTTCTGATCGTATGCGATGAGTATTAACAGTATTCAATTGTCCTAAATCATTTTGTGTCATTCGTGAAGCAGTATACGGCAAAAATTTCGGATGATAATGACGCCAATTTAAAATAAACTTGAATGTTACAAACGCAACTAACGAACCAACAATTCCACCTATACAAACATCATGCCAATGATGATGAAAATCACTGATACGTGTATAACCTAGAAGAAAGAATTTGTTTCTTTTGTTTTTTTTTCGTTCTCTTTAATCTATCTAACCAATATATAAACCAAGTATCGCAATGCCAACTTGAAATAAATGTCCAACAATACCTAAATGACGCCATGACCAAGACACGTGAATATACATTATCAACCAACCGAAACCAACTAACAAAGAAATGATTTCAATACAAACAGTTTTCTGCATCTATTTTCTCTTACAAAAAACCGGTGCTGTATGTCCGCTGAAAAACGATCGTCTGAAACAAGAAGTTAACTAGAATCACTCGATTTTCTTTCGTACCTTGCTTCTCGCACAGCTTCTTCATCTGGATTCAAACATGTATAATCCGATCCATATTGTAAATATGAATAAAATTGATTGAAATTCGACACAGCTGAACAATTAACACTCGGTCGACAGACAGCAAGAAAATGTGGTCGTAGTTCTCCAACGAAATTCTTTGTTACTTCGGTGAGAGCCCAAGTTGCAAGATAACCATAAGCAAAAACGACTAAATCATACGAGAATTATAAAAAAAAAAAGAACAATCGTCAATAGTTCGTACCAGTCAAAATGTAAAGATTTCGTTTGAATGGTGTTATACGAGCTATTTTTCGTCCGCATAGTTCTAATTTTGTTAGGAAAATTTGTTTCGGATAACGAATGAAATAATAACGTTTAATAAATTCCGTTGTCCACATCTGAACAAAAATATTTCTTCGATTTTTCTTTTGTTTTCTTCTTATTACCCAAATTATCGGCAAGCCAATTGAAAGAATAACTGCTGCATATGCTGGTATTGTATTTCCTTTGTACGGATATTTTATCGTCATATCCGAACAGAAGAAACCTCGTGTAAACGGCATTGCAACATAATGCGAGATCACCGTTACCGTTGTTACTTTAAAAGAAAAACAAACCGAATAATTCTATGATTAAAATTCAATTTGTTCTTACAAATTGCAAGACTAAGAGCATCGAGTACAACCCGCCAAATAGTTTCTGTATGCTGATATTGATCGATGGTGATCGATAGACACTCGTGATTCTCTCGTACCATAACTGTTCTATCGGCAGGTTGTGTTGGAATTAAATTCTGCTTACCAGTACCGTCGATTGCTCGTACGTCAGCTTGTCGATGTGTTGTCAGAACTTTTACGAAACGAAGAAAAAAAAAGTAAAAGAACGTGCGAGAGGAAGAAAAAGAAAGAAAAGACAGGAATTCTTATACTTACGTTTTTTTCAGTCGACGAACGTCATCATCACGTTTTATGCATGGCAAATACGAACTTTTACTCATATGAATATCGTCAATTGACAATCGATTAATCATAGGAGATTTGAAATTCATATTTTGCGGGAAAAGTGAATTTGTTATTGACATAATCCCACAAGAGTGTGTGTCTTTGTTCTGTTTTGAAGTATCTTCGTAGACCAATGACTAATCAATCATCGGACAAATGATTTCCTTTTTCCGAGAGAAAAAAAAAACTTCAATTGTTTTTATTTTATTTGTTATTTGAAATTTTGTTTTTTAATAAAAAATATTTTTCGAAGTTCGATTTGTCAAATCAGATGTCGCCAAGTCCTTTGTCTATTGCTCGATTGAAACAAAGACTCATCTCATCATTGAACATGTTCCATTCATTCCTTCATTCAAAGAAAAAATGTCTTCGATGATTTCGTTCAATCTCGATCTACATCTACGAAGTACGAATGCTCATCAAATACGACCAATTCTACCGAATATATTCGCTGATTATGATGTTCAACGAACGATAACAATCAACAAGATTTCATCGACAAATCCGAAACGTCTTGAGAGAAAACATGAATTTCTTCTCATCACACCAACGAATGTTTGCACATCGACACCATTAAACATCGATATTCAATCGAAACTCGGTATTCAGCTTTTGTTTTCTCTGTACTTTATCATTTTCTTTTTGCTCGATTAGAATCGGTTATATTGAAAACGGTTGATTGTGAAATATCGGATTTATACAATCAAATTGTAATATTTCGATTGATTTTTTTATTGTTTCGTTTCGTAAAATTTCGTTTTTGTTTTAGAAATCGAAACCGACAACGACAGCATTCAATGACAATCTCTCGACTATTCTTTCGAAATTTCTACCAAGTGAACATAAATATTTCTTCGGTAGTATTGTTATCACCGATAAAATCGATTCATTCGCCGATGATGCCAATAGTTCGATCTCACAAGTAAAAAAAACTTTCAAAGAAGAAAAAACAAACTTCGTCCCTATTTTCAGGAACGTCGAATTGTGATGGATCAATTACGAACACTTGAATTCGCTCAATTACAAGCGTTTGCACGTGTTCTTCAACAGAAAAATCAAAAGTATAAATCCATTTCGATGAATGATCGTCGATTCACATTCTTCTCATCTAGATCACAAGCAACGATTGACAAACTTCGTCAACAAACAACTCGTCTTCCTCCAGCACAACTTATTTCCGAATCGATTCGAGTAAATTCTAAAGAAAATATCCAAATAAACTTTCTTTTTGTTCTTTGAAGAAACATTCATTAGATAAAATCACATTTTCTCTATTAATCGAACGTGTTCTAACTAAAGTCGATAATCTTCTCTCAACAATTCGCGATGAATGTTACACATCAGCCGTTGCTAATGTTCAATCATTGGTACAAAAAGAGTTCAGTGCAACATCGAAAATCGAACAAGAATTAGCTCGACAAAAATCTCAAGTTCATCATTTAACAACAAGTAGACTTTCGTTTTTGATGAATTTCACAGAAAAAAAATCAATCATTTACTTTGTTTTCTCTCTAATTAGTCAACGATAAATATCATCAATTAATCAATCGATTGATTCAGTAGGACGAATAAAATATCTCGTTTAACTATTTCATGATTTCCATTTGTTAGGGATATTCATCAAGTTCATGATCTCGCTGATAATCATGGCAAAGAAACGATGAATATGCGTTTGTATATTCAATCATTACATCATGCACTTTATGAACATCGATTAGAGTAAAAACGAATTTTAAGTTTTTGAATTTTTATTTTTTGTTTTTTAGTCGAAGCGAATGTCAAATACTTAAACGAACGGAAAATCATTTAGAATTGGGCTTTTTCGATACGAATCTAATTCGATTAGAATTAGATGGCAATCAAATTGGCCGAGTATCAACATGGGAAAAAATTACGGAAAAAAACGATTTCGATGTCGATTGTAAAATTCTATTTTCTAATGATGGTAAACACAAATATCTCGTTTTCAATTAATTGAAATACTTTTTGTTTCTTCGTCGATATCTAGAAAATTTAACATCATCTCAACAATTAGTTTACGATCTCTTAAAAACCGAAATTAAGACCTATTGGAATCGTCCATTGATAAGCACGATCTCAGTTGTATATTTAGTTGAATTCGTTCGAAAATTAATCGAATATTCTTTAATTGCAAATAATTTCTTGCGAACATTAACTGTTTGTTTGGAAAGTTTGCCTTGTAAATTAGTTGATAATAAGTACGTCGATCGATAGCGAAGGAAAAGAGTTTTTTTTTCTCTTAAATTGAATTTAGATTTACTATCGATTGGTCAACATCAAAAATACGTTTGGATATCGAATGGGAATTCGATGAGAGAATCTTTCGAGATTGTCCATTGAAATCTTCGTACTGTTGTCAACCGCAACATAACGGAATGTATGTTCTCAGATTTCAATTCGATTGCTCAACTTTTTGTTGTTCGTTTTTTTTTTAAATTAGATGTAATGAACTGCAAATTCTTCTCGATCGTATGAAACCAAATAATGGTTCAATAGCCAGTCTTTACGATGAAGTCGAACGACATGTTCGTCCATGGTTGAATCATCTCGATAATATTCAAGATGAAAATCTCGTTAAACATCAAGGAAATATTTCGTTAACAAAATTAAAACAATCGTTAGAAAAATTATTAATCGAAAAAAATTAGATTTCAAAATGTAGATTATGTAGAAAAGAAAGAAAAAAAAAATGTTTATTCTTGTTTGCATTAAAATAAAATGACGCTCATTTAATCACTTGAAATTCTACGAGATTTATTTCGATCACAGTTGATACGAATGGAAAAAAAACAAAGATCAGGATATTTTCTGTACAATAGCACACCAATTGCCGTGATCATAATATGATTTGCGAATTTGAATTTCGTTGAATGATTTCGATGCTTCGTGAATTAAAAGTTCTAGTTCGCCATGTTTGAACACATGGTAGAAACGTTTATTTAAAGGATTGAGATTTGTTGTTTCATTGGTTTGATTGTCGAATGAACTCATAGGAAATGGACGAATACGAAATGAAAATTGATCGTGATGAGATGAACATTTCGGTGTGGACGGAGTTGATGATGATGTTGTTGGTTTAATAAAACGTTGAACGAGATTTTGTAGTGAATCAAACATGGAAACATTCGTAGGCGATGGAGGTGGCGAACAAGTGTCTTGTTCGAGACGACGAAAGAATTTTTCATTCATATGAACTGATGAGGACCAAGATTTATTATCTAATATGATATCTGAATAAAACGAACAATAATCATAGATTTGAAGAATTCAATTGAATAATCTGTAACCTGATCGTATTTGAGAAGTAACAGAAGGTACAAGAACATCTTGACTAGAAAACTAGAATTTCAAAAGAAAAACGATCGAAAGAATAGAAATTCTCTTTGTTCTTTTTTACTTGACGCTGTTTTTGTTCTAAAGCCCAAGTATAAATTAATAATTCTCCTCCATTGGGTTTCAGAATTCTTAAGCATTCTACAAACAATTATTTGTTCTTAGTCAATTATTAACAATTCGATGTCAAACCTCGAATAGCTTGTACACGTCGTTGATGTGTAGCTAAATGATGAATAACACCAATCGATATGACAGCATCAAATAGATTCTCTCGATAAGGTAAATGTAAATTATCAGCAATTACAATTGGTACATGAACGAATTGCTCTCGAACTAATTCACATAATTGTTGACTACGATCGCAACCAATCGTAAATAAATCCGATTGTAATGTTAAATATTTGCCTGTTCCACAGCCTTTTGATTAGAAAAACATAGAAAATCAATAAGAAAGAAAAGGAAAAATATTTTTCTACAAACCGATGTCTCCAACGAGACCGTTCGGATGTTTGACTGCAATATGATCGAGAAATTTTCGAACATTTGGCCAAGCTGTCGTATTCTGAGTCAATGTCATCAAACTCAATCGATCATAGACATCATGTCTAAAGACGAAGAAAAGCAACAACATTACTCGTTGAAAAGTTTGCTGTTTTTTTTTCTTACACATAAATTTGCTCTAAAATCGTGCTCTTTGACTTGCTGCTTATTTCCATAGTTAACATATGCAATCTACACTTTAATATAACAAAATGCAAGTAAATAAGACAGCTTTAAATGACATCGTCGAAAGAATATGGTATGGATGGTGAATGCTAAAAGAAGGAAGAAAAAAAAGAACAAGAAGCAGAAGAAATTCTTTTCCTCTCTCTCTTTTTCTCTTTTTGTTGTATGTGCCTTATAATTTAAATTAGATCTGCTACAAACAGCAAAGGAAGAAGAGAAAAAAAATGAGAGAGAGAGCAAAAAAGCTATTATCAAGTTTTTTTCTTGGGAAAAATATAAAAAAAAATTGTGGAGAATGTTGATATTAGCCTAATGTATAGCCATTATAATTACACCTCGAATCTCAATCCTTGAGACGAACAGAACCAAGAAAAAACGCAAATGATAGTACTCGCGCGACAGATGATCGATAGATTCCGAAATGAAAGATTGTAATCGAATGATTGAGTAGAGTAAATAAACATTTCAACAAAGAGAAATTCGATCTGACAGGACCTTCTCTCTTGTTTTTTTATTAATTAAAATTATAAAATAGCAAGACGAATCGATGTGAGATCATTTTGACAAAGAAAAATGAATTATGATGCCGGTTGTCTTCCGCTTGTGTGTTTGTCACGTTGATAATCGAGATTTTTATCTGAACGACGAAGAAGAAAAAAAGACGCGACACATCGTTGCCATTTTCTTCTCCTCAAAGAATCCAACAAACTCGTTGAATCCATAATTTAATAAAAACAACATGTTTTCTTTCGTATCAAACTGATTTAGTCCAGGAAAAGAAACTTTTTCAATTATTTATCATGTAAAATTTAACGTGGTTCTCCTTTGAGAGACAAACCTAAGAAATTCGATAGCAAATCAGTTATTTTTTTATTTTTTTCAATCATTTCTAAATGAACATTATTCGATTAAACAATATCTAATTTCGGAGAAAAAAAAGAATGAGAACACATCAGACAATGAATAGATATTTGAACAATAATAATAAAAAAAAGAAGAAACGAGTAAATAGAGAATGCTTAGTATAAAAAATCGGCACAAAGCACAATGGAATGTGTAGAAAAGAAACACGAATTTATACAAAAAACAAATTCATCTCAAGAGATTCGTATCGAGTTAAGCATATTGATGGAGATGTGTTTTGCTTCCGACATTCGATGGAATGCCACGATCAGACGACGGTCGACTTTGATACATTGGCAATGGACGATTTTTCAACGTCGAACGAGCTTCTAACTCATCATGAGCACGCTCATAATCGTACATATCATACAGATATCTAAAAAATCAAAGAGAATATTCATCGAAAAAGAAAAGACAAGATATTGTTTTTCATACTTATTCGATCCTTGATAACCAGCCATCATAGCCGTAGCTAAATGAAGAATACACGCAACGACAGCAACTTGAAAACTCCAACCAAACCAATTGAACTGCCAATTCATCATCCAATCACGACGTTTACCCATGACACCAAAAAGAATAACCGTGGTAAACATAAGAATTCCTGCGACACCATGAAGAACAGCAGCTGTAAGAACTCGAGCAGGAGACTTGAATTCTTCACGGTCACGAATAACGAGCAGAGCAGCGATGACAGCAAAAAATGAAGCGATCAACGAAAGTGTTGACAATGTTTGTACCCAACGAAGCCAATTGTTCGTTATCCATGAACGTAAAAGACGAATTTCCGGTGAAAAAAGCCTTGAAAACGAAGAATATACATTTACAATGAATTATCTATTGCTGTTTTCTTACCACCAACAGCCATGATAAACTTTTCCATAGTAATCAAATCGATGTCGATACATATTGAAACAAACCTGCCATAATCCAGCTCGAATGAATGTCTTTTCGCCTCCATCTTTTGCATTCACCCACCAACGATCACTACTATTCGCAAGAAGATTGAGAACAAACGCTGCTACTGAGAGAACTTCCCAGATAATCGCTACGATAAAGCCTCGTTTCATGATTAATATTATGTTTCAAAAGAAGAAATTCTCGAGATTGATATGATTGATTGACAGAAGAAGAAGAACAAACAAATAAATAAAAGAGTGAATCGAACATTTCCAATCGAATCATTGATCAACAGAGGGCAGTAGATCGAAGGTTTAATTGACTGATACCTTGTCAGAAATCATTTTTCGATTCATATTCATATATCACATTATGAGTCGAAGAAAAAAGAACCTTGGTTATAAAGGATCTTTATAATGGTAATTTTCGCTCTTTCTCTTTCTCTTATTCATTTTTGTATATAAAGAGACGACAATTCTTTTCGTTTATATTACAACTTACTACGATGTCGAATTCAAGGAGAGAACGAATTCAACAAAGACAAAGAAAATTCATTCTGATTCGATGGTTTATCAGTCGAATTTTATGTTTAGTACATTTAGGCTTCACAATTTTTGTTCTACGTGCAACACAAATTGCTCGACATCTCTTCTTTTTACCAATTATTGGTATTGGCTTAGTTTTTCTTGAAATTCTTCTGCATGGTTTTCTTGGATTTCGCTCTCAAAATTCATTTTTTCTCCTATTAATTTATTCAGCGTTTATTATCACAAGTATTTGGCTTCTTGAAATCTACACAATTAATCATTTAATTCAGCAGCATCATCAACAAAGCATTGTTGAAGTTTTCTCGCAATTTTATTATTCAATTATACCGTCAACCGATGGTTTTATAATCGGAAATAAATATCTTTGGGCCGAAATTCAAATACAAGTCTATATCTTTTTTATGGTGTTGGTCCGAGCTTTCGAGGCCAAAAGTGGTGACCGATATAAAACAATAGTTACTTATTGGACAACAGCATTCGATACACTCGATTTTATTCACCTTCTGACCTATCCGAAATTATACATTGACCGACGATTTGTTCACCTTACACTTACTATTTGGACAATCAGTTGTGTTCAATTTCTTATTCCCTTGTCGACCATAGAGAAATATTTGAAAAAACATCATCATCATCGTCTGGCTTCAATTATAACTTATTCATTATTTAGCGTAATCTTCATTGATTTTCCATATATTCTTATACGATTGTATGCTATATTCGGCGTTGGTAAACATGATTATACAAGTTACTTTCTTGTTTTTAAAAATGTCGTCGTTATATTATTTGCTATAGCTGATCTTCGAATACATTTCCTTGAAATTGAAAAACCGAGACCACCTCAAGCAATTGTTTAATAAATCTCGTTCTTTTAACTTTTTGTTTAATCGAAATAAAATTTTAAAACTAGTCTCTATCGTACATGTCACCATCCAATTCATGGCAACAATATAATTTCGTATTGTTGTGCAATACGAAAAACCTCGTGTTGCTTTTTATTTCATCAGCCGACGTCTTGTTTCTTTCCTTTATAAACGATGGAAAAAAACGTAGATTAGAATAGTTTAAATTGACTGTCTGACAATGACTGACGAACTCGATCTATTTGTTTATCCAAGTGCCAATGGTTATATTGGCAAATTAACATTAAATAATATTGAATCGAATTCATATCTTGTAACGAAATCAAATGTTTCGACGGTTGTTCTACTCGATCGTTCAGGTTCGATGGGCAATTCTGTGGCACGATTTGTCAATCAAATCTTACCGAAACTGTTCAAACAATTAAACTATGATTCCAATGAAAATATGACTCTAATTACATTCGACAGTCAAGCGTATAAATATACGATACCTGTCAAACAATTGTCAAATTTTGAAATAAAATGTCAAGGTCAAACATTAATGGCACCTGGCATTCAACTATTGACACAACATCTTGCCAGTGAACTTTCAAAAGATTGTCATAGTTTACGATTGTTAACCATCTCCGATGGTGAAGTTCAAGATCAAGATCATGTTCAAATTCAAGCAGCTCGATTAGCATCAGCAATTAAATCGAACTATCTCATTAATTCTCAAGCTGTTCGATTGTTTACATCATCAGCACAACCAGATACACGTGCTGTATCAAGTCTTTTACAATTGAATAATATTTCTCATGTTAATCTCTTGGATTTGAAAACAAGTCTATCGAATCAAGAGATAAGTTCAACGATCGCAAGTCTCTATTCCAATGATTCGTTGACTCAACAAATGATTCTGAAATCGAATCAATCGATTTTAAAACAAACTCCCTGGCAAAATCATACGACTGATACGATTAATCTATTTGCTGGCGAGAATATTTTTTGGTTAGATCAAATTCCAAATGGTCAGTTAACAATTGGTGAAACAAACGTTCGAATACATATTCAACAAAGTTTAACAATTGATACGTATGAAAAATTATTGAGAAGTAAAATCGAAAATTATATAAATCAATTGAAAATTTTGAAAATTCTCAATACAATCGATTCACAAAAAGAAATTCGTGATATGATGAATCATTTCGAAAATATCGAAAGTTTATTATTATCGAACGAAGATGATGCCAAACTTCTTTTGAATGATTCAAGTTTACGAGCTCGATTAGCACATTTAAAAAGTTCAATTACACGACGAAAGAAATCGTTCGTTATGCGTATGTCACAAATAGCAAATGACGATAAAATTTCACAATTAAATTCTGCACAACAAGCTGATTATTTACGTACGATTGACACGAATTCGAAAAATGCTCGTGGTCTTGCACGACGTGCTGTCACTCAAGGTCTTGATTTCGATGAAATCCTACGAAAAGAAATTCGTAATCTATCCGAACATATCGATGAATTGAATGATATCGACGATGACAATCATCTAGCATCGTTCTATTCCCAAGATACAACACTCGGAGGTATTCGTACGGTTTGTCAATTAGTTCGAGATAATCTTATCGATGATGTCAATGCAAATGATATTCTTCGAATGGTTAATTTCGTTGGCATACCTTGTTCAGGACCAATCGGAGAATATCCTGATCCGATGACTTGGCGAGTTAATGAACTATTTCTTGGTTGTTATGTCAGTCTATCGGATGTTTTAACAGCATATTTACAATCACAACAGCAACCATTACGAACTCCAGCAACGAATAAAATCATAACTAATGTCATACCTATTTTTGAAGACAAACGAATTGCTCGATTTCTACAAAAATATGCGCCATCACTGTTAGAATATACGTGTTCGATTGGTATGAGACGTTTGATAGCCGATGTGCCCATGACAGGTGGCTATACGATTTGTGCTGCAATTTGGAAATTAATCGAAGATTTAAATACGAATAAATCAGAATTATATCTACGTACATTCGAACAATTAGTTCAAACCTATGAAATGGTTGTTGGCAATTATTTTAAACATATTCTACCGTATTTAAAACGACAGGATAATGAATATTCATATTTTATTGCAAATAATGGTACAACTAATATGATTAGTCCATTGATAAGTTTATATCGTGAGAATGATAGTCGAAAATTAACTTTCATACCGAATATTCTTCGGGCTTTGTATACATACGAAATATGGCAAGGTATTCGAAAACAATATAAAAATCGTGATGATTCCGATCAAATCGTTCAAAAAATGCTCGAGAAATTAATTGGTCTCGATTTCGAACGATATAAAACGCCTGTTCAGCCTCTATTCGAGCCTGAACCCGCACTAACTGATATTCATTTTCATGATCGAATTCATTTGAATGAAGATTATCTCAATGAATTATTACAAACAGTTTCCTATGTTGATTACGTTACTCTCTTGCCAACATATCTCTCGGCAGTTGTCAATCAACAAATGGAAACACTGAAAACAAGTTCGAGTTTGAACGATGAATTCATTTGTCAAGCATTGAATATTAATTACGATTTGAAACAATTTCGATTGTATAATGTCATTCAAGCATTGCTGTATCCGAGTAAAGCAAGCCGAGTTGATAGTGAAAATGATCGAATGAAAATGATCGATCTTGTTGACGAACGAGCAGCCAAACAAACGATTCAAAATTATATTCGAAAACGTTTCGAAAATCAATATGCGAGCGATTTAGCAGTAAAAAATCGTTCGGAACGAACAGAATTGGCATCGAATTTAGTTCAATCGATTATTCAATCGAAAACACATGATGAAATGATTGGTTTAATGCGTGATGGGATAACACGAGGCAAACATCAATTTTCAATTGTTAATTCATCGAGTTTAGGTTTTGTCGATCTCAAAACGAAATTATTAGATATCAACGAACAAATTCCACGACGTTTAGATATCATTAAAGTTTTATTATTAGGTCGTGATTATAAAAATGATGATGAACATGTTTGGAATAATGGCAATGTTTTATTTACACCAGATTTACGTGATTTTGAAAAGATTTTTCTACATTATGGATATGAAAATGAATGGGAAAAGATTAAAAATGAATATATGAAAAGAAATCTACATGTCTATCGAGATGGTTTCAATCGACATGGACATGGAAATACCAAACCATCGTATTGGGCGTTTGGCTATATGACATTGCAATTATACAAAGAAAACATATCTGAAGAAGATTTTCGAGAATATTGTCGAATTCATCATGATTGTTGTGGTGTATCACAATTGATTGGATTATTATAATGAATAAATTGAATATTCAACAAGAAACCATATATCGGACAAAGAAACCAATATATTTTTTTACTTTTTCATCTGCAATAGACATTTGATTTTGAAATTGAAAAGAGAAAATAAAAAGTAAAAGAAATGCCGAGTATACCATCGTGTGTACCATGGATTATTGTTGGAGTGTTAGTTTGTGGTCTTGCTTTTAGTACAGTTTTGACATTGTATCTGAGAGAACGATGTAAGATGAACAAAAGTTAAGAAATAAAAAAATAAGATTGTTTTAATTACTTTTTCAGCCGACAATGATTTATCAACAACAACAAGTAGATTTCGAAATACGTAATTGATTGAATTTGTATAGGTATTCATATAGGTTCGACTTCGATGAATCAAATGGTTGCAACAGTGTCGAATCAATCAACAACTCTTTGTGAAGGTATTTCATCGCGCAATTTATGGGGTATATTTAATACCGCTGGAATAACAATGCCTGTCGATACGAGCAGCTGCAATTTTAATGTCACACCTTTATATTTCGTCAGTTTAGGTGGTACTGATAGACATTGGACGCTAGGTGGATATACAGCTATCTATGCTCCGACTAACCGTTCATTTCAAGTCTACGGTCGTTCGTTAAGTGGACAGAATAATACACTTTTACTTGCTGATGCTTATACATATAAATGGGATATAAATTGGTTTGCTATTTTGAAATAAAGATCTTGTTTTAAATCGACGATGTATAGCGTCATCTATAAAGTTTTTGATGTATTCTCGAATAATATTTTATCCTATATCTATTTTGAATGAATGAAGTGACAAGAAGTAGAGAAAAGAAATGAATATTTCTCTTGATAATAATTGTAAATACATCAAACTTTTAACCGATTTCTTTAATCAATCTGATTTAAACACCTAAGAAAACACAAAAATCATCAATATCTTACTTATCTTATATTTATCGTATTATTTTACTACTCGTCATTCGCTATCAGCGTGCGTATGCGTGTGTGACACCTGGGTATCGTGCACACATATAAATTATCATTTTACCGACAGTATTTGCTTGAAAAAAAATAAAAACATCCGATGGAGATCGATTCAGGTTTACAACAAGATTTAAAATCTGCTAATCAAGAACATATTCTTGCATATTGGTCTGAGTTGAATGAGAAACAACGTGAAATTCTATTACATGATATCAATGAAATTGATTTCAATCGTGTTACAGATGGTTTTAATAGTATTAAACATGAATTCCAATCTAATTCCAATCAGGATAATATCGATGATCTTATGGAACCTGTCCCTGATGATATTATTGGATCTGTTGATGAAACAAGTGCCGAGCAATTAGAAAACTATCGACAAAAAGGTTTAAAAGCGATATCTGAAGGTTCTGTATGTGCATTACTGCTAGCAGGTGGTCAAGGAACTCGTCTTGGTAGAAAATTCTCTCGTCTGCTATCTTTAAATATCTCGATAGGATTATTTTAGGAGTTACCTATCCCAAAGGCATGTATAACGTTGGTCTACCATCAGAAAAAGTTCTTTATCAAATTCAAGCTGAACGTATTCTTCGTCTTGAACAATTGGCTAACGAAGCCAATTCAACAAGGACATCGACTATCCCATGGTTTATCATGACAAGTGAACATACACAAGAGCAAACAGAAAAATACTTTCGTGAACATAATTATTTCGGTTTAAATCCATCGAATGTCGTTCTTTTCGAACAACATACATTACCAGCATTAGATTTTCAAGGCAAAGTACTTCTCGATGAGAAATATCGATTAACAAAAGCTGCCGATGGCAATGGAGGTTTATATCGTGCGCTGGAAACTCGAGGTATTCTCGATGAAATGACTAAACGTGGCATTAAATATATGCATGTCTACTGTGTTGATAATATTCTTGTTCGATTAGCTGATCCCGTATTTGTCGGATTTTGTCTCGAGAAGAATGCTGATTGTGCAGGCAAAGTAAAATTGATTTTTGTTTTTTGAAATTTGAGTTTTGTTTTTATGTAATTTGATTTTGATTAGGTGGTTAAGAAAGCTTTTCCTAAGGAAGCTGTCGGCGTTATTTGTCGAATAAATAATTGTTATCAAGTTGTTGAATATTCGGAAATATCCGAGCAAACAGCACAGCGAAAAAAATCGAACTCAACCGACGAATTATTATTCAATGCTGGAAATATTTGCAATCATTTTTTTACATTAGATTTTGTCAAAGACGTTTGCCAGTAACGAAAGACGAACGCTAATATCTCCGAATACCGAACAAAAATATTGTTGTTGTTTTTTTTTTTAGTAATCATGAGACAAAACTTCGATATCATGTTGCAAAAAAGAAAGTACCATCGATTGGATCCGATGGACAACGTATCGAGAAACCAACAGATGCCAATGGAATTAAATTAGAAAAATTTATATTTGATGTTTTTCCATTTTCAAAGTAGATTTTCATGAATCGATTATCAATGATTGACTGTTTTTAGGTCATTTGCTGTTTGGGATGTATATCGTGAAGATGAATTTTCACCATTGAAAAATGCCACAGGTGCAAAAGATACGCCGGATACATGTCGAATAGATCTGCTAGCTCAGCATAAACGTTATGTTCAACAAGCTGGAGCTATTTTACCGTACGGAGATTTTCTTTTGTTCGACTTTTTTTCGTCAGAAAAATCTGTTTGCCTATGATTTCAGTGAAACAGGTGAATTTATTTGCGAAATTTCTCCATTGGTTTCATATTCCGGAGAAGTAAAATACAAAAAAAATTAGAATTTATTTTGAAAAACAAAAGATTCTTTTTTTTATTTCATTCATAGAATCTCGAGTTTCTCAAAGGTCAAACATTAAAATCACCAACAGTTATTGAATTAAATAAGAATACTAACAAAGTAAATACTTATCTTTTTTCATTAGAAAAAAAAGCTCCTGAATAATTCTTGTTTTATTTCTTTTAGCCTGAAATTATTTCTTGAGTAAAAAAATCTGTTTCTTTTTCGTTTACATGATTGAAAACTGATTAAAAATAAGAATAAAATTATGAATTAAATATAAATACATCGCGAGAGTTGAAGAAAATGATTTGTTCGTTGGCGTAGTTGTTGTCGAATGAATTCGAGGACGAATACGTAATTTATTTTTCAATTTTCGACCGATTGGTTTCATTGTCGTACTAGTTGTTGTTGTTGTTGTTGTGGTTTTACGGATTTGTTTGGTTGGCAAAAGATTATCTTCGCCATAGACTTGTTTTAACACGTCGTATCGATCGCATAAACCACAAAGACGAGGACATTCTAACGGAACGTTAAAAGCCATACACGAAGCAGTTGATTGATAATAACAAGGAGGAAGATTTGAACAATCGACTAGAAAATAATAGTAGAATGAGAATAGATAATGAAATGAAAATATTTACGTACGTTTTTCACAATGTGAACCACTGGCAAACGTTGAACATTGACATTCACAAGTGTTTAAATCAAGTGTACCATTATATAGACAAACTTTGCCTTTGCAATCTAAAGAAAGAATTTTAGTTTTTCGATGAAAAATTCAAAAATCAAGTACCACGTAGACGCTGATCAGTAGAACCTTGTTCATATGGACTATGAAAATTGCTATTCAATTGTCTAAAATCAATCGAAAATAGTTTCGATATTTTCTCGTTGTTTTCGTTTTACCCAGTTACATAATTACAGACATAGAAAGGCCATGGCATTGAATAAGGTCCATAGGGAGGACAGAGAGTAGCAGCACAGCCAACTAACACTGCTGAATGCCAGATCATCTACCAACAACGAAAAATATGTTTTATATTTATTCTCAAAAGTGAAATTAACCTGTGTGTAATGTCCGACGATACCAGTCGCTGGATATCCATAAAAATAATGTTCTTTTTCTTCAATCCATCCTTCGATAGCTAACGTCCAATTCTCATATCCCATAGCTAAATTTTGTCCCGTAAATAATGGAATTTCTAAAGAATTCCATGAAAAATTTTGTTTTTCTTTCGTGAAAATCTACTTGGTGCACTTCGTTGCTTCGATGTATCATGTTCAAACATACATTTTCTTGCATAATGAAGCGCAATCTCAGCTAGATCATCATTCCAATACTATTCAACTGTTCAATATTAGATTCAGCACATTAAAAAAAACAAAAAAAACAAAAAAAACATTCTTTACCATTTTCTGCATATTTAAACCGCGAACAAGACGCCGTTCATGATTGTGTAAACCGAGAATATGAATCTGTTCGAAAGTATTCACTCGTTGATCGACGACATTCGGATAGGCATGCGAACAAAATGAATGATATGGATCAATAATCGAATATTCAATTGGACACAATTCTAGACAATTGATCAATCTTTAATACTATCAAACAAACACATTATACTATCATTACCTGAATAAGCCCAAAGATTAACAAATAAAAAAATCCAACGTAACATGTAACTTGTCACTGAATGAATCGTCGTTCTTTCTGTTTTTTGTTTTTTTTATCTCTGTCACGTACATCAATTGTTTTTTTCAAATATATATATACGATGAAATAGTTGATTTTTTTATGATATGCAATGAAAATAATATACATAATCATAACCATTATCCATATGATATAGTGCAAACAATGATGAATAATCTCAGAACTATTCTGTCTGTTTTTTTCTCTCTCTCTCTCTTTTCAAAAACATCATCGATATGCTTAGTTATTGATTTTTTTATTCCTTATCCACCATTTTTTTTTCTTCTTGTTTAGAATAACAGAAAAAAAAGAGAGAAAGAGAAGATATTCAACTTCATGGCAATGAAAGCTATGAAGAGATTAAATAAGTACTGAACATAAAAACAAGAACCATGATAAATATAAAGTTGATATTCAGCTAAAAATGAAAAAGGAAAAAGACAGAAACAGATGCGAATTAAAAAGAAAGAGAGAGAGAGAAAGAAAAAAAAAGAACAAACGCAAACCAAGCGCCACCGCTTTCAGCACACGCGTTCAAGAGATCGAAACAAATGAGTATATCGAATGGCGAAAGAAGACAATTGTGACTAGTTGGATGATGATGATGATGATGATGATGATAAAGCAAAAAATAAATATGTATATGTATTGAGAAGAGTAATGATAAAAACAGATTTGAATGTATTCAGTTTGTTCAAGTATTTTTCGACGATGTCGTACCATTAGTTGTCTTCTTATGTCGAGATACAGGTAATGGAAGTTTACTTGGCCGTCGTTGAGTTGAAGATGTCGATGCAATTGATTGTTCGGAGAGAACACTTTCGCGACTTGATGTTCGACTTAATGTCGATCCTAAGGGTGTCGTCGGTGCAATAGGTACTGGAATTAATGATGGTCGAGCTTCTGAATCGCCTAGAAAACAAAAATAAACGATTTACAAAACACACACAAATCAAAATTTCGTTTTGTGTTACTTAAAACATGAGGTGATGTTGCAAGATCATCACCCGATGCCGACCGTTGTGTCAACGAAATAATCGATGATGTTCGTCGAGATTTATCTTTCAATCGATTCGGTGTCGTAACTGGCGAGTGTTTAGCAGCATTACTCGCTGCTAATTGTTGTTGATGAAAGAGACATGTCGGTCGATGAACAGTAACCAAACGCGGCTTGAATAAAGTCATCGTTTGTGCAACACCATCACGTAGTGCATAGTTTTCCGGATGTAATTCATAATTAGTTCGACCTTTAGCTGAAAAATAGGGAAAAAAGAACAGTCAGTAATCAAATCGAAGATAAATATTTGAAATTTCAAAAAACACAACACGACACGACAAACAATATGTCACCTGATTGATACTCAGGAACGTAAATCAATCGACCTGGAATAATGTGATTAAATAAAAATAAAAATATGAAGCAAAACGAAAAAGAAAACTCATAGAAAAGGAAAAATCTCCGATAAGAATACCTTCATCTACTAGAGTCAGATGGGATCGATCTGTATTAAGATTTATTTGTGAAAAATGCAAAAGTTACGACATCGAAATTCTTACCTCGACATGGATCGTGTCGAACGAGAAATTCATCGAGTGCTGTCCAACCGCCGCCAACACGAACCATCACAGTCGATCGAAGTATACGCACAAGTCGAAGACTTTGCGATTCGCCGAACTAAAATAAACAATTTTGCAAAAAAATTCGATTCAATCGTAAATCTTTACTCGGTAACGTCCTTCAGAAACTTGTTGAACATCGTATTTTGTCGAACAAGTACACAATGATGCTTGTCGATTGACTTCACTTTTAATTCGATCGATATCAGTCACTTCCGGTCGAACATCCTTAAACAAAACAAATTCATTTTCGAACGAAATTCGTTCGTTTTGTTTTTCTATCGAACTTTTTTCATATCTTGAAAAGCTTTTTGTAGTTCCTTTGTTCTCTCGGTTGTACGTGTTAAAATCTTTTGCCAACGTTGTTGTACAGCGATCAATGAATTTCGAATAAAAATCGAATCTTTTTTCGGCGAAACAAATTTCAAATGTGTCGCTAATTTATCTAAATCGATTAAATGTTCTTTGTATGTTTGTAATTGTTGTTGAAATAGTTTGTGATCGTCGATTTGTTTGAGAAGATTTTGAATTAAACCAAAACGACGTTGAATCGGCTTTTGATTGTTTAAATAACGTTCGGTTTCGGTTAACCATTCGGTAAATTTTTGTAATGACGAATGAAATAATTCGATCGAATGAGCGAGTTCAATAAGTTCTTGACCTTTGGTTAATGTTCGTTGTTTAACATCGATTAAACGTTTTTTCAATTCATCGTGATTTTCATTCGTAAATTCTTCGTTAATTTCTCGTTCGATTTGTTCTAATTGTTCGATAAGTAGAGGAAATTTCGTGTCAATCGTACATTCATTCACTTGTTTATCGATAAGATCGAGTTGATAGTAGATATGATCGAGTTGTTTCTGTTTATTTTTCATTTGTTCGAGTTTTTTCTCGAAATCTCGATATCGATCTGTTGCTTGTTTAAGTAGATTTTCCCATTGAATATTAATTTTTGTTACCAGATTTGTATCTTCATTGGAATTGTGTTTTAATTGTTCGATATCATAAGAAATTAATTCGATATCATTGAGTAAAATTCGAAGTTTAGCTATGGATATTTCGATTTGTTTCATATCCAATGATGTATTATCGAGAACGGCAAGTTTCGATGAACAATCTTCTAATGAATGTGTGATATCACTAATAACATCATCAATACGATTTTTTCGAATAGCTGTTTCATAGACAAGTGTTTTATGTTCTTGAATTTGTTCGTTTAATTGTGACCATTTCGTATCGATCGTTGTTAATTGTTGTTCAACAACATTCGTTCGATCATCGTCGATTTTGTCTGGTTGTTTGGCTTGTTCAATATCCGTATAATCTTGTTTGAGATTAACAATATCAAGATATTTACAATCGAGATGTTCTTTAAATGTTCGTATCCGTTCGAATTCATTGGTATCATTAGCTGCTGTCGGTGGTATCGATGCGTCATCGAACCAATTCGAAACACGTTCCAATTTCGAATTGAATTCAGCTGATTCGATCATCGCTTGATCGAAATCTTGTTGACACGTATGAAAATGTTGTTGAACACGAATCCATTCGTTTTCAAGATCATTTCGACTGCGTTGAACATCTTGACATTCTTCGATATTATTTTCAATGAGTGTCAACAACTGCGAACTATGTTCATCGAGTATTTGTCGATATTTTAAATGTTGTTGTTCGAATTCATTTGTCAATTGAATAAATTTCGATTTTTCACGTTCGATATGTTCGTGTGATGTCGAACGTGTTCGAATCTTTGAAAGATCCTGTTCAATTTGTTCTAAATATTTCGATAGTTCGGTATGTTCAGACCAATATGTATTTGCACATGTTTGTGTAAGAAGAAGATTTTCTGTGCGAATATCATTGGCTTGTTTCATGATCAGCCAATGTTCATTGAGAAGTGCAAGTTTTTCATCGAGTGCTTGAATAGATGAATTTGAATTTGAATTTGGAATGAATTGTTTGAGATTATCGATATTTGTTTGTAATTGTTCGAGAACGATTTTTCGACGTTCGAGTTCACTTTGTACAGCGGCATTGTCAAGTAATTGTTCGCTGAGTTTAATCGGTTGTGCTGATATAATATCTGTAGTTGATGAAACTAATAATTGAGATAATTCATTCATAGCTAAATCCGTTTCATCGATATGATGACGAATTTGTTCGGTTAATTCATCGGAAATATCGGTATGATGTGAAACGATTTGTTCATTGTCTGTTGGTTCAATTGGAACATGACATTTCATTGTTAAACTATCGTAGACTTTGTTGATTGTTTCGAGAACTTTTTCAATTGGATTTTCTTGATCATCTTGAAGATTAATTGCTGAACTTTGCAAGAGAAATTCACCTTTTTGATTCATTAATTCGACTTGTTCGTAGAATTTTTCAAGATCTTGTCGAACTTGAGTCATTTGTTCATCATTAACTTGATCGATTTGTTCGATCTTCTCAGTTAATTTCTGTGTTAAATCATTTGATAATTGTTGAAATTCACGTAATTCTTCTTGATGTAATTGAATATAATCAAGTGTATCGAGAATATATTCAACATATTCCGACCAAGATTTATCAATCGATGTCAATTCATTTTGATATTGTTCGATGTCAATATATCGTTCAGCTGTATCGATTAAATGTAAACCAGCTGTTTTATATTCATCGATTGTTGGTGACATTTGTTTGAATTGTTCGGCAATATGTTTATATTTTTCGAGTAGAACTTCGATTTGTTGATTATCTAATGGTAGAATCGTATTTTCTTCGAGTGTAACTAATTCTTTAGCTTTTTCAAGTGATTTCTCAGCTGTTTGTTTAGCTAATTGATATTTCGATAGTTTTTGTTGAATTTGTTTGAGTATTTCCATATATTGAAGAATTTTTTCTTTCATTAATCGATGATTTTCAACTAAATCATCGGTTTGTTTTTGAAAGATCATCGTTGTATTCGAATGTTTATTGGAATTCACGTCTAATTTTAATTGTTCATATAAATGTAAAAGATTTATTGATGAATAGAATTGAATTAGTTGTTGATTGGACGTTTTCAATTGTTCAATTGGAAGATTTTGATGTTGAAGTAGAAGTTGTTCACATGATTCAAGTGTTAAATCATTTGGATATTGTTTCAATAAACGATCGGTTGTATTCAACCAATCTTGAATTTGACTTTTATTTGTTTCGTATTTATTTAAAATATCTTGTCGATAATTAAGAATCGATTTAAGATCTTCTTGAAATTTATCGTATTGTTTTCGATAATCATCAACTTGAATCTTATATTGTTCGAGTTCATGTTGATCTTCAATTTGTTGTTCACTCGTAAGTAAATCATGAATCAATTGTTCATAGAACTGATGATCAATCGGTGAATCACGATCGTTATTTAATAATAATTGTAGAGCTGAAAAATTGATATCATCATTTTGTTCGATATGTTCTTTGTAGAGACGTAAACGTTTGGAATAATTATCAATTAAATGACTATGTTCAAGATGAAATTCATTTAAACGTGTGGAAAAACGATTGATACGTTCGTTGTAATTATTTGCTTGTTGTTCGAGTAAATGAAATTGTTCGGCAAGTTGTTCGAGATTATTTCGATCGTATTCGTCGAATAATTGTTCGTGATTGATGGGCGTATTGATATCTGAATCGAATGAATGACGATGTGTACGTAATTGTGCATGATATTGTCGAAATTGTACGATTTGTTCGTCAAGTTTCGAACGATTTAGTGAAAATGGTTTGGTGGATATCGATGAATGACTCGATGATGTTAGCCAATGTTTCGATTCATCGATACGTTCTTTAATTGTTTGTCGTTCGTGATTGTAACGTTCGATTAATTGAAAATTATGCATTAAACCTTGTTGAGCATCATTATATCGTTGTGTGTGTGTATCAAGTACTGTACATAACTAGAAGAAAAAATAAGTAAAATGTAAGACGACAGTCGAATATGCATAAATTATGATATCTATCGCAAAACATTGAGAAGGACAGAGCGAATACCGTCGTGTTTTTTCTTCTTCTTCGTCGTCTGCGAGATAGGAGAAGAAAAGCAATGTTAATGAGTCAATATTCTCTTTTAGGAAAAGATGCGGCTTCTCTTCTCTTTTTTTGTTCTGGCTTTAGGAGACATCTTTCGAAGGTTAGACATACATGTTCTTTGATTTGATTTTGAATGTGATTATTCGATGACATTATTGGCGATGGTGATGCTGGCTCATGTGTAGCAAGTAGACCGAGTTTGTCTAGATGTTGTTGAGCATTGACAAGAAGAACTTGTAATTGATTTTCTTTTTCAATTTGTGTTTTCTCAGTTGAATTGAGATTTCGATCGAATTCATTCATTGATGTCGTTATTTGTTCATTTAAAGTTTTGACTTCATTAAATGTTAGTAAATATCGTTCACATTGATCGGATATTTGTTTACAACGTTTGAGAAAATCATAATAATCCGTTGATAAACGATCGAAATTGGTTTGCAATTGTTTATAAATATCAATTGATTTACCACCATCTGTATTGCCTGTAGCTTGTTCGAAATCTCGAACAATTGAATCAATAATTTGTAAATGTTCGTGATGAGTTTTAAGATCATTTTCGAGATGAATTGCTTGATTGAGAATATTGTTGAATTTCTCATTGTCAGATTCTAATGTTGATAGTTGAAGATTTTCTTGAATGATTTTATCATGTTCGACGAGCCAATTCGTTAGACGAGTTTGTTCGATATTGAATCGATCGACTTCACTTATGAATCGTTCGATAATCTCACTTAAACCACTGTTGATATCCGAAATCTACGTAAATATCAAACAAAGAGATCAGTTTTAACAAAAAAAACAACGTTCAAAAATATTTTGATTTACTTCAACGCGTTTTTCTTCTAAATCTTCAGTTAATGTAACTAATTGCGGGTTAATTTGATTAACACGATTGACAAGTTGATCGATATTGACTTTTTCTTTTTCGACATCGGAATGTAAAGTTTTTATCTGTTGAACATTGGTTCTCAATTCCGAAAGATTATCAGTCAAATAGACATATTGATTTAATTGATCATGTAATGATGTTAATCGACCGGCAACATTATGCATGTCGACAATGACTTGATTATCATCATCGTTCTGAAAACAAGAAAACACTGTGATCTTGAACGATAGAATTCGATTTTGATTTTACGATTTTTTCAGAAATTGTATCTGCTGTTGTTGCTGTTGATGGAGGTATGAATTCATCGTCTTCATCGGCTGTTTTCGATGAATATGAACGTTCATGTGACACTTGTGGATTGGAAGAAGCAAAAAATGACAATTGACTTGTCTGTTGAACAAGTTCGTCTTTCGGTTTCGGAGTTGACTCCTGAAAAATGGAAACATATTCTTCGTCAATTTTCGAATTCAACGTTTTTTCTCTGTGAAGTTGGCATTTTTTATCAGACAAAATATATGAAAAGTGTATATATATATATATATATGTATATAAGAGAATATATATCATGCCACACGCTGAAGCTAAACTAAATAAGCTAAATACACACGCTGCCAAGCATTTTTGTTTTTTGAAAACGTGCATTGTGAATGACTTATCGTGAGAGAGAGAGAGTAAAAAGAAAAAAAAACAAACATAGAGACAAGAAGATTCGAAAAAAGGGACGAGGAACTGTGGGGGAAATATATTCGAGTAGTTTTATGTTTAAATAGAAAATCTGTTTTTTCCCCAACATAAAAACAAGAAGAAAAAAAAAGAAAAATAAATAAATCATTTATTTTTTTCATATCTTTCTCTCGTTTAAAGTTGAAATTAAATAAATAAATCTGATGTTTTGTTTTCGTTCAATTTCCCCTTTCTTCGAAATTATCTTCTTGTCTCTAAAATTTCGTTTGTTTTAAGATCTTTTTGTTTCTTTTTTTTATAATAAGTCAGCGCATGAAGTAAAAAAAGAACTCTTGTGTACAATTGTAATAAAAAGAAAGAGAGACAGTACTAAAAGGAGAAGAAGAAGAAGGAACATATCGAGATTTTTTTTTAATAAGAATACAAAAAAAAGGATAGAGAAAAAGAATAATAAGACCACAATGTTTATGCACAAAACGCTAGGCTTGATAATCGTTTGAACGTAACAAATAACAACAAGAACATGTCAAAGGAGATTCTAAGTAGGTTTTTTTTATGTCAAACAAAAGAAAAGAAAAGAATTCGTCTAGTTTAAGAGAGATGCTTGTGAAGAAGAAGAAGAAGAAGAAGAAGAAGAAGAGAACACATTTAATGTTTATTTTACGAAAATAGAATGTGTTGTCGTTGGTAGATAACGAACAAGTGTCAATAAATAAAAGTAATACGAGAGAGAGAACATAGAAGAAAAAGAAGGCATAATCAGATGTAGAATCTGATCATAGTCATCAAGCAGACGGACGATGGATGCCACCGAACTCACCTAGAAAGAACAAAGAAGATTTTGTCGTTTTTCTTTTTATTTGTATATAATTATGTCAGAAAATCAAGCGTTATTAACATGCAAAATCAAGAGACAATTGCACACCGATCACCATTACCAAGAATATCAACTCACATTGTTGTTCATGGTCAATTTTAGAAGTTGAATATTGTTGGAGCACATATGCGAGCGATGCAAACTGGATTAACATGCAGTAGATGTGCGAATATATGAGTTTTGACACTCAGTGATAAATATAAACGCATGAATAGAAGTGTACAATTAATGAAACAAACCAAAGTAGAAAAGAAAGAGCGTGCAAAATGTTGATTTTGGTTTTAAAATAGAGAAAACAAACGTGAGAAAGAAGATGATTAAAAGAAACACACGCAAGTAGAAAATCAGAAGTCAAATCAAGTAAGCAAATTGGTTTAGAGCACAAATGGCGTGGTTTGATTTTAGGATTATTTTTTATCAATCAAAAGCGCTTACCTTGATATCGAGATTTGTTGATGAAACTGTTTGTTCTAAACGAAATCAATTCATTTTAATATTTGTACTTTGTTGTTTTAAAATTCTATATTTACGTTTTTGTTGAAAGCCATTTCGACCATTATGTGAATGATTATTATTATTATTTTGTGTTGTGGTTGTTGTTGTTCTTACACTCGAATAGAATCCATTTCCACCACCACCACCACCATTTCGTTTCCAACTGCCGAATTTATCGTTATCATCATCATCATCATCATTGCCATGTATCCGTTCGGCTTTCCAGTCCACATCCCGACAAGTAGTACGATGTCTATTATTTCCCGATGGACTCGATCCTGTTCGTCGTCGTAAACTTAGTCTACCGTCATTACCCAACGGACTCAACGCTTGTTGTTTCGATGTAACAAAATGCCAACCACCACTTCCATGTGAATCTTCATCGGCCGAATCCGGTGCGCTATTATAATCGAAATGTAATGAACTTTTAGCTAATGAATGTCGTCGACGACGTCGTGATGTAATCTTAGCTGCAACTGTTTCATGATCGGCTTTGATGGGCACGAGTGGTGCACCAACAATAGCAACGATACCATGACGAATAGCTTCACGAATTGAGTATTTTGTTCGTGTATGTGAATCAAAAATGAGACCTGAGTCATGTTCGACTAGGCCACGTTCGATGGCATCTTGAATGTTGTATTCTCGATTGGTTTTGGGATCGAATAGTTTAATACGATTTTGATCGATGAGATTTCGTCGTACGGCCTTTTCGAAGCCGACAGATTCGTTTTGTGCTGGAATGAAAACTTCACCAGCATTGACATCGAATTGTGAGAATAATTTTCGATGATTATAAGCTGTTTCTAATGTTGTTATGACTTTATTCGAATGTGAATCAACAACTTGTCCGTCTTGTTCAATGTGAATGCCATCTAATGCATCGGTTAATGTCATAAAACGGCCCGTTGATGGATTTTCAATGATTGTACTTTGACCATCGATTAAACCACGTTGTATAGCTTTCTTAAGATTTAATTGTTCACCACTATGTGGATGTTTGTAAAGACCTGTACGAAGATTTAATAAACCGCATCGTATAGCGTCTTCAACATTCATACGATGTAGACCTGGTTCGACTAATTTCGCTCGATATAAATTCATTTTCGCTCGATTCAATCGGCCGCCTTCACGACGATTAACTAAGCCAAGTCCAAATGCATCATAAAGTGTTATCGGTCCTTGTTCACTATCGGCAAATGCCACACCATTCACGTGTATATGACCACGTTCAATGGCTTCCATTAATGTCATATATTGTTCCGTCGCTGGATCATGAAACATACCAGTTTCAGCAACATAAAAACCTAATCGAATAGCATTTTGCATTGATAAACCCAATGGTTTTCGTTCGACATGTTCACTGATTTCAGCTTGAATTAGATTTCGATTGATAGCTTCTTGAATTGACATTGATTCGCCCGTTCGCAAATCCGTATAGGTCTTATTCTCCGTATCAATCATTTGATTTTTGACAGCGACAGCGCCTGATTCCATTTTGCCAAGTTCATTATTTTGAACGCCATGAATTTTATAAAGAGTTATACGTTTTTCTGTGATCGTATCTGTGATTAATTCTAAATCATATTCTTCGAATTTCTTTTGACTAACAAGTTCAACATCGAGTAATTTATTTTCAATGGCTTTTTCAAGTGGAATTTTAAGACCATATTTACGATCATTATAAACACCTTGAGCATAATTAAGAATACCAACAGCTTGTGCTTCGAGACCGCCAATTTTCTCTCGTGAATCACTATCAAGTGCAACACTTTTAACGATAAATTTCTTAATAATTTCTTGTACATCCGATGTCATCATTTCTGTATCTTCTTTGGTTTCAATAATTGTTGCATAAACTAAACCTTCGTTAATGGCTTCCGATAGTTCATATTGAGCATTCGTAGCTAAATCACGATAACTACCTACAAAAAGCAAAATAGAAAACATCGAATAAATAAGCGTATTTCAGTTGTGTGTGTGTGTGTGTTTTTTTTTTGGTTCAAAAATATCGAAAATAGCTTCGTTTCGATCGTTAGTATGACCGTCGGAAATAATTACGTCGAAAAAACTTGAGTGTTCGGAATTTTTTTCCCCTCATTTTCATCGAAAAACTTAATTATAAATCAGTGACTTTTTCTATGCAGTGCGTCGATTTACAATCACCATAAATATATACACGAATAAACAAAAAAAAAACAACGACTTTCATATGTGCAATACATAATACCGAATGAAAGCATGAATAGATATAAAGAAACCTACTGATTTCCAAATTGAGTTTTCGGACTAAGATTTTTGGAATTAAGAAAAACAATCTCGATTGAAACAACAAGGAATTCATTTGAGATTCTTGCTTACCTGTATCTTTATCAAGTATACCCAAATCAATAGCTTCAGATACTTTGATTTCTTTTTGTGTCGACGGATGAATAACAGCAGTAATGACATATGTCGCAGTTTTAGTTGCGATTGTTAATTCATCTTCATCAACGGAAATATTCGATGGTAATCGAACACTACTATCCGATTCGGAATCATCATCTGTACAACGTATGTGACCAGCTTGTATCGCTTCGTAGATGGTCATAATATCATTGGTACCCAAATTACGATATTCATTTAATTGTAAATCGATTAAACCTAATCGTAGGGCATCGCGTGGTAGAAATTTCTTCATATGACTTAAATCATAGACCCATTTGATGGTGTATGGTTGTCCATTGACGGTTATAGTGATTGAATCACTTGTCGAACCATATTCAGTTGCGCCAACGAATTTCAAATGTACGGCTTCGTGTAGTGAGACTCCGGCTTGATTGTATGGATTCATATAACGGCCATTTTGTCGATTGAGAAAACCTTTAGCAATGGCTTGTCGCGGGAAGATTCGTCGTTTTGTCGATGAATCTAATACCCAATGTATCATATAATCGATACCATCGACACGAATCGGAAACGATGCTGTATCGGGTTCAATGCCCATGTAACCTAATTCAACAGCTCGTTCGAATGAATACGGTTGACGATTTAGTTTTTCATCGAAAAATAGACGTTGTTTCGTATCAACGAGACCGTGCTGATGAGCATTTTGCAATGGTAATCGATCGCCTGTAGCTGTATTCATAACCCAAACGATTCGATAGGGTTTATCTTTGATCATAAGTGTCGCATTCCATTGTTCCCATTCTTCTTCAGTCCATGATTGATGTTGTTGATCATCTTGTGAATGATCTGGCCGTTGTGGTTGTTGAGTTGTTTGCGTTTGTTCGATATGTGTTCGTGAGAAACTACCTGATTCATCTCGTGTGATTTTCGGTTTCGGCAATGGTACAGGTTTAGGTCGTTCAAATTCGCCTGGAAGTGTTTCGTGAATGACGATATGTTCTTGATGAAAATCGAGAAAATCCTGTTGATTTCGATCCGAACCCGAATGGACAGGTTTCTGTGGTTTTGGTCGTTCGTTTGAACGGCCACGAATGTAGATTTCTTTGTCGACGACATTTGTTGTTCGTTCTTCGATGATTTCTTCATCGGAATATTTACGATGATGTCGACGATTTCGTGATGTTCGTGGACCTGATTCAACTTCGATGATTTCTTGTTCTCGGACTAAAGTTCGACCATCGGACGATGTGGCTTTCATACGTGCTGGTCCTTGTGGTTGAGATGGTTGTACATGAACGGAAACAGCTGAACGACTACTTGTTTGATCGGAGATTTGTGCTGAAACAGCTTGAACTTGAATGATACCACGTTTAATACCTTCGTTGATGCTAATCTCAGCATTGGTTAATGGATTTATATAAACACCACGTTGACGATCGAATAATCGTTGTTGAATACCTTCTTGAAGTGTGAAAACTCGATTCGTACGTAGATCTGTAATATGTGTGATTAAATAGAAATTTTGTTGACGTTGATCAGTAATGAATGTCGATGGATTTTGATCGACTAATTGACCTAAAATTAAACCTTGTTGAAAGGCATCAGCGATTGTTATTTGTCGTTGATCAACAGGATGATTATATGCTGTTATTGTTGAATTAAGTAAACCCGTGCGAATAGCTTCAGTTACACCTAAACGTTGTCTAGTCACTGCATCAACAACATGTTCAATAATTAACGTTCTTGTTGTTCGTCGTGCATGTTGATCAACTAATTCAGTAAATATTAAACCACGTTCGATGGCCACACTAATTGGTAATGTTTCACCAGTGACCGTATTCACATAGAAACCTCGTCCATGATCGATAATACCTTCTTCAACTGCTTGTCGAATCGAGATTTCTTGTTGCGTTCGAGGATGAATTGCACTTTTAAGTGTATAAGTTTTCGTTTCTTTGACTGTTCCACGTTTAACTTTTGTTGTTGAACTTGTATCTTGATTTGCATTTGCATTTGTATTTGTGTCTGCCGATGAATCAACTGGCAATGCTTGAGCACGTATATGTCCTTGACTGATCGCTTCGGATATTGATAAAACTTGACCAGTTCGTTGATTGATATATTGTCCATTTTTTTTATCCAATATACCTAAACGTATAGCTTCTTGAACCGATAATTCCCTATTACTACGATAATCTCGAACGCCTAACAGATGAAACGAACGTGTTTCTCGGATCAATGATGTTGAGATAACATATTTATCATTTTGTTGATTTCGTGGTGGATTTGTTGATTGAGGATGAACAAGAATGAAATTTCTATTCATCGCATCATCGATCGATATTGTTTCCTGTGTTAGATTATTCAAATATGAACCATGATATGGATCGAGAATTTTCTTTCGTATAGCTGTATTGGGATCGATATATGTATTTGTGCTTTGATCGAGAACACTTGAGATGACAAGTGATTCCGTTTTTGATATCATATTATATGATTGAGGCTCACCAACTTTTAAAATACCCATTTTTAATGCATCAGCTAGAGTTAATGATTGATTTCGAGCACGATCAAGTATTTGATGTGTCGATGATGATATTAAACCACGAGAATACGCAGTACGTAGATCGTAATTGCTATTAAACAAACGAAAGAAAAAAAAAGAACAACAAATGAGAATTGTTTCGTTTCGATGAAATGTAAAATAAGTAAAAAACAAATACGTTCTCGTTTCGTTTTTTTTTTATGTTTTTGTCAAATATGTCGTATATAATTTATATTTACTCAATGGACGTATGCAGAAGAAAGAAAGAAAAATGATGAAAGGTGAGATACTCTTATTTATTGAATCATGTATCAACTTTCGTCTCTTCGTCAACCACTTTTTTTGTTATCCTAAGATAGATATATGATTGGACATTCTCTCTCTCTCGTTTTTTTTTCACAATATTGAATTACATCGATCAAATTAAATGAATCGAAGAAGATACGACAAATCTAATGGTTTTGTTTTTGGTCGATGCAGACAGGTTAAGAAAATACTATTAGTAAGAAAAGAAAAGCGAATGTTTGTGGTTTCGCTTGTTTCTTTTCTTTTCATTCGATTCTGATTGCTTACCGTTGATCGACCGTATCGACAACGTAGGCGCTATATGCGTCTAGAATATTTGCATCGATCGCCGCTTTCAATGTGATCGCCGCCGATGATGTTGAGTCTGCGCCAACGGGTGAAATAGAAACGGTCGTATGTGCCGGTGAAGACGCGGGCGAATTTATTGTCGACGAAGACAAAGTTGACGAAGAGAACAGGCCCGTTGACAAATCGAGATGTTTGCTGTTGACCGCATCGACGAATGAGAGATTTTTTTGTTGTGTCATTTCGTTGAATTTCGAATGGGTTGAAATTAGATTTCCATTTGTTGACGATTGTTCTTGAACAATAAATCGGACTTTTTTATTTGTAGTTGATTCGTTATCTATCGACGGTAGAACATAAGTTGTTTCGAGTGAAATCGAACCGTCGATTGATGTAGATGATGATGATGATGGTGATCGTGATGGATTGTGTTCGACAGTGACCTTTCCACGTGATGAATCAATGAAACCTAACAAACGAGAAAATGAAAGAAGAAGAATAAATGAAAAATGTGGGACAACAGCTTGTGTGACGTCATCATGAATATGTATTAGATGTTTGTTCTTCACTTGAAACATTTCGAACCCTACAGACTTCGGTAGATGAAGATGAATCATAGAGATTTTAGTAGAATAAACGAAGCTCAAGGGACGAAGAGAAAATGAAAATAACAAAAGTATATAAACTGTCGGTCGGTCGGTCGGTCTTATTCAAAAGATTTTTACGGCTTTCACACTCATATTCTCTGTCGCTCTCTTTCTTCACAAAACATCATCCATACTCATTCGTATGCATTCACAACTGTTCTGTCTCGCTTCTCAATATAAAATGAGTAAACTAGCTGGCTCAGAGCCACGTATACATACATGCATACATATACGACAAGCGAAAAGAGAAAAGAGATTAGATCTTCGTTAATATCGTGATCGCACATCTATCTCATTATAGTCCTTGATTCGTATACATACATATCAACGTATATAGATAAACGTAGGTAGCTATGTATGTATGTATGTATGTATGTATTGATACACAATAGATGAGAGGTTGGAGTTTGACGACGTATGACACCAGTCAGAGCATTTTCTCTCGTGCACGCTTTTTTCCTTTTCTTTACTATTAACGTCAAGCAAGCGTGACCAAAAAAATGAAAAGAAAAAGACAACAATTAGTCGATCGGAATGAATATGCTGTCGTCGTCCGGTTCACCTTTAACTATTATTATTTTTTTCATTCAAATTTTACCGTTCGTTTCTCTTTCTCTCTCTCTCTCTCTCTCTCTCCTTGATTAGAATCAATATCAGAAAAGAAAGACAAAAAAAGCCCTCTGTTGTCATCAACATTCAAAGAGAGAGAGAGAGAAGAAAAAAACAGGCACAAAATGTCATCGATAGGAAGATAAATTGGAGAGATATTATCGTTTGTATTAATGAGTAAAAGGCCTAACTAGCTGTAAACACTCGAGAGAAAATATAAAACATGTTTGTTATCAGCTGTTTTGCATTACGAATTTCTACTGATCATCATTAGATAGAAATTAATTTATTTTTGGAATCAGATCGTTTTCTTTCATTGAATAGAAAGAAAGAACTGAAGGCAAAAGAAGAAAGAGCGATGAACAAGGTCAAAAGTAATAGACCAACTCTAACACCATTGACGTTCTCAACCTTGATAGTGTGCATATAATCATAAAGAAAGAAAATGAACGAAATATGCTTGTCATATGTAACCTTGATCATTATGAAAGAATATATATTCGTTTATCCTCTAATTATACTGTTCAATGAAAGAGAGATCGGTCGAAGGCTATTCATACCTGATTTATTCTGTCGACGATGATGAGCGCTGTTATTATTATTATTATTATTATCATTATCATCATCGTCGGATGATAATAGTGTTTGCAATGTAAGATTGTATCGTGAAGCGATTGTACTACGATAGAGATGGACGATTGTCGATGCTGAATCGAGTGGTAAAAAGATCGTCTAGAAACAAGGAAACGTACTAGATCATTTTTCGAACAAAAACTAGAAACGATTACATGTCCGGTGGTATTATGATTTCTGATAAATAATCGTGTGTATTCTTCTATTCTGGCTAAAAGATCCGCATAACGTCTAAATCAAAAATAAAATATAAAATCGATATTTAATTTGATTTTTGTCTCGATCATCATCATCCTACTTGTCGAAAGTTTCAATTCGATGTAAAATCGCTCTCGATGCTCGTTGTAAATTGTTTGGATATTGTCGTCGTGTAATTGATATTGACGCATCAAGACTTGGATGTATATCGCGTAAGAATACTCGAAAACGCTTTAAATTTTTGTCATGCATCTACACATATGTTTCGTTGTGCATGACATTGAAATTTTAAAAGAATATTTTCAAGAAAAGATAAATCTCTCTCTCTCTCTCTCTCGTTTTCCTAGTACTAGTACTTTGTGTAAGTGCGCATATCAAGCATTAGAAAATTGATTGGTTCAAACATGCTCAAGCAAAACAAACCAAAACATACACACAAACAACCTGAACCTATACTCAGGGTGGCAAACGTTTTTTTTTGTTTGAATAGCAAAAGTTTGTTGTTTTTTTTTTTCGCTGAGACAAAGCAAGCGTTTGTGATAGTTTTACCTTTGTTTCTTCGATAAATTTCACGGCAACATCATTCACATGCTCAATTGTTTGTGCACGAGAAAGAATTTCATTGAATAGATCCTGAATGAAACAACATCGATTCGAAACGCTAAGAATTCAAAACTAAAATCCTACAGAAACAGGTTTGCCCATTTGCTGAAGTTTCTTGGCATCAGTGGGAATGGGTCCAAGAGAATCCATTCGAGTTTCGATATTGTCAAGAACGCCTTCTTCTTGTTCGTATAGTTTTATAAGAGATTTATACGTTTCAAGACTTTGAGCAATCGCACGATTTCTAAACATTCATCAAGTTTTTGTGTTTGGTTGAAATCGAATTTTGAATCTACCGTTGATTGATTTCTGTCTGAATATGTTTCCATCTTGTTGCCAATTGTTCACTAATACGAATCAATCTCTCATTACCTAGTTGTTTACTTTGATTGAGAAGTTCTTGCGTGGGCTTCTCAATGGATTGTAATTGATTGTTAAGTTCATTAAGATCATCAAGTTGACGACGAATGTAAATTTCATCGTCAATGAGAGGCGTATGAGATGCGAGACGAGTTTCAAGCTCGATTATATGAGATGTAAGATCGGTAACGAGACTCAATGTCGTATCAGCAATATCCAATCTGAATAAAAAATGAAAATCTTGGTTGTTGTTTCGTCTCGAAACAAACTTTTCGGAATAGATTTTTGATTGAGTAAAAAGATTTTGAACGCGTTCAGAAGTTTGATTGACTAATGAACGTAATTCTTGATGTGACGATGAATTCAATTCTTGTCGAACGATATTTCGTATATCTTGAATTCGACTTGCTTGTGAAAGAAGATCATTTTCGAAGTCCTGAAAAACAAAATAAAAATCTCAAATATAACAAAACAAATCCATTTTGATTTTTCGATTGTAGAAACAAGAAAAAAAAAGCAAATCTTCTCAATGCATTCCTCTTCTTCTCGGATAACTCGTGCTGTAATCGGTTTGTACATCGATTGTAGATCGAGTGGAATATGTTTGATACGTGTTTGGCCTATTCGAGATGTCGACGACGATTTCGGCAATGATTGATGACGAATAATTAATGTACTCGAATGGGATGGTTTGTTTAAATGTTCGTACGAATAACCACGTATAATCGAACGTGTTTCGATATATTTTATATTCGATTGCCGTGGAATCGTTGTCGTTTGATTTAATATTGGACACGAACCGTATTGTTGTTGATGTTTGGACATGTGTCGTTTTCGGTGATGTTCGTATTCATCTTTATGTTCACGTCGATTTCGTCGATGATATTGAGATGATTTCGATGGACGTTCGAATTCGATTCGAACATTGATACCATGTTGATTCGATGTGATTGTTGGTGGTTTATGAAGAGTTCTTTCTGTTGATGAATAACGAACGGGTAGAATTCGGTAATTTGCACTCGAACTTGATGTTGACGAGCAGAAACTACTTGATGAAGAATTTCGTTGCAAATTCATTTGATGATAGGAATCCGAATCGGATGAATAGAAGTCCGTTTTCGGTTGCAAACGGTACATTGATTGATAATTAGCTGATGAAGCTGAATACGAACGTTGCATGATTAGTATTTTTCACAAGTAAGCGAATAAAAAATAACGAGAAGAAGAAGAAGATCGACAGCGGTTGTTGTTCTTGTTGTCGTTTATTGAATTGGCAACAATGTTTTTATGTATTCTATATTCTCGACGATAGTTTTTTTTCCTTATTTTTTGGTAAGTTGTTATTGTCGATTATGATATCGCGTCTGTCTATCGATAGTCGTTTCTTTTCTGTGTCTATTAGTTGACATCGGTAGTTCTGTCTTTGGATATTTACAAAGACATATATCAGACAAAAGGACAAGAAAAGATACACACAATAGAAGAAATAAAGCTCGTTTTCGTTTAGTTTTTTTTTGTTGCGTTTTTGAATCTAACCTTATGTTCTTGATTAAGTCGAATGAGATCTTCATTTGATGTCGGTAAACCTGTTTGTAATAAACGTGTAAGACGTTGTTGGATTAAATCAGCGAGTGTTTGAAGATTTTTTTCGATTAAATAAAGTTCATCAACGAGAAGATGAGATTTCGTCTCGTTGTTATTATTTGTACGTTGAGAATCTAATTAAAATAAATTCTTAAATCGATCAATTTCGTTTTTTTTTCTAAATCATTTACCGGTCATCATTCGAATATCTTCAGTATTTCTTCGATAATCACCTGTTACAATAACATCGAGTTGTTCGATAACACTCGATGGATTCGTAAATCGATTCTAATTAAAACAAAAACGAAATACAATTAACAATATTCTCGATCATTTCTTCTTTTTTTTCTTCCTCGTCTTTGATGTATCACATCTGAGTACTCCTCGAACACAAACCGAGCACTGATGCGAGAAGCAAGAAAAAATAATTAATGATTCGTCATTTTCACATTCATTTCCATTAGGTACGGATGATGTTCGATCGAGAAAAAAAAATTTTTTTTTTCTTCGTTTCTCCTTTTTTTTTGAAATATTTAACGCGTACGAGTCTCGGGGTCATCGTTGATAATGAATCAACGAACCACGAACGAGACGTCGTGTCTTACTTGGAAATAGTCTGCAAACGACTGATATTGCTTCGGAGTGATCATCGCTGTCATTTTTTTTGCAAAAGATACATTTAGATTTTCTTTTTTGTAAATTTAAATGAGTTAGGTAATTGAAAATAAAACGAGAGAGAAGACAAGCGATGAATATCAAACATATACGACAAATTGAATCGTAATAAGCGAGAATTGTAGACGAAGAAAAATACTAGATGTCGGCTCATACGAGAAGAAGAACAAACGAAATTTCTACTTATTCTCGTCAATTAACACGAATAATATATATATTTATATATATATGAATTGATTTGCATAACCTACTTGTCGTTTTGATGAATTCGAATTGAACTGTAAATAGAGTTGATCAGCACGTTGATTTAATTGTTCGAGACGTTCAAGTGCTGAATGAACTTGTTCGTAGGGTAAAGATAAATTCTGACAATCAGTTAGCATTTCATCAAGTGTCATTTGAATTTGATTTAATTGATTGATTGTTGAGACATGATCGATTTGTTTTGACTTCAAAAATAAAAAAAAATTAGAAAAAAAACAACAACAACAACTTTGTTTGTTTGAAATTACTTTTATTTGTACAACTCGTTCGATCGTTGCAATATCACGTTCAATTAAATCTAAATCATTCTCGAAATGAACTCGATTTCGTTCGTATTGTTGTCGAAATCGTTTGAAATCATTCTCGACACGTTCTAATGTCAATTCAAATTTATTCCAAGCTAAATTTATCGATTCCATATCGGGCTGAAGACTTTCATTCAATTGTAATGTTTCATATTCAGCATCGATTGATCGCATTCGATGAAGAACATTCAAATATTCTTTCATTTCATCATGTCGAATAACATAGAGAACATTATCATACATTTCAATATCTTTTAAATTCTTAAATTTCATTTCACTATTGAGAAAATCCAATTTGGTTTTGATCCATTTCAATAGATCCGACGCAAGATTCGTATATTCCTGTGTTAATTCACCTTGTAATTGAATCTTTAAAAAGCAAAAACAATCAATCAATGACAAATACGTCGTATCAAAGCGATGTCAATACTCGATCATGTTCTTCTTGAAATGGATGAACGGGTAAAGTCGAACAAACTTTATATAAATGTGCAATATATAATAAAATACTCTTCTCATCAGGTTCGTCCGTGTCAACATCTAGAGAAAGCAAAACAATGCTTTTGTGAATCGATGATGATCAATGTGAATACCTTCGGGATCGATTAATTGCATTATGCCATAGCGTTTCTGTGCGAAATCAAATGCTTGTGCGAGATTTTCTCGATTGGATTTATTATAGATCTCTTTGATATTGATTGATTTAGGACTTGAAATAGAACAAATAGAATTGATTAAAAAAAAGAGAGAAAAGAATTGAGTTGCAATATACTTATGTCGATGAAGTATCGCGAGAAAAGCTCGTCCATTTCGCCATGAATTGGTGAAATCATTGATATAAATACCTGGATAACCTTGACACTGTTGACGAGCCCAAATCAGTAGCATGTGACGATAGTTCGATGAGATTTGATCAATCGATGATTTACGTTGTGTACTTGATTTTGTTGAGATTTCTTGAGATTTTTGTTCAGAGATTGATAATGATGGTATTATTTGTTTGATTTCTACTGGAATGTTTTCTTCGATAAGTGGTAAATTAATATCAGAAAACTAGATTTTACAAAGAGGAAAAACATTTTTTTAAATACACATATTCAATGTTTTGTTTTTTACTTGAAAATGAAGAATTATTCGCCAGATAAGACCGAGAGTTAATTTTGGATTGCCGTTTACTAATTCTTCGGGACGAATATTCACCAAACGAATCTAGAAAAGAAAATCGATGGATATCGATTAGTTTTTGGATAAACTAATTACATTATGATCTTGTTCGAGACATTGAAGACACTGTTCAATATTTTGTAAGGCATGAAATTTTGATGTTCCTTTTGCGCGAGACTAGAAAACAAAAGAAAAACTTCAATTCAAATTAAATAATTCGTCGTTTTTTACAATTGTTTGATTAGTAAATAATTCTAATAAAGAAATAAGTATATGTCCATCGCGTAAATCAAGAAATAAATCTTCAACATGAAGACATTCTCGTTTTGATAAATGAAAATTAATCCATTTCGTAAATGTTTTCTTTTGCACGGCATCACGTTGATCAGCGACTTTTAAAACACGTCGATCAGCTGGATCCAATGCAAATACCGATATGGGCTTTTCTAAGATCCAATCTTCATCATCGATTTCATTGAATATATTATTATTATTATTCATATTATCTTCTTCATCGACTACTATCTCCATCGTCAATCTGAAGAATGAAAAAAGAAAGAAAACATAAAAGCCTTGAATGTATAATCAACAAATTTCATGGTCACAGTTGGCACCATGGAACAAGTTAAACAAGCACGATCGTTCATAGACGTATTTATTTTTACTTCGAATTAAATCGGTTACTTACAAACACTTGCCGATTTAATCGTTCGTTTCGTTTGCATTTTCAATGGCAGACACACACACACACGCACACATCGTTTGTTAGAAAGAAGAAAAAGAAAAACGAGAAAAGAAACCTACATGTATGCTGTGTTCTTTCTATTCGATTGATCGTTCTATGCTATGGCCTCGTTCAATCATTTTTAAAGAGAGAACAGTGCCAGTCATATGCACACGTGCAGATAGAGAAGAAGAGGATATATGACCCACTCTCTCCATATATCGACGAGACGGACAAACAAGAAAAAGAAGAAAAAAAAAAGACTAATGCTGCAGACGCACTCTAAACTTAGGCCAATGAGATCAAAACGAAATCGCTGGTGATAACAACCATTCATTCTATCAACAGAGAACGAGAGAGAGACGACACAAGTGTTGAAAACTTAGCTGATCGTAGTATGCAAACATAAAATTGATGATGAAACCATAGTTGATTAGAATCAACACAACATTCATTCATTCATTCATTCAAAGCGAAACAATAATAATACTAATACTAATAATCAAATCAAATCTAATCCTTTGCTTCTTTTTCCCTTTGGATACAAGATTCTGACCTTGATATATCGATGAAAAGGTTAACCAATAACACAGACAAATCTTTCAACAAGACATCATCTATTTTTATCGAGCATAGAACAAGAATGGATTGATCTAATTTTATACGAACATGCAACTAAATTCAATCAAGACGAACAACAAAAACAAAAGAAACAAATTATCTAATACATACAGTAGATTTGATTAGTGTGTGTGTGTGTGTGGTTTTATGTTAGAATGGAAATAAGAGGGAAAAAACAGTCAGTTGTTTCCATCACCGAATGTTAGTATGTTTTTTTTAATCAAACAACTAAAATCTATAATAAACAAATGATTAATCGTCATATTCAATGAAGATTTATTTTGTCAAATTCTTTTGTTTTCTCTTTATATTCGAACGTTGTTGTTCTATTTGTTTAACAAAATGACAAAAAACAACAACAGTAACAACAAGAAAAAATAGAAATTCGATTCTTTTCTATGATTGATAACCATATTTTTGAAGTAGAGCAAGTTGTTTGGCAACTTGTGGTTTACCAACGATTGATTGTGATGCTTTGGTTTTCAATTTTTGCAATTCTCGTTGTCGTAGATGATAATGTTTCGCTTTGATTTGACGTTTCTTTTCTAATGTCGCAACAACAGTTCGATATTGCCAGCCGACTTCACTCGACAAACGACCGAGTTCCGTAAAACGTCGACGTGGTTTCAAACGAAGTGTTCGTAACGAACTCGGTACGATCAAACGTTTCTGTTTATCGTACGGCGTTGGAATGCCTTCGAATGTTTGCAAACGTACGAGCGATTGTTTACCACGTTCAGTTTTATGTGGTACCATGCCGCGTACGATTCGTTTGAAGATTTTCGATGGAGCACGAAAATGAAATGGACCTCGTGATGGATTGATATTGCAACGTTTACGAAGGAATTCCAAGTATTTCAATTTATTACGGTAGAGTGAACCGCTAAAATTCAAACCTTCACATCGAACAACAACAACATTATGACCTTGTAAGATGGTTTTAGCGACTGTTGCAGCAAGACGACCGATTAAATGACCACGACCATCGATAAGAATTGGTTGACTACGAAAGCCGATCGGTTGCAACTAGAAATGCGTCGATAGAACAAACAAAAATATCGAAAAACGAACGCTTACGGCTTTCTCTCGTGCTTGAACGACTTTAGGCATATTGATGGACTGTTCTTATCTGAAATCAAATCAAAATCAAACCCAATTCATCAGAGAAAAAATAAACAAAAATAAGAAAACAATTTGTGCGTGTGCGTGAATGAAGGAAGACAAATTCGACATGATCATTGCTCGATAATCGACCAATGACAACTATGAATCATTGAATCGATTGTTTTTTATTGTCATTTATTTCATAATTGAATTAAATTTTCATCGAACATTTTTTTTCATTGAAAATCTCAACTTGTCAACGGAAATGTTCAGTGAATTTCATCGAAAGAATGTCATTGACTTGCGTTGCAGTGACCTCTATTGTAGCCAATGAAATAATATTTCTCTTTTTGTCTTGTCTCTCTCTCGCTCGCTCTCTTTCCGATAGAAGACAAAATCAGTTGTGTTAAAAAATTTCCATGTTTCTCTATGTCGAAATGGCTGACTTATTGTCTTAATATTCAACAAGTACCCAACGCAAACGGGTCAAACCGAAATTTCATTTTATTGACTTGTTTTCCTTTGCCATTCGCCGATGCAATTGCATTCGAAATAGCCTTGATTGTCAAAAAAAAACGCAAACGATCGTCGTAGAAAATTTTGTTGTTGTTGTTTTGACTTTCTAGATTTGTTTATCTCTAAATATGGATCAAAAACGATGAGTACGACGAACGGTTTTCATCCACCTCTGACTTCAACGGCTGTCAATGGTTCGTTGTTTTTTTTCTTCAATCAAACAAAAAAGAAAAACAATGTTGTTGTTGTTGTTTTTTTCGATTTCTTAGAGCCAGCCAAACGTTTGCCAAGTACGAGCAGTACGAGTAGTACAAGTAGTAATAGTACAACCGCAACCAACACCCGTTTGAAATCGAAAACAATCGTTTCAACTATACCAGAGATTCGTCGACGAAAAAAAAAACATCACAATCAGAAGAAAAAACGTCTCAATCAAAACGATAAAAACAACAATAATCCAACGAAAAAATCTCAAAATTTCCATCAACATCATCCGACCATACTCCATCAGAAGAAATCGGCGAATCAAACCGAAAATCTTCCCACAGTTATCAACAACAACAACAATCATCACCATCATCATCATCATGTTATTAACAATGATCATTGTGATTCGTGCGGCGAATTCTACGGTGAAATGATCTCATGTGATACCTGTCCGGCGACATTCCATCTTCTCTGTGCTAATCCACCGTTATCTCGAGAAGATGTGCCCAAAGGCTCGTATTTTTGCGAAAATTGCCGAGCGAAATCAGCCGAAGAAAAAGGCAAACCGTGCAGTTTTGATCCGAAAAGCAATGGAATCAAAAAACCAACGACAAATCAACTGACACATATTAAAATTCCTACAGCGTCCAATGGTCGATCGTTAGTTCAACCGTCGGGTGAAATTAAATTTCGTGCAACAAATCACACGATGAAATCGAATCTCAAACGGAAACGTATCGAATCGGCATCGACTCACGCCAATGTATCGACAGTTAAACCTCCGGCAATGAAAATCGATACATTGAAAAAACTGTTGCTCTCATGTCGACCCGAAGAATTTCGCGGACCACCGTTGCCATTCGAAGAGACGACGTTCAATCGAGAGAATTTCTTTCAAAAAAATAGTTTAAATTGGCAAAAATTTTGTTTTATCTGTCGAAAATCATCGAGAAATTCATCTCATCCATCGATACATTGTGATTATTGTCCACTAACCTATCATCTCGATTGTTTAAATCCTCCATTAACATCTCTTCCATCGACGACCGACAAATGGATGTGTCCAAATCATATCGAACCGATCTTAGATCGATATTTATTCTCGAAAAAACAATATTCTACAAGTGAACGAGTCAAAATCTATCGGCAATATTCACAAATCGAGCCGAATACCATCATACAAGACTTCACACATATGAGACAAATGAAAAGTTACCTGTTAACCAAACAAATCCATCAACAACAACGTTTAGAACGCATTGAAATCAGTCAAATACCGAAATCCATTGAACAATTCTATCAAAATGCGAATTCAACACATCAATCGAGACAAATCGATACGTGTGTATCGGATGTTTTACAATCGATTGTCGATCGTTTATCGAACGAGAATGATGAACAATGTCAAACGACATCGATCAATATTCTAGATCGAATCGATTGTCTATTGGACAAATTGAATGAACCGAATTATACAAATGAAAATAATCAAACGATCAACGATCCATTTGCAGTTCTTGTTGCTGCAGCTGATCAATGTTTAAACGACGACGAACATAATTCAATTTTACCAACAAATTCTCTCTCACTTCTTATCGATCTATCCCAATTTCGTTTATCTCATGCGGCTCTTATACATAAACGTTCGAAACACGTGATCTACATTCGAAAACACGTGATTTGGTTTGGTTCATCGAAGAATGTCGATGTTTGCTTGAGAAATTTCAATGCTGATCAAACATGTCGATATGTTTCCGAGAAACACGCGTGTTTATATTACGATCGAAAACGAAATGCATTTGAATTATTGAATTATAGTGAATTCGGCACGATTGTTAACGGACTTCGGTATGGTTTGGGAAATCTAACGGATGATGAAGATGACGATGATGAGGAGGAAATCTGTGTGGAGAATGAAAATCTGCAAAAATGTTTTTGTTTATCAACACCATTGTATCATTCAGCATGGGACGGGGCAGCACAACTCGAACAAGGAACAGTAGTTCAAATTGGTTGTCATGAATTTCTTTTTTACCGGCATGTTGTCCGATAGTAATCAAACAGGAAAAAAAAAAGAATAATTAATAATGAACATTGTTCTTGTCTCTTTCTCTCTGTATATATCAATTGGGATATTCGGAAAACAAAACAAAACATACATTCAATTCGTTGTCGATGAAGAAACAAATTTAAACCAAAAACACACATACAAACTATATTTCTTTCTCTTCTTATTTTTGTTTTCGGTTCTCTCTCTCTCTCTCTTGTTTTTTCCTATATTATTATATATATACATATATATAGTTTAGCGCCTGAGATCGACATTTTGTTCTCATTGTCTATTTTTTTTCGTGTATGTTATACTTCTTCTTTTTTTTCTTTTCTCTCTCTGTGTCATGTGTATAAGTAAAGAACTATGCGCGACTTATTCTGCAAGCATAAAAAAGAAAATATACAAAAGACTTTGTTTTAATTTGGAAACATCTTGTTGTTATTTAATATTGCAAAAAAAGAAAAAAAAATACGTCGAATAGGATTCACAAAATTTCCTACAAACAAGATAATGTCTCTTCTTCTGAAACAGATTGCCTCGAGCAGGATCTATCGTCAGATAGAATTGAAAGAGTATCGAATACGAATGATAAGTTACGATCATGTTCAAGGCAGTCAGTCGACATTGATCAAGGCTTGTTGTTGTTCTTTTTTTTTACATTCTTATGAATTAAAAATGACCATACGGTACGTTTTCCACTTCTCACTCTCAGCATGACTTTTGCCTATTCGAATATGTGACAAGATACGTAACACGAGTTGATTCACGTGGCCTATCGAGCGAAAGGCGTGGTTAAGTAGGATAATATACGTACGTAGTGCCTTATTTTGCTGTAAACTTCATGAAAGTTGATAGTCATTGATTAGAATTTTTTTGTTTTGTTAATAGGCGTGAAGAGAAAAGCCTGCTGTGAACTCACCTAAAATGATCTGTCTACACGAGCATGAGTATGTTTACTTTCAAACAATAGACGACAACTTTGTATTTTACTACAATCATCATCAGTCTTTTTCATTGAATGCAGGTGTACGACTATTTCCTGTACGATGAAGATGAGTACGGGAGGGGGGCAGAAGACATTGCATGTCTATATTGGCTAGACAGTGTACTCAAGTGTGAGAACAATGGTGATCACGGTTAGAATATGTTGTTCACAATCTAATTGTCAATGAAGAAGAAGAAGAAGAAGAAGAAGACGAAGAAGGAGGAGTTGAAAACAAAAAAAAAGAGGAAAAAGTTTTCATTGTAGTTCGTTCTTTTGACTAAAGAAGAGTAAAGAAGCAATAATCATTGTCTTGAAGTAGTCGCACTCTTGAAAATCGTTTGTAGTTAAGTTACAGTTGACAAGTGAAGATCTTGAAAATTTGATTTTATTCTTTATCATTAATCTCTATTGAAACTGTTCTCCGACTAATTACACAATAAACTGACTGTTAAATCAACTGTAAACGTAAAATGTGTCGTTTTGATATGTTCTCACATTCGGAAAGCAAACAAAAATGTCTTTATTTTTCTTTCGTTTTTCGAAAATAAGAAAAAAATAACAACGGTTTTGCTAATTGTTTTGAAAAATAAAATACAACGAAATCTTCTTCGTCTTTTTTTCAAATTAATCAATTCATTATTTCCTTCTTCTTCTGTTCTCCAATTAAGCGAGAAATGGTTCCACTTTTTCCTCTTCCTTTCCTTTCCTTCTCTCTCCTCTCCTCCTCCCCTCTCTCTCTCTCTCGTCTCTCCTCTTTCTCGTTCTCTCGTTCATTTCTCATTTTCATATTCAATCAATACACACGCATTCGACAATGACAACCAAAACGTCAATTAGCTTATCACCATTTAAACGATCACCTAATTCAAAAAAACGTCGTTTCTCCTTGACATATCGAACTCGTCAACAAAACAAAATGTTAACACTAACCTACGAAAAAACCACTCAATTACCTGATCTTCTACAAGATATATTCATCGAACAACAACGAAAAGAAACTATTGTACATATTGCACATATATTGAGAAATATTGGAGATGATATTGATCAACAATTACAAGTAAATCATCTTATTTTCTTCCGATAAGATAAATATTTATAAGTTAACTTTCGTTTTCTTTAAGATTAATAACAATACTTCATCATCAATCTCAATCGATCACATATTCGGCCAACGAACCATCACATTCGTACATTGTTTATCTCGTGTACTCGCATTTTTTCGTTAATATATTCGTTTTTGTTATCGTTCTTTGGCCCGGTTATGGACAAATCCATTTGCATTGTACATAGACTTTTCTTCTATTATTTTTTATTTTTCAACAATATATCTATCTATCTATATCTAAACTTATTCATTTTGCTGTTTTGTTTTCTGTTGTTGTTTGATTTTATTGACAAAAAAAAATACAAGAAATTAATTTGTCACCTATGAAGAATTTTAATTCGATCAACAAATGTAAATACATACTTGAACATGATTGACTTATCACGTATGCTAAAAACTGACACACACGCGAACGTATTTATTTTCTTGAAATGTGTCAAGTTGAGTGCGATGATGATGATGATTTTGTTTTCTGCCATACTGATTAGGTCACCGGATACGGATACGATCAAGTAGTGATCATCGTCACCTTTTTCATTTGTTTTTCATATTTGAATCGAATCTTGAAATTTTTTGTTAATAACTCTTGAATCTTGAAAACAAATTCTTTAGCAGCCGTCGGTTTCGTCTTTTTCATGATTAGAAATCAAACGATAAGTGTCTTGTATTGAATATCATATTCATTTCATTGTCGTCATTCGGTATAGTTCTACACTTCATTTATTTTCAATAGTAGCAGCGCGGCAATGATCGGTTTCCTTCGATGTGTTGTTTTTTACTATAGTTGTCATGTTTTGATCTTTTCTTTTTCATCTATGTCAATGATAGGAAATTGAAAATGGCACGTGTAGTTCAAATTTCAATCGTAAACAAATGTTAATCGACTTGATCAAGACGATCAGTATTGAAGACAAAAATAATTGTTTTGATTAATTAATCAACTTGTTTAAATGCAATGCTGGAAGGCATATTTTCCCATTGTACAGCAGGTGTTATGATTTGTCTATGGATTAAATCATTAGAAAAACACAAGACAAAAAAAAAAGACGTTGTTTTTTGTCATTAATCGATTTCAATCTTATCGCGTGCCTATGTACGTATGTAAATATAGAAGAGAAAAATATGTATCAACTTGATCGTCTGATTACCTCATACATATAGAGTGCTCATTTTGAAATATTAGCTTTCGTTCGATATGTTGAGGTGTTAAATGTCATGCTGTGAGAGACAAGGGAGGAGAACTAGCCATTTTTTTTTGTGTTTCTCTCCTGTTCATTCAATGTGATTCTTTAACACCTGTGTATTTGTGAGTAGAATCAACTATTTCAACATTTATTTATTGTTATTCTCATTGTCTATTGAAAATAAATGAACACACCGGATGTTGACGATAAAATCTAATCAAGTATGTATAAGTGAGGAAGAGAAGAGAAGAGAGAAAGCTTAAGCTGATTGACAAATGAAATTCAACAGACAACTTGAGAATGATTTGTTTTCTTGACTTATATGTATTAGATACACAAAGCATACCTCAATTTACTTATCTTTAACAATGAACTATCCATAAATTTACTGTAGATAAGCAAATATTTTCTCAAGGAATTCTTTTCAAACTTTCATAAATAGTTATATAAATATGAGGAAAGAAAAAGTCATATATATATATATCAACTTAAATAAATAAACAAATGTTCTCATGAACGTTCTACGTGCATAAACTTCAAAAGAACGTACTCACATATTTGTCTCTCACTTGCTTTAAGACAGTTATTTTTATGGTTGAATCATGGTTTTACCAAGGTTATTTTTGAGAAATAATCAGTGTGAAATTAAGACGAATAATGTCTGTTCATTCTCACAATGTGATTCGATCGTTTCTCAGACATTTTTCAAGAGGAATTGAAATTGTTTACATGAATGAATAAATAATTGAATTAATAATCGTGGATTCATTCTTGTCCCTTCAAGAGCAGATTAAGAATCTTATTTTCTTGTTGATCTCACTTCTTTCTTTATACGCTTAATCTCCATCGATTAGTAAATCGTCTTGTAATGCACATTTATGACAAAATAATGTGAAACATTAGTAGTAGTCGTAGACTATAACCACACGAAACAATCAGGTATTCAGTCTGATATGTTAAATATATTGTGGGAAGATCGAACGTATGCTAGTTATTTCGATGAAATTTTTAAAAGAATAAATTAGAAAAATTCGTAAGTTGATGGCTATGATGGAAATACCATATATTTCATAGCTGACATATTTGTGTTTGTTTGGGTGTAAATCGATCTTATTTATAACTTTGATCGTTACATTCTATCTTGATGATTTGCATATGCGATGAATCAGAGTACAAAAAGCAAAGATTATGAAAACTCGAGTAAAAATTTTACAACGAGTAAAAACGCACTCAAATTATACTTGCAAAAAGTTCACGTTTCTTTCTTTTTTAAATATTATTATTATTATTTCAAAGTCTATATTCTTTTTTTTCCTGTCCACGTTTTATCGTTCTTTCTCAGTGTGTCTACATCATCCATATTTAACACATCTATCGTCCTTTTCTTCTCGTTTTTTGACAACAACAACATTCGCTAGCTGATTCATCATCATTATTATTATTATCGAGCGAGAAAGAAAGAAGAGAGAGAGAGAGAAAGAGCGAAAAAAAGAATCTATGCATGCGTGCACGCACTAGCAGAATGGTCGCTAGTCGACTTCATCTAACAGTGAATTGCTTGCTTTGCTCGTTCTATGCATGGATGCATGGTATGGCATCGAAAGCAGCCATTTATTTAGACGTCATTTCTTGTTTTGTTGTTTCTGTCGTAAGACGAAGAGAAAAGAAAGAATGCAGATACTGAGAATACAATCGAGTTCTTTGATTGCTATTAATATATCCGCTAGTCGTTTGGTGAATAGAACAAAAATATAAAGCGAGAGCGTTGCGTACATTTATTCTGATTAGTACTTGGATCGTAGTCATTAGAATTATCGAAAAGGAAAAAAGAAAGAAAGGTAGAAAGTCGCGAGAAGATATACAGGCCGTCTGTATGTACGGATGTTTTTTTTTTCGTTCGCATCATAGTCTGCTTCTTTTTTTTTCATATTATTCTATCTATCTCTCAAGAGAAAGAAAGAAAAGAAAGAAACAGATAGAAGAAGACGACGAAGAAGAACGAGAGATACAAGCGAAAATAAACTTTGGCCTTTTTTTCTATCATTCTTCCATTAACGATACACCATACAGAGGAAACGTAACGGACACTTTTTTTTTGAGAGAAGTCAAGGTCAGACGTTTCAACAGTATCTACACTTTCTTACTCATAATCAAAACTGTTGTTGTTGTTTTCTTTTCTATGTATGAAAGTCCATTTCTTATTTGCTGAATATAATGATTAGACCTTCAAACGACTGATACGTATTTCTTAGTTTCTTTTCCCGTTTTTTCCCCTTCTTTCTATGATTATAATGTCGATGAAATAGGAGTAGAAGAAGAAGGTTACTAGCAGCAGGCTGATACTTGTTGTTGTTATTATTCTTATTAGTTTTTTTTTGTGTCGTTTATTAGAAGATAATGAATTGCCAAACTCGATCGATACTTTTGTTTTTTTGCGTTCAATATCGTTTGTTTAGTCTTCGATTATTAGTTTAACAAGTCGACGTGATAGAGAGAGAGAGAGAGAGAGCGAAGGAAAAAACTATGTATATATTTTCTGTCAGTGTCAGTCGTCGTCATCATCGTCTGAAGGAATGGATGAATAGATAAATAGAAATTGTGGTTATAACAAACACGGGGTTTATTTATTTATTTATTTTTCTAGATTCAAGTGTTTTCTGTGTTTTTTTGATAAAAAAATGGCTGATGAACAAAGTAAAAGGAAATGAAGTATTTAATTTTAAAATAAAATTACTTTGACAGATACTCCTGTTGTTAACGAAAACGAACAAAAAGCTACTGAAGATTCACCAAATGTCGAATCAGATGTTGCTCGTCAACTTGAAGATGTTCATATTACTGTTAAAACAGAAACAACAACAACTGAAGTTGACGTTCCTACAACTGAACAAGTTACAGGTACTGTTTTGACATTGACTATAAATAATTTTTTCTTTTCTTTTTTCTTTTTATTTTAGATGCAGCTAATGAAGTAGTTGCTGAAACAGAAAATAAAGTAAATGAAGTCGCCGACAATGTTCAAGGTTTGTTCGAGTCTATTAAAAAAAGAAAAGTGGTATGCTTTTATTTTCTTGTTAAATAGAAACAGCAACTGAATTGAAAGAAGATGCTGCTGCTACGACTGAAGCTGTTCAAGAAAAATTAGAGGAAACAGCAGAAAATGTTCAAGGTAAGACAAAAACGCTTGTTTTTTTTCTCTTCAATATTTGCTTGAATATTGTTTTTCAGATAAAGCTGCTGTTGTTGCAGAAACTGCACAAGAAAAAGCAGCTGAATTAGCTCAAGCTGCCGAAGGTATTGATTTCGTTTTCTTTTTTCCAATTTCTAATTTTGAAATATTCTTTTCAGATAAAGCCGCTGAATTGAAACAAGACGCTGTTGTTGCTGCAGAAGCCGCACAAGAAAAAACAGCTGAAGTTGCACATGCAGTTGAAGGTAAATATTTTTCTCGTATGCTTATCTGGCTCTCGAATATTTTGTTTGATTCGCTTAATCTTCTCAGATAAAGCTGCTGAATTAAAACACGATGCCCAAGGAAAAGCAACAGAATTAGCTCATGCTGCACAAGGTATTCATTGTCATTTTTTGTTGTTTTTGCTTTCTATTTGTGTGATTCGATAAGATAAAGCTGCTGAATTAAAACATGATGCTGAAGTTGTTGCACACAACATCCAAGAAAAAACGAAAGAAGTCGCTCATAATGTTCAAGGTAATATGATTTATTTTTTATTTGCTTGTTTCATGTTTGCATTTGTGATTGGTAATTTGCAGAAAAAGCTTCTGAACTAGCTGCTAGCACGAAAGAAGCGCTTCTTGCCGGGGAAAAAATAGTCGAAGAAAAATTAGCTGCTGCTAAAGAAGTTGTTGCAGGTTGTTTTTTTTTTAAAATTTTTTTATTCGTATTGATCAATTTTTCGTTTTTATTATTTTAGAAAAAACTAGCGAATTAGTCGAAAGTGTTAAACAAACAGCACATGATGCCGGTGTTAAAGCACAAGAATTAGAAAAATCAGCCGAAGCTAGTTTATTACAAGCCGAAAAAGCTGGTAAACATTTTATTTTCAAATTAATATCGTTTGTTTTAATTATTATTATTATTGAATTTAATTAAGCCGAACAAAAAGTTACAGAAGTTAAAGATGCTCTTGTTGAAAAAGGATCGCAAGCTCTTAACGCTACTCAACAAGCTGCTGCTACAGGTGCAGCTGCTGTCACTGATGCAGTTAAGCAAGGTGCCGAATTAGCATCGAGTGCCGCCGGTGTTGTTACTGAAAAAGTCGTCGCAGCTAAAGATGTAACAGTATCTGCTGCTCAAAGTGCTGCTGAAACTGTTGGAGGTTAGATCGATCATCGAATTTGAAGAGAAAAAAAAACCAACAAACTTTTTATCCTATAGAAAAAACCAGTTCGCTCATTGAAAGTGGCAAACAAGCCGTTTCATCAGCAACAACCTCGTCTCAATCAGGACCTGAAACTGCAGCTAATGTATCTGCTGAAGCATATGTTACTCAAACATCTGCTCAAACAGCAAGTGGACCAGATTCAGTTACTGAACTTCAATCATCACCAGCTACTGCTGCTGCTGCTACCGCACAAAAACCTGGCCCATTTACTGCTTTTAAGAACTTCTTTAAAAATTTATTCGGTTCAAAAAACGCACAGACAACAACAACAACGACAAATTCAACGACTCCCCCAACAACTGAGTCCGCAACAGCAACGGTGACAACAACCACTGTTACAACAACCACTGCACCAGCTACATCATCATAAAGCATTTATACTAAAGTGTTTTTTTCAAATCCCTTTAGTCTTCATATTTGTTTGTTTCTGTTTCTTGCTTGATATATATGGACAGTGCTACACTATAAGAAAAAAATATCAGAAAAAAAACACTTCACTCTATTTCTTTTTTCTTTTTTTTTTTGTTCGTTTATTATCGCAAATTTCTTGTCATTATTTGGAAGAGAGAGAGAGAGTGGGAGAAAAACAAACAAACGGTAGACTACTTGTGTGCGTCTGTGTATGCTTTTGTTTCATTTTTCTTACTATTATTATTATTATTATTATTATTATTCACCATTTTCTTTTTGTCATTCATTCAGTTGCAGCTTTATTTCCTGTTTTCTTTTTTCTCGCTATTTTACAGTTCATCGTTAATAAGATATAAAAACACAAAAAACCAAATCATATTTGATCTGTTCAAAAACGACTTGATGTTATCATTTGACTATTCGATTTCCATGTTTCATTTTCGAAATGAAATTTCGGTATTGTCAGCGAACGAAAACGCATTTTTGCTTGATAAATTTGTTCGCTTAAGTTTCTTTCAAATAATCTTGCTTGATTTTTTTCCATAACAAGATTAACACGACCGAAACTACCAGTTAATCGTATCATTTTCTCACGAAAACAACAAAATGTCGAAGTAAATATGATGATTGTCATAAGAACAAATGACATTACAGCTAGAGTAATACCAATAATTTTTATCGTATGATTCACTGATAGAAATATCGAAACTAAAATACCAGCAATAAATACAAGAAACCCAAATATCCAAACAATGATACAGAGACTCGTATGTGTATGTGCGTGGGACTCATTGATTTTATCAATCGATTCGAGTGCAACGGCTGTGTAAGATGATTCATGATAATAACAACAAACTGTTCGTTTCGAACGAATTAATAAACGATCTGTGGTGAGAATAGTAGCGGTTTTCGTGCATCGACTTAGAGAATGATTTGTAAATCGACGAATGATTCGTTCGCCATTGGATAGAATATGAAAAACTGTATCGTAATTCATGAGTACTAATGTTTTTGAAACTGTGAGCGAGAAAAAAATGAACGAGCAAAACACTGAATTATATTATCGAACTATTTCTTAGAAAAATAAATCCAGATTGTTAGATTTTTAATATTTACTTAAGAATTAAAAATCTGTTCATAAATTATTCGAATATTAGAAGAAGAAGAAGAAGAAGAAAAAAAGAACAAATGCTCGTTTTAAAAATCATCGTCATCATCATTAACATCAAGTCGTGGTGTTTGTTCGACATGAATAAAATCATTTTTTTCTGTTTCAATTGTAAACGGATTCGAAGCATATGGTTGTGTATCAGATGTCGATCGAGGTGCTGATGGTAATGTTTGTTGCGACGGTTTACCATTATTTGAATGAGAAAAATATAAACGTGTTTGAAAGGACATTTCAATTAATTTTCCTTCTAAATCTCTCGAAAGTTCTCGATTTAATTTAAATGTTTCACTGCCAAACGAACCACAAACAACTAAAAGATAATGTTTATCAGTCAAATATCTCCAAATTAATGTAACAATCGATAGAACAATTACAATTGGTGTAATAATATTTAAAACGATTATTTTTAATTGAATACCAAAAGCTAATAAAATAATTGAAATTGATATCATTGTTAACATAGTAAAAACGAATCTTATCGATGAATTAGCAGGTTCTTCATCAACACGATCGATGGTATCGAGATTGATTGATGTATACGATGAACGTGGTATACAACCAACGATTGTATATTTTCGACGGATTAATAAACGATAATTCGTGAGAATAACTATAGTTTGTAGATTCATTCGACATTCGGAATGAACATATTTGCCAAGAATTTGTTCGCCACCGGACAATGCCGGAAAAATCGTATCTTCATCCATTCGAGTTTATTTAAAGAAAAAACAACAACAACAACAAAATAACAAAGTACACAAAATGAATTTATTATCAGTGGTTTTTCTTTTCTTCTGTATTACAAATATTGACCCTACTCTTTCGTTTCGAAACTAGTTTTTTGAAGATAAAAGAAAAAAAACAGCATCTATTTAGTTTTTTTATTCATTTAATTTTCTTTGATAGATCATTTCATTCAATCGTCCTTCGAGTTCTCGTGCTGTATTTTCTGTTAATTTTAAAATTGCAATACCAAATGTTCCTCGTAATTGAATAAAATATCGTTTTTGAACGACAAATAACAGAACAAATACAATTATACTGAGCAGAATTAACAAAACACCAAATATAATAAATAATGTTGCACTAACACTGAGTAATTCACCAACAAATATCATAAGCCAACTAATCGAAAATATGATAAACAAAGGTAAAACAAGAATTGCATTCGGACTCGTTGGTGAATGATCAATTTTTTGTATCGAATAGAGATTAATCGACGAATGATACGATGGTGAAAAGAAACCACAAGAAATAACTTGCCAACGAACAAGTAAACGATAGTTTGTCAAAAGAATAACAACCGATAATCGACCGAATAATGTTGCATCTTCATATTTTTGAACAAGCTGTTCGCCAAATGATAGGCCTGGAAATATTGTATCACTATCCATAAGAATATACTCAACTAAATACTTGTACTATCTGTGATGTTCTTTGCTTTTTGTTTTGTTTGACTTGTTATCTTATCAAAAACAAGTTTGTCTCTTCTTAGCTAAAGACATAGTTACGATTCATAAATTGTTAATATCAATTTTCATCTATCATCATTTTGTTTTGAAAAAAAAAGAACCCACACAAATATGCAAAGTATACGATCGTATCATCGATCTTTCTTTCTTTCATTTGATTTTGCTCATTTTTGTTCACATATTTTCTCATCATTATCTATTAGACAAAGATTATTCAAGTAACTTGCACTTCCGGGCACATATGATCAATGATGCGCAAGTAAATAAGTTTCGAAAATATTTCAAAATCGCCTTTTCTTTTCTTCTTGCATGTATCAATGATGAGTTAGCCTTTTTTTACCGTTCAATGCAAACAAATATATATCGATCACGCCTCACGCTTGCTAATTGCTCGAAACATTCCAACACAACATATACTCATTTAATGATTGAGAAAGAAAGAGAGAGAGTAAAGAAGTCACGTACGAACAACGATGAGTGGTAAAGATAGAATTTCGCGATGATCGATTGTTTTTGTAGCTTGTTGATCAGCTGCAAAGATTTCATTAGCAATCGAATTCAAATATATATATATATATACGATGATACGAACATGTGCATGTGTCTTTTAATTATCTTATTTTAAAAAGAGAAAAAGAAACAACATTTTGATGGTCACACTTGATTTTCAAAACAAAGTGTCAAAACAATCTTTTGTTAATTAGAAATCTCTATTTAACATGATTAAACAAGCGAAATAGGTCTCAAATTTACAAAAAAATATTACTATCAATAAGAAATATCAATGTCTTTCGTTTGTTTGTTCGTTTCTCTTCTTTTCTTTTTTTTTTCTTTCATGATGATTACAATCGCAATCGTATGCGTACATATCTTGAGAGTATTGATTGATGATCCAGCTTTCATTATCATGTTTACACGACGTTTAGATATTGTTTTAATCGAGTTAGTCGCCGAGTATTCTCCGTATTCATTTATTTTATCATGTGCATGTTCACCAAGGCGTGGTTTCACTTGTCATCAATGATATACAAACGAGTTGTGCGCCTTGTCATTTAAGTCGGCATGATTGTTTGCACGAGAAACACAAAAAAAACGATGTGAAAGTAGTAGCATCTCCGTTCGAAGAAGAAAGAGTGAGAAACAAAAAAGTAATGATAAGTCTAATGAAACGGATCAATAGCAAACATGAAAATTAGTTCTGATTATCCTGTCAACAACAACAACAACATCGTTTTATGATCTTCCGAACTGATAGAATATCTTCTTTTTAGCATATGTGATAATCAATTGGTAACCTTTTCTTTTTGACTTGCTTGATTTCCAAATGATTCGCTCGGCTCATTTGCTTTCATAATCGGTTTTCCAGAAAAGAAAGTTGTATGCATGTAGATTCATTAAGAGAGTCTATTAGCACATCGAAATCAAAAAAAAGTATGATACCAAAAAAAGAAACAAACTGATTTCTCCTTCTTCTTCTTCTTCTTCTTCTTCTTTTGATGTATCATTATTACTTGATAATAGCAATAGAAACGTTTGTTCGTCGTCTTCATCATCATCATTCATATTAGCTATTTTTCTCTCTCTTTCTCCCGCGCTAGACATATCACAAGTATCTATTTACATGATTGGTTAGACGAAATGATATGTACGTCTCTTATTACATTGAGAAGAAGAAGAAAAAAGAAAAAAGACGAGATATGTTCTTGTAATTGACCAATCATATGCAAGATAATAAAGCGAATATGAAGAGAAAAGAGAGAAAGTAATTTGCACCATTACTTAGCTATTCGATTCTCAATCGATACGAAGTTGTCAAAAGAAGAGAAACGCAAGCGCACTCATAATAGCAACAACAACAACAACGATAATAGCAACAATCATAATAATAATAATATTAAAAAAAAGACGAAATAGAAGAAAAAATTTCATCATGGGTGGTAATGATCATCAATTATTCCTTTCGTCACCTGACTCAACATATTCGAGATCTACATCAAATTCATCTTCGCCAATCTGTTCGCCATCATTATTAAATCAAACTTCAACATCGAAAATCAAATCATTTCTTATTTCGGATATATTAAAACCAACATTCGGTCATAATCAACATCATCATCGTCATCATAATGATAAAACTAACATTCCTCTTTCATCGTCATCACCAACAGCTACTAATGATTCGTCATCATCGTCTTCAAATCATAAGACTCAATCGACTACTGCCGATCTCTCATCTGGCATGTTTCCAGCTTGGATCTATTGCACAAGATATTCGGATCGACCCTCAGCTGGTAAAGACAAATCTATTTTTGCCTTTTTTTCTGCAAATATCTTGTCTAGGTCCTCGTGCCCGAAAGCCGAAAACTTGCGATACAATCGACTCGAAACGGCCTCGAACGGCGTTTACAAGCAGTCAATTAGCACGTTTGAAAGATGAATTCGATCGAAGTAAATATTTGACTGGTGAACGTCGTCAAGTTCTTGCCAATGAATTAGGTTTAAATGAATCACAAATTAAAATCTGGTATCAAAATAAACGTGCGAAAATCAAGAAAAATACCGGCTCACGAAATACATTGGCCATGCAATTAATGGCACAAGGTTTATACAATCATATATCAACGAGTAAAAACTCTTGAATATCAATCGACTAGAGAGACAAACACAAATTGATTTCATTTTTTATTATTCATATGCAAATTCTCTAGTCAAATTCATTTGTCTTCTCTTTCTTTTTCCTTCTTTTTTGATTGTTTGTTTGTTTGTTATAATTCTTTGTTGTACAGCGATTAAAAATCTACGAGAAAACAAAAACAAAAATCATATTTCGAACAACTGTTAAACATAATCGATCATTTTTCTTCGACATTGAGAGAAACAGGTCGCGGTACATTCATTTGATTGAAGTAATCAAAGTACTACTGTAGTTTTCTTTCTTCTTTTCTTGCTAATTCGATAAATATAGTGTTGAATGTATTGATTACACGTCTAATGTGTGTGTGTGTGCGCATATGAAAATTCACGAGGGAAATTTTAAATTGCAACTTTTCCCTCTTTTTTTTTGCTAATCGTCGGCGCGATCGGCATTCGATTGACTAGCGTATGAATGTTTAATGAATGGATACAGTTAGTTGATTGGCAAGATAGATGAGAAAACAAATAAATGAACTCCCACTTATTGATCTTTTACAGAAGACGAAAAACGATGAGCAGGTGGACAGAAAAAGAGGCGTGAACTCGTTTCACAATAATGATAATGAACTTGAGAGAGAAAGTCAGGCGAACTATCGATTTACTTATCGATTGAAAAATCTTGTTGCTAGGCAAGCAAAATAAAATGTCAAATCGATTGCAACAAGATGTGAAATTTAATATTCTCGGTAAAATCTATTATGTCAAAGAAAGTTCGATTATAAATCTCGACGAATTAAAACAATTCTATGATGAAAATCATCGTGAATTTATTCTCGATATTAGTCCATTGATATTCGAGAATATTCTCGAATATTATTCAACCAAACAACTTCATCGATCAACAAATATCGATATGAATTATTATAAAGATACATTAAATAAACTTCGAATTGATACATCAAATTTAGATAGTCGACAATATCATGAACGAATTCTACCTCAAGGAACAATTCGACAGATTCTTCATGTTTTACTCGAATATCCAGATTGTAGATTAATTTCGCTTTTTTTTTGTTTGAATTATTGGTTTTTCTTCATGATTTTAGCTTGTCGATTTGCACGAATCTTACATTATATTTGTTCAATGATTACTTTACTAAGTTGTCTAATTGTTTCTCTTTCATTTACATATCGTGATTCAAAGTTCGATCTTTTTCATTGGAATTTAACTGATTATGAAAAACCAATCGATTCGAAAATATCCATAGCTCATTTTCAGAATTCTCTATCGAGATTTTTCATTATCGATTGTATTTGTTTATGTTGGATACTTATGGAAACTTGTTTACGTTTAGTTTCGATTGTTTCGTTGTACGATTACTTATCAAAATTCGGTTTATTCGATATAATCGGTAAATTGAATCGAAAATCAATTTCCTATCTCAAGGATCATCATCATTTCTTTTAGGTGTTACTTGTTATTTGATGTCTTTAATCTTAATGAAAATAAATCGAAAACCGAATTCATTCAATGATCTAATGTTTAATCGTCAAATAATGTTTCTCAGTGTTCTCCGAAAAGTACGGCTCGTACGATATATTCGTCCGTTAAAATATTTTCTTCTCTCTCTAATTAAATCTAAACATGAATTAAAACGATTATTTGTATTTATTTCATTTCTTCTTGCTTGTCTTGGCCCACTGATTTTCATCATCGAAAGTTCATCGATCTATGATCAATCACTACCAAAACCGATATCTGTTAAACGTGCTATTCGTACAATGAGTGATGCATGTTATTTTCTCGTACTTCTTCTAACAACCGTTGGATTCGGCGAAACGTATCCAACGTCAACTCTAGCTAATTTTATCGGCATGTTAGCATCATTATCATCATTGATGATATTTTCATTGATTCTCTCATCGATCTATCGAAAGTATATGTTCATTCGTGAATACGACGATGCACAACGAATCGATCCGGAGAATGTACGTTATTTTATTTATGAAAATAAAAATCAACAACAAACAAGAGATATTACAGATGAAATAAAAACTCGATTGAAGAAGATTTAAGCACGAAGTGTGTGCGTTGCAGATACAGCAGCACCAACTCGTGATTGATAGAACGAATTCGTTGATGTTTCATCTTTATATCTCGATCGACAGCATGGTATACAAGCTCTGAGAATAATTAAAATAATAATAACAGGTACAACAATGAGAAAAACAAGCCCAGTAATTGGCATTTTATTTGATTGAATCAAACAGAGTCGAGTTGCATTTGTACCACAGATTTTTGTTGAATTTTCACTAGATAAAAATGCTTGTGTCGAAAAAATAAAACTAATCAATAGAAATAAATGGAATCGAAACATGTTTCGAAAATGAATGATATCTATTTAGTTTGCTGACAAGAAAAAGAAAGAAACTGATAAGAAGAAGTCTCGTGTGAGTTTTATTTGATAGTATCAAGTGCAAAACCGATGTTTTTCTCTTATCGTCGAATGAAAGAATCTATTCGATTTAATTAGATTTATTTCTATGTCGCTACGTCGATCGAATGAATCGAGCAAAGATTGGGGCTGGTAACTAGTTTTTGAAAATTTTCGTTCGTTTTTCTTTCTCTTCTACTTGTGAATCGATTAGGTTGCCTGAAAATGACTCGAGTTCTACCGATGAAACATTAATTCATGGAGTAAGTTGAATTGATTTCGAATAAAATGAAAATTTTCATTCAGATCGGCGTATTGGCCGTTCATTTGCATCATTTAATAATTGAAAAACCGATTTTTCTCATCAAAGAAACGAGTCATCAAGCGATTTCAATAGATACATTTCGAATTTGTGTCAATGCATATGTATTCAGTCGATATTCGAAAACAGTACGAATCTATTCAAATGAAAATCGCGCACGATTCGATCAAACAATGCAAATGTTACTTCGAGTACGAAGAAGATCATTCGATTGTTTGACAAAATTCAAGTTCTGCTTTTTTCTTCATTGAGATTTATGATAAACGACATGACAAACGGCATGTGATTCATGTTATACTCTATGGTTATATAAAGAAAGAAAAACGTTATGCTTTGATTGCCGATCAAGTTCTCGATAGTATTCAACTTGTTTCTGTATGAAAGACGATATTTATTTTCGTTTCGATCATCTCAATTCTCTAGATTCGACATATTAGCGAAGCAATCGTGTTCGAAGGCTCGAATAATATCCTAGTCGGTCATGAAAATACGATAGTTTTTTGTTTCATAAGAGATCTTCTTCAGGGTAAAGCAGTGCTTTTAGTGGAATTAGTTTTTGTCTATGGCCGACATGGATATAATTTTAGTTCGCAAGTAAAATAATTAAAGTTTTTGTTTTTTGAAATGTAAAACTAACGATTGTGAAAAGTTGATCTTTCAAAATGATGTTCATCTTGCTGATACAGTTAAAAATCAAACTTTGTTTAAACGTATTCCTTTCGATGATGATGATGATGATGATAATATTTGTCATACAAAAATTGATTTACCAATCTATTTGAAATTATCTTTCGATGAATTATCGGAATATATTGCACATTCGAATTCAAATGAAAATAATAATCGAATTCTCAAGACTTTAATCGCAAGTCCAAAGTACAGAACCGGAATTGAGCTTCTTCTATTAACTAATATGTTCAGATATTCATCAATGAACGCCATCATCGATATGTATTCATCGAAAAAACAACGTCTACAAATTCTTTTCGATTTTCTCACCGAAGGTCCTTTTCTACCTGAACAAAATCTAATTGAACCAACATCATCTCGGCTATTTCCATGGGGTATAACCTATTGGAAACGAGCACTATCTGGCATACCTTTACATGGTAGTGTTCTCGACATGGCTGATACTCGGAATATAGAAGTTTGTTTGTTGAATAATCTCAGGAGAGAGAGAGAGAGAGAATTCTCGTTGATATTCGTATTTCATAGTCTGATATCATACATCTACAAAATACATCTCCTATTCTACGTCAAATTCTCCAACGGATCGAACATGTCAATTATAATCTGATCAAAGATTTGATTCGTTGTGTCATTAATTTTATTTATTATCAAAAAAAACAATCAAATTAATCATGGATAGTCCTGCGAAATCTGCACATTTATCCCAAAAGGAGAAAAAAAAACGAAAAAAGAAAGAGTATTATATACATTTCTACATGCTAGATTTTAGAAAACAAACAAACTGGCAAATGTATATATACATAAACGGTTAAAGAGAAAAAAAATAAAATGCAAGAAAGGACAATCGTTTTTGTTCTTAAGTAGTTTGTCTCGTTTCGTTTCAAACATATCGAGTGAAAATAAAAGTGTTATGTCGTGCTGTGTGTTTTGTTTTGTCAAAAAAAGAAGAAGAAGAAGGATAAAACTGCGTTTTTGTTTTAATTTTGTGTTTGTCTGAAAAAAAAAACATCACTGAGAAAGAAGAAAAAAAAACCGTACAAAATAAAATAAAATAAATAACGAGATAATACTATTATGAACATTAATGAGATTATACATATTCCATTTGTTTTCTCGTATTAATGTGAAGCAGGAACTTTAATTGCATTAGCTGGTGATGGCGGTGGTGGACCTTTCGTTGACACGACAGACGATCGTTTTTGTTGTTGTTGTTGTTGTTGTTGAGGATGTGCACGAGTAATTGGAGTTGATTTGAATGTTGTTATTGAACGTGCTGGACTTGTTGATAATGAATTATTCAAATCTTTATTCGATGATATCGTTACAGGTCTCGATGGTCGTTGTAATTTACTTGTATTATTCAATGTTCGTAGTTTCGTTGTCGACGATAAATTCGATCCTGTACTCGTGCCACTAACAGCTCGTGTTGCCGGTGGTGCGGATTCGACGATAGCAGCTGCGATTGTATTCGAACGATTGATCATTAATTGATCACTACTCAATATACGTTCGATCGTAATCGGTGGTAAACGTGGTACAGGATCGGAATTTTGTATATTCGAATTGATTGTTGTTGCTGAACGATAGCGCCAGATTGGTTGAGTTGGTCGAGTCGGAGTTTGAGATGGTTGAGGCGTAGATAATGTTAATGGTATTGGAAGATTTGAAACAGCCGTACCTATGAGAGATATCTGCTGTTGATTTCGTTTGTCGATAGCAAGAGATGTCGACGTTCGTTCGATGGAAACCGTCAATGATGGTACACCTGATGCTGATACTTGAGATTTTCGTGGTGATGCAGGCACATTTGGCATAGGAATCGAATTTGATACGCGTAAAGGTGTGACACGTAGGAGACTGGTGAGTCGTATATTTGGTTCGGGTGTTGCTCGAAATGGCGATGGAATAATTAACATTGGATGTGGCAGTTGCGAGGAAAGATTTCCCGATGCTATCGACGACGAAATCGGCAATGAGAGACGATTCTGTGATAATGATCGTGGTGGTAATGATGATGGCCGTAATTTCGGTCTTAATTTAATTGAATTTCTTGCATAAAGATATCGTGCATAACGTTGTATTAAGATTTGTCGATCGAGTAGAAATTGTTGAAAAACAGACATCGCAAGACAATTGATGATACTATCTTTCATGCATTTAATAAAGAATTGCGGCTGTTTTCGTCGATCACGTATCGAAATATCTGATCGATTGTCAGCATGTTCGTCTTCGTCTTCATCGGTATCGAATGAATCTTCATTAGCACCAGGACTGAAACGATCGTCTTGATATGTATTCGTTTCATCATCGAAATCGTCATCGTCATTATCAGTAGCTTCATCGTCGTCGTCTAAATCGGAATTATTGGTAATTTCAGAACCTTCGATTGAATTGATGGATGAACGTCCCGACGCAGCCTCATCGAGCAGAACCTAAAATTGCCGAAAATAAACGTGTCAAAGAAAATAAATATAATAAAAGAAAAAACGAAAAATGCATAAAAATGTGACCTTGAAAAACACTTTGTCAAACGTGAATTCTATTGACAAATGTTTGAGTTTTAATTAAAAGTCTAATAAATCGGTCGAAAACAAACAAATCCATAATCCAAAAATGATCTCCATAGTTACTCTTTTGATGTTATTTGTCAATGAAATTGAACTTACATTTAATTCATTTGAATTTAAACTTGGCACTTTGAAATTATTTGATTGAAGTTCAAATGATGATGTCAACGACGTATTCATTGGTATCAATGGTTCGAATCGAGCGAGATTTTTCTCCGAATAGATCGATGTTTGACGGCCACGTATACGAAAATGTGGTTTACTTGACCATTCATCGCAAATCCGTTTAATTGATGAACGTTTCGGTGGTTCTTCAAGGTAAAGAACAGCATCGATTTGATCGAATTCACGTCGGGATCGACCACTGGTTTCACGTGCATCGTCTTCATCATAGCCTGATAGAAGACTTGATCCACTTACAGATTGTGAACACATTTCGATTTAATTCGTATCAAACAACCGAACGAATCTTTGCAGATTAAAACACATTTGTTTTTCTTCTTTTTCTATTCAAATCAATTCTAAAATAAAGAAAGAAAAAGAAATATGAAAATTTTTAATTCAAAAAATATGGATAATCATTCGAATGACAAATCGTTCCTTATTCTTCTTCTTCGTTCTGTTTTTTATTTTTTTTTCTTTTTTTTATTTGTAAGAATAAAAATCCAACGCACACACAAACACCCACATTTGTGTCTACGAGATTTCTTTTCTCTCCGTCTCTTCTCCTTTCCGAATGAATGAATGAAAGAAAAGAAAGCTACTAAGGTATTTTGCTTCTGTTTTTCATCTCGTCATTTCTCACTTTAGTTTTTTTGTTGCCATTTTTTTTTCTTTCTCTTGCTGTTTCTCCTTTTTTTTTTGCTAACACGACAAATGTTTACTTAATCTAAGTAAGCCATTGTTATAGAACAATTCAGAGAGACTACATAGAATCGATACATACGCATATCAATAAAATCAACCGAAGAAACTAGAATATAAACTTGATCTTTGGAAAATTCGAATAGAATTCTATGATTTTCCGTTTTCGAAATGACGTTTTTTACGGTAATAAAAACTATTCAATAGAGGTCGCGCGTATTCAAAATTGATTTATTATTATTTGAAAACAAAAATTGAATTGTCACTATTGCAAAAACTGTTGCTGTTATGTTCAAATGAATAAAGCTGCTTTTTGCATATGTGAATCGAGTATTGAATTATCTCGAAAACGAAACAATGATTTGCCATGATCGAAACGTGATTCAATATAAATAAGAATTGGCACGAATGCAATGAATTCTAATCGTGTAAATTTCATTGTTTTTATCATTGGAATCAATGTTTCTAATTCTTTGCTTATCTGTTCGTATTTGCCATTACTTGTTCGATTCATAATTATCGCAATGAGATTATCGAAATGAATCGTTGATGTTACAGGCGAATATCGACTATCGAATTCTTCGAGTAATTCAAGTACATCATCATGATAATAATTGAAATCAACATCATCTAATAACGAATTCCATATATGTGAACTGAAGAGAGAGAGAGAGAGAGAGAGAGAGAGAAGAAGAAAAAAGTGAGATTTTGTTATTTAAGTTTTGCAGTGGTTTTTATACTTTTGTTGGGAAATCATATCGATTAGAACAGCTGTCGCATAGAATTCTTGTAGGCCAAAAAAAGTCGTTTCACTTGTGATATCATAGAGCTAGATGTGCAATTGACTATAACATTCATTGAATCGATTTATGCAAACTTACAACTCGAAAGAATGTTTCCTGTGCTCGAGGTAGATTTGTCGGTAAACATTTTTGAACTTGTGGATATGTCAAATGTCTAGAGAGAACGAACGAACAAATTGAGATTAAATGAAAGAATATGTTTTTCTATAGACCCGTCTTTGTCTGTGTCAAGTTGTTGAAATAATTTCTTCAAACGATTTCTCGTTGTTTCATTCAACAATAATCCAATATCCATATGCTATTTATTCAAATCGAATGAAATATTTCTTATTGATAGACAACAAAACTTGATGATTACTTTCAATGGATTGTATGTTTTCATTTGTAATTGTGACGCAGTTAATACTGCGGTTGTCGATCGACTGAGTGAACTATCTGGACGATAGGGTAGCGGTGATTTACATTTGAAACTTGCTTTTTGCGCAAGATTGGCTTTGATCATACGTTCTTTGAGAACGGGCAAATGTTGTGAATTATTAATAAATGCAACTGAACGACGAGATGAATAAATTGGAATGATAGGTGCGGGATGAAGAATTGAACGATTGCTCATTAATCGTCTGTAAAATAGATAGAATAAATTAAAAAATAAATGAAATTTATGAAATGTCTAACGAAGATTCTTGAATATAAGCAGATGGAATCGGTTTTGTTACTAGAAATTACATAAATGACAATTGTCTTTCAATGAGAAGAAGTTATTTTTTTACTTGATGATGGTGTTCGTTTGGCCAACGGTGGTAATTTAAGTGCTGTTGTCTCTCGTGACAATGGCATATTCATTTGAGATGATTTTTTAATTGATCTCGGTGTTGAATTATTAGTTGTTGGTAATTTCTTTACCATAGTTGTCGATGAATTGAGTGTTGAATGTTGTACCATGCCTGATTTCTTAAAACATAAACATACAGACAAAAACGAAACAAAAAGAAAAACTGACAAGTAAATGACATTGAAAGTAAAAATAAAAGAAAAACAAACACAAATAGGTCGTGCAGGCGTTGTTTTGTACATTTAATAGAATTATAATAGTTTGAAGAAAGAAAAGAATTTCTGCATTGTTTGACACGCGTTTACCTACATCATCGGTATTATCAGTCGATGTATTTGCTCGACGAGACGATGATTTGTCGACGTTTGGAAATGCCATATGGGAAGACCATGTTCTTGAAAGAAGAAAAAAAAAACAAGAGTAAAGTGAAAAAGAAGAAGTTGATTTTTTCTCCTCTCCGATCGAAAGTCTGAAGAAGAAACTTGAAATAAATTTATCTCGTTTCCTGTTCTTTGTGACACAGACATTTTTGATTTACCTCGAAAGTACATTCTCTTGTATCTTACGATTTGACAGGAAAGTTGTTCGTTTCGGTAGTTGTAACATATTCTGATTGTTGAGTTTCGATAGATTTACTTTCGTATTCAGCCATGAACTTGCTTGTAAAGGTGTTTTTGAAGTAGTTTCGACATCGACTATATCCGATGATTGTTCATCAGGGTCATTTGCCTATCGCAAGGTTAAATTCGAGTGAAACAAACAAAGAAAACACTTGATTTGACTTACTAATGAAATAGCAGGTATAAATTGATATTTAAATTCTTGTCGAGAATCAATAACATTCATTTTTTCGTTCTCTATGAGATTTAGTTGAGTCAATATAAATACTTGAAATTCGTTTGAATTATTATCTTTTAATTTATTTTCTTCTCTTCTCTGTATGTTCACGCAGCCTTCGCTTTCTCTTGATAAAAGTTTATTGATTGTTCGAACGAAGAAAAAAAAACATACGGAACTAAGAAGAAAAGAACGAGAAAAATCGCAATAAACTAAGAGCAAGAGAGAAATCTCAGTAGACAAACAGAAAGAACTTCGAATGAAATCGACACTGATAGAAAAAGAAGAGAAAAAAAAGAAAGAAATTCGAATACAAACATTATTAATACTAAAAAAACGAAAGAAAGAGAGAAGAATTCGTCTGCAATAACAATATAACAATTGTTTTAATATTATTAACTTTCGATTATGTTTAGAATTTCTTCTTCGACATTCGCTGGAGTGTTGTCATTAGGTTTCTCGTTATTTATTAATTTTCCATTATTAGCTTTGATTGAATTTTTTTCTCGATATTTTTTCACTCGATTTCGTATTATATAAAGTAACCAGAATGGTTTCGTCGTTAGAAATGCTACAACAAGCGGTACAACCGTAGCTTGTGTTGCATACGGTTGAGGAAACGAATAGTAGATAATCATAAATGCAATGCCAACATTTTGTATACCAGCTTCGATGGCAATTGTTTTGACATGTGTCCAATTACATCGAAATATCCAAGCGATAACACCGCCTAGGAAAAAGCCAATATAAGGTAATAATGGTGCCGTTAGAGCCGTATGAAGATCAATTGCTTTAATTAGATACCAATTCACTGCGGTACCGAAAACAAGAAAAAAAATTAGAAAAAATAACATTATTGGCTTGACTAATTTTTGAACAATGGCACGAGTTTTAGGCGAATAATGACTAATAACAATACCGATCGCATACGGTATAACAACAAATACTAATGAACGAATAAGAACAAAAAATGGTACACGTATAGATAATTCATTGGTATAAATTGTTCCCAATGTATAGAAATACAGTGGCATCATAACAAATGAAGCTGTTGTCGATACGAATGACATCACAGCCGAAAGATTGACATCACCATCGAATAAAAGTGTCCATTGATTCGAAGCACCACTACCTAAAACAACAACAACAAATATATTCTTGTTTTTGATCGAGATCGATTTTTACCTGGACAACAACCGATAACAAACAAAGCTAAACTATACAAAGGCGTATAATTAAATATTTTCGCTATAGCCATAGCTAGAAATGGCATAAGACCATATTGAGCTATGAAACCAACGATAACTGGTTTAGGATTTCTGAATAGATCAGCAAGAACTTTTGTTTCAAGTAGAATTCCCATTTGTATAGAAATAAAAACAACTAAAAACGGTAACATGTACGTAAAGACTTTATCAATCGCACGTTTTGGTTGAATTACAAGAAGATTGAATGACCACGAATGAGATACAAATGATTCATCATCATAAAAAATATCTAAAATTATTGTTACATTTGTTGTATCCATTCGTTGAGCTTCAATCGTCCAGGAAATATTAACATGATGACTGTCAGGTAGTCGAATCAACGATGGCGAAGGATAGGCATTGAAAATTTGAACAAGTTTCTTCTTTTTATCGGGTACTATAAAAAAAACACACATAAATCGAAAACATTACTGATAAAAGAATCTGTTTGGTAGCATATTTGAGATAAAAAAAACAAAAGGTGGTCTCGTTTCGAATATATACATATATATACTTACGTATGAATAAATCTGTGAGAACAACATTATTTGTCGTTGTTTGTTGAACATTTTTTTTGATAAGAACAACATCAGGATTTGTCGATTGGATTTGAAATCGAAATCCGATGATTTTCAAATTTTGTTTGTGATAAGAACGTTGGAGAGAAAGTTGAACTGTAAGTAAACGCGATTGAAACATAGGTAATTCATATCTTTCATCTAATAATAATTTCGACGGCTGAATTTTATCTTGATCAAGAGGTTTAATAAAAAATTCAACGCATTGCACAATTGAAATTAAATTCAATACGAATATCAAATATCTCGTGGTATACATGATGTTATACTGTTATGATGAATATTCTTTTTTTTCTTCTTTCGTTTTCTTTTTTACCACGGTCTTATCGTTAAATACTTGTGCTTTTTCGTACTTTTCTTCTATTTATTAAAAACAGGTATATACGAGAGAAAGTGATGAGTCACACCAGCTGTCGTTGTTGTTATTGAATGAGATGTTCACTATAGTGTATTGATTGACGGAAGATTCAAGTGAAGTGGAAATTCTTTTTATGCAATTATAATGTCATGACATGCACTAGATGGCAGAATGATGTTCTCTAGACAATGTGTTACAATCGGAAATATGTTTCGTAATCTTTTTATAGGCAGAATTTGACCTGTATATATATATATATGTGAAAAGAAAAGCTCTCGAAGTTTTTAGCAACAACATAATATGTTTTTTATTATGTGGAAAGGACTTGATTCTTATCATTGAGATTATTTTTTTTCGCATTCTTGTCAAAATATTTTGTTTAACAAAACAGAAACGGCACAGTGTTTATAACATAGAACTTTAGTTGCATCGAGATTTCTGTCATTTTTGCTTTGTCATAGGTAAGAACAAAAATGAGGGCGCCACACATTCAACAATTCATGTTTTACGATATCAGCGTACGTACGTATGTATATGTATAACTCCGATACGATATATGTTTGTACTCAAATGAACTACTGTATTACGTAAAGATAATCAACTCAACGAAATTGTCAATTCAATTATTACATCGAATTATGACAGTGATTGAAAGCGTTATTTTCATAGTTCGTATTTTAACCTAGAAAGAACGAAAGATTGTTCTAGTTTCTATCTTACAGACATGATAATTACCTTAAATAAATATAAAAAAAACTGACCTTAACCGTCATAGTTATGATGGAGTAATATTAGAAAATTTATTTCATTTTTTTAAAATACATCTTCTCAATTTAAAATCGTCTAGTAATAGAATAATAAAAATGTTCGAATGCTTCTTCTTTGTAAATATTACTCATGGCCGTTCTTTTGTTTGGATCTTATCAGTCTTTGGAGTATAATATATATCTATCTATCTATATTTTATTTTCATTTATTCGAATAAAAAAAAAGAAGTCTTAGATTCAATTGTTAAACTGGCACAATGTCTACAATGCGTCGAAATCGTCCACGTAAAATTGTATTAGTAGGTGATAAAGATACAGGCAAACATTGTTATGTAAGAAGGTTGATTGATAATAAATATCCAAGAGATAGTTGGACAGATGTAAGTTTGTTGATTTCATTTGATTGAATAGTTTTGATTTTTTTGGTTCTCTCAATAGAAAGAATGTGATGTTTCGTCGTATACATTTCGACTTGATGAAAATACAGAAATTCCTACTGAAATCTATGTAATGAGTGTATTTTTACTTACAAAAAAAATCAATTTTTCATTATTAGGTTATTCATGGAGCAGAACGTGGTAAATCGATAATTAAAAAATATTATAAAAACATCGATGGTTATATTATTATGTTTGATGTTACTAATCCTGAAAGTTATGACAATGTTGTCGGATGGAAAAAGAATATTGACGCTGAAAATAAATTACATGAGCTACCTTGTGTTCTATTAGCGAGCAAAGTTCGTGTTGAAGAATTATTTGTCTAATATTTTGTTTTATTTTTCTCAGTGTGATTTGGAAAAAGATTCTGAAATAGCTGACCAAATGAAAGGAATCGATATTCTTATTGATCTCTTACATTTTCGTGCACATTTTGAAACTTCCAGTCGTGATAACATCAATATTCATGAGTCATTCGAAAGTTTAATTCGTGAAGTAAGTTTATTTCTAAAGAATGATGAAATAAAGTTTGTTTTGTTTTTTTTTTACATTTCATAGATATCAAATAATTCGAATTCACGTTCGTCATCTTTCGATCGAACCGAAACAGGAGAAAACACGTCGTCAATACAAGACGATGAAAACTCAGCAGCCACGTCATCACCTGACGTCGATCGTCTTGCTCCGGCCGAACCAAAAGAATATCTATTAAAAATTGTCGTTATCGGCGAACCGGGAGCAGGCAAATCTGCTATTCTACAACGTTATCTTAAAAACACATTCGGAATTGGTTATCAAGTGACAGTATGTCATCCAGATTTTATTAATAATATTTCATTAATTTCATTTGAAATCGTTTTAGATTGGTAGTGATATTGGCTACAAGAAACTTTTGTACAATCGAGATATTTTAAATATTCAAATTTGGGTTCGAAATAATGCATAGATTAGTTTCGATTGTTTGTACTATTGTTTGTTTTAATAGGATGTAGCCGGTCATGAACGATTTGGCAATATGACACATTTGTTTTATCGTGATGCAGATGCATGTATGATCGTTTTCGATGTATCAAAATATGAAACATTGAATTATGCTGCTAAATGGAAAGACGATTTCGATTTAAAAGTTAATTATGCTGAAGACAGACCAAAAAAACCATGCATATTAATCGGAAATAAAGTAATTTTATTTAAGAGAAAACAAAATTTCTTATTTAATCGTGATGTTGATTTCAGTGTGATCTGCCAAAAGAAGATCAACTTCAAGATGGAACACATACAACTGAATTTTGTAGATATCATAAATTTGCTCATTATTTCGAAACATCAGCTAAAACAGGCGTTAATGTTACTGAAGCTTTTTATTATCTTATTGGCGAAGTATGATATTACATTGAATTTCGAATGAAATGAATATTTTCTATTTATATTTTATTAGATTATGGCACAAAAACTAGGAGGACAAGGAAGAGAACGACGAGCTGCAACGAATGGAACAATTAGTATTACTGATCCAACAAAACCGTCAAATAAAAAACGTTCTTGTTGTTAATTTCATTGTTTTTTTTTCTATTCATACATAAAAAGATAAAATCTCAACTAGTTTTTCTTCGTTCGACAATGTTCACAAAGATTCGGTAGAAGTTTATTGAATTGTTGACTTTGTTGACGTTGATCTATTGAACAATTAAATATCGTTTGAAATTGTTCATTGACTTGAACAACTCGATTAACATGTAATTCCATGAGATTTTCTTCTTTATTCATCAAAATAATCATATTTCGATTGACATGTATGCATTCCGATTGACCATAGATAAGAAAAAATTCTCTTAAATCATTCGGTGTTAATGTTCGATTAAGTCGTTTTTCATTATAATCAATAATTAAACGAAGACCGATTAAATCGGCAAAATATTCTCGTTCAGTTAAATTTATTCCACATGGACAATGCGCATGACCAAGTTCATGTGCAATTAAAAGCAAAGCGATTTGTCGTGTACTTTCATTAGAATAGAGTTCAGCAATCGTTGGCTGAAGAAAAATACCTTGTTCAATTGAATAATACGCATTGATTTCGAAGAATTCATGTATAGCTTCGATAGATTTCTCTTCAGTTCGATCGATAAGATTCCAACTTGTCGAGAGAAAATGTTTGTCAATTGAATAGAATTCATAAGGTATACTTGCTGAAAGATCATCGTAGAGTTTTAATCGTTCGGGTTTAATATGAAATTGAATTGATGAAAGATAATCAAGTTTCGATGTTCGAGAAATGAAATCACGAAGTTCATAGGCTATGGAATAGAGTTCACTGATTTGATTTGTGAGAAATTTTTCATAGAATGACGATAATGTAAATGGATAATAAGTTTCAACTAATGTTAAACAATCGATTGGAAAAGATTTCGATTGTACAGATGAATTATTTGTCCAAAGTTGTTTGATTTGATTTTGTAGATCAGTTTGAAAAATACTTAGAAAAGAAAATAATTTCGATCCATATTTATAAATCATTAGATTACAAAAATGTTCCGAATGATCAGCAAATAGAAAACGAAATATCGAATCCAATTGAAAGAAATCTATCGAACGTATTTCAATATTAATTATTGGCGATGATGAATCTCGAATTTGTGTTTTTGTATAAGCAATAAATTGTTTCCAATAGAAAATATTTTCGAATTGATTCTGTCGAATAATTGTCGAATGAAGACAAACATACGATGCATCACCTGGCCATGAATGAATTATAATTTGAATGATTGATGTTGAAATATAATCAAACCATTGTTCGTATTCAGGTAGATGTTCGATCGATCGAAATGCTATGTAATAGGAAATAAATAATTGACATTGTGAAAGAATTGTACTACGAAAAATCGGAGTTTTAAGTAAACGAAATTCTAAATCGATTGTAAAATTTTGAATTAAAACATAGATATCTGAATGATTTATCGATGAGATTATCTCGCGATCGAGAAGAAATTGAAGGAAATCTTTAAGTTCATTGGTCTGTTTGATTGAAGAATAGAAAATAGGTAGAGAACGTTGATTATTAATTAATTCATGTAGATCATCGTTTATCGATGAATTTGATGATAAGAAAAAAAATGAATTCAATAAATCCGAATATTGTCGAATTGTATTTGTTAGGTTATTGAGACGAGTCGATTGAGAACAGAAATCAATTTGATTTTGTCGTAGATAGTTTTCAAATAATCGAGCTTGTTCAAAATCATAGAAATTCTCTTGATGATTTACAATTTGTCGTTGAATATGAATAATAATTTGTGTATCGAGATAGATCGTGTTCATATTCCATACTTGCATAAATGAATGTTGAAAATACGTTGAATCCAAACCGTGACAAAAATCGAAACGATCAGAAATAAGATCTTGTAATTGATTGAGAAGATCGACTTGTGATGTATGATGACATTGATGATAGAAATGAAACATATTCGAAATCGAACGAGAGTAATCGATGGAATTCGAATTTAAATCACGTTTAGTTAAAAATCGAGATTCATCGTCGTAATTTTGATGAAATGAATAGTATTGTTCGAGTCTAAAACAAGAAATTGAGGTTTTTTGTGTTTTGGTTTTATGCTAAAGGGTAGACTCGTTTGATGCCGAAGCCAATTCCTGATAATCGTCGAAATGTGATTGATTTTGTTCGTTTTCGAATTGATAATGATCAGTTAAATTCGCTAAGATTCGAGCAAAATTCTCGCGAATATCTCGAGATTTTTCGGTTAACCAACTACGTTTGAATTCGTAGGGATTTAATGTATGATTTGTTAACCATTTTCGACAAATAAAACCATAGAAATCATCACAAATATCACTTTGAAAATCGAACTGTTCAATTGATAATGACTTTAATTGTTCGAATAGGCGATGTTTTTCAAGAAAATTTTTTTCTATTATTGTCGTAAAATACCCACGTGATAATGATGTATGTTTAGGTAAATGAATAACTTGTGTAAGAAAAATTAAACTGAGAATAAAGCCAATAGCTAGTGCAATGCAAAGGCTGAGAATTAAAATAAGAATTTTAAATCGTATGCCAGCTTTTTCAGCTAAAAGCGGATAGGAAAGTGAGACTGTCGATGATGTAGTTATGAGACTAGTTGATGTCGTCGAATGTGCAGGCATGATAACTGTTGAATCGAAATGAACAGATTTTCGTAATGGATTGTCTTTTTGTTCATTCATATTTCTATTTTTTTTTTGTTTGAACTGAAAAGAAATGTGAATGAAGAGAAGCGTGCTTTATACTGAAATTGAGAAAAGAAGAAAAATTTGTGCATGGAAAATCACAAGTACATATAATTAACCTAATCTTAAATTACCACGAGTACTAATGAAAAGTGTTATTTGAAGGTTGAAGTTACATAAGATTGCATCAGTATGAAAATGAGTTAAAGAAAAAGAGAAGACGGAAATCAAAGATCACAATGTCATATAACGGCTAATTGAATTTTACTTCATATGTGTAATAGTGTCATTCTCTTAAATATATCTCTTTACTAAACCTTCAACTGTCTAATTTATTCGACAAATTCCGTCCTTGAATTGTTGCTATATATTTTTTTTGTTCTCTTCTCAGCATAACAATACTCTAACATGTAAATATATATATACATCAATGATGGTTCCCCAAAGAGTCAGCTTGTCGATTTCATTATTCTCGTTGCACGTTTGTCTCGTCTTTATTCTAACTTTCCGACTCAATCGAATTATACTCATTCTAGCATGATCATTTTTCTTTTTCTCTCCGACTAGACTCTTATATTCGCGTTTAATCGAGAGCAATCCTTCACATAGTTTATCTTCAAAAGAAATCAAGCACAATGAACCGAGGTCTCTCTCTCTCTCTCTCGCTCGATCTGTATTTTGTTATTTTTTTCTATGAATCTCTAAAGATTTCTCGTAGCAAACCTCTCAATAGTTTACTTGTTTCTATTTATTTAATCAATCAAAAAACAACGAGTTTGTTGTTGTTATACTTAACGAACATGTCAAATGTATTTAGATCTAATCATTGGTTCGATATTGAAATTCTATCGCACAATGTCAACATGTGTAATTAAAGAAGACAAATAGAGAATTAAAAATTGAATAGCAACAGAATGAAAATGAATTTCTTTTTTCGTACATTGAACAATTGTTAATTAAGTGCATTTACTTCAATAAAATAAGTTGTTATTAATGATTGCATAAGTAGAAGTTCTTTTTTTTTTAAAACATTAATTTTTTATTAAGATTAATTTAGAAATATTTTTCATTGTTGAGATGCTATTCATTTATTTTAGATCTAATAAAAAAAAATAATAACAACAGTACATGTACCGAGATAGCATCAATCTAAGTGTAAAAAATTAAAATAGAAAACTGTAAATCCGGTGTACTGAATTTAGTAGCGAATTTATTTGCATGATCGAATATTCGTATATATGGAAATATGCAAATGGATCTGTATCTTTCTATTGAAACGTGAAATATTCTTTTTTTTCTTTGTCTTTCTTTTTCTTTTATTAGTATCATTAAAAATAGAACGAATATAATTCAAGTGACAATACGTGTTTTTATTAAAATCAAAAGACGAGTCGATCAGATGACAGAGGAAAAATAGATTCTTTTTGCTTTTCGTTTCCGTTGTATGATTGTTAAAATGCAAACTCAGGCAATGGAATATCATAACCATATTCGGACGATGTAAATATATATTCACTAATTTTATTGTACATGATATCTTCCATTTGTCGATGAATATCATGATTTAATTGAAGTGTTTTCTTTCCCAATGATGTTGAATAAAATCGAATAAGATTAATAACATCATCAACGGTGAAATATTTCGCATAGATTTCACTCATATCAGATAGATAAGCGTCGAATGAAAATAGATCATCGTAAACTTTTTTTAATTCGACATTCTCCGGCGAATTTAATTTCAAAAATGATAAAAATTTCGTATATTCGTTTTCAGTACCCACTTGATTTAATAAATATCTAACGTGAGTTTTAAATTTATTTGCTGTCGAACGATTTGGTTTACATTCAAGCAAACCAAACAAACAAATTAAGGCAAGAAGAAAAACTTTCGATCGAATGGAATTCATCATTATTTGTTGTCAAACTAAAAGGAAAAAAAAGAATATCTCGTGTTTATATATTTCAATTGAACAGGATCTACGAAGCAATTGCTTAATTATGAGATTAACAGTTTTTGTAGATGGAATATATATGTACGTGTATCAAAAAAAAATACTTAGACGTTAATTTTTATCTTTCATTTAAGAAAAGATTCTTTACAGTGTATCCGTTTTTCTTCTCTTCTCTCCGTTTCTTTTTTCTCTCTTCGGTTTTCCTTTTTTTTCAAATGCAGTCAAAATTACAAATGAGTATATTACCTTTTTCTTTTTAATAATAATAATAACAATAATTAGCACAGCACGAATTAACCTCCTACATTAATAGATAATTAAAGATTGACTATAGTCTTCTCATTTGATGTTCATATTTGCGACATTCTATTCATTGTAGATCTTCTACGACAAAAAAAAAGAATATTTTGTAAAAATAATATTCATACAGGATACGACGAATGATTTCGCACGTAAATCTAATTCCTGTTAAGTCTAATTGAATTGAAATAAATCAATATTCTATGAATAGAGAGGTGCCGTGTCCCGGTGAGTAGTCAACGATATTATCTGAGAGAAGACAAAAGCTAGTCGACGATTCCTATTAAAAATAACTATAGTACGAGAATAGATAGTGATCTGAAGAGAACATCTGTTTTTTTTTCATTCTTATAAGATCATAAACATTTATTGAGCAAAATAAAAGTTAAGAATTTGTGCCCGATCGTTTCACAGTCGCATCATTATTCGTTCGTGTAATGAACAATTGTGATGCATTCTTTGGTCGTTTTTTATTTACACGTGTTAACATTCGTCGTTTGATTTTTTTTCGTAAGTCACGAAATGATCCACAACATGCAAATGGAAATAAAAATATAACATAATAATAAAGATATGCTGTATAAACAAGTGGAATACTAAATATATCCTCGGATAGACCATATTGATAAGCAAAGATCAATATTGTCCATGGAAAATTAAATAGAAGATACAAACTCGATATTGATAATAATTGAACAGTTAATTTTCGATGTCGACGCCACGTTATGGCTTGATTAAATCGTCGGCGTTGTTTAACAACACGTACAACAAGAAATATACTGGAAAAAACAATAATTAATGTTGGTATAAATTGATGAATAATTAAATCCCATGACCCGAGAAATGTTCGACTGAATATACATGGCACAAATATACCACCGGCAAGAAAAACATCAAATGAATTTTCACAAAATGGTGCAAAATGTATGATAGAATAATAAATTAAATAGTACAGAATAATGGAAATCATGGGACCATAATGAACAACTAAACGTTTTTCTCTTGTTCCCACCCATTTATCATGAAAGATTAGAATATGTCGTTCGATAGTTGCCCATGCAAATAAAGCGATTTGAACAGAATAAAATGTATAATCAAGAAACACCCAAATAAGATAGAATGTTGTCGTTGAAAACATCGGTATACCCGTTCGATTGTAATGTAAAATCCATGGAATATTCGTTATTTCATAGATCAAACCAATAAATAATAGAACAATAATGATATGATTGTGAAGTGCACGACGAAGTGCTCGATCAGATAAAATTGTATAGAGAACAAGAAGAGTACAAAGAATTGAAATTATTTCAAAGAACAGATAGGACCAAAATCGAACGATTGGCGGTATAACCCAATTGGATAGACTCGTTAGATTTGGTCGAACACCGCCGCCCGTTGAACGATGTTGATCATTCGACATGTTCGCGTATTGTTAAATATTTACTGTGGCTTGGATAACGATTTTGAAAGAAAAAACTGAGGCGACAATACTAACAAATTCCGTTTCTCGTCTCTTCTTTCTTAGGTAAATTAGAATGATTGACAGTAAGTTTTATCCTATCGAATTCATGAGAATCTTCAATGATTAAAATATGAAAGAGAAAAGCTGTCAGCCAAGTGCACTCTGTCTGCAGCCATGCAATAACAGATTGAAGCTTGATTAACTCACGCAAATAGGAAAGTCATAGTTTTCCTTTGATTTTTCTGTCTCTTTCCTTGAATTAGAAGACTCGGAATGAATACCCGCAGGGTCAACAAGACGAATATGTGTGTGTCTGTAGACTTTTTCGAAATTAAGTTAGAAATAAACAGATTATGTTTGTTTGGTTTTGTATACAAATTTATTAACGATAAAAATAATGAAAAAGAAAATTATTATTTGAATTCCATTTGAATCGGTAAAGTAAGTATTTGACCTTTTGTAAATTCAAGATTCTAAATGAAAAATTAATTTATTGAATTATGATTACGAATGCATTTGTCTTACTTCGCCAGCATAAGAAATTAACGGTGAGATTTCGACGAAATTCGAATGGTTTTCATTTTCAGAAAGTTTATCCGCACTAAAAATCAAAGACAAAAAGAAGTCTTGAAGAAAACCGACAAAATGAAATGATGTTTTTTTTCTTCGTACAGAATAATTTGTTTAACAATATTTGTTGGTAAAATAGCACCGGCCGCCTGAAGCCATCGAACATGTTGAAGCATTAGATCACGTTTACATGTGGTAGCCGTATCTTTTGTACCCGAACCGTTTTTCAATGGAGAAAATTCATCTTCACGACGAACTTCCCAAACATAGAATTTTCTGTGAAACGGTAAATTTATGTTTTCCTTTAGGTGGAAATACGTATATATATGTGTAATCCTACTTGGCACAAGTAAAAACATCGAAGACAAATTTTTCTAATTTCACCCCGGTGATTTCGGTTGGTTTATCTAAACGTTTGCCATCTTTTCCCATCGATGGAATTTTCTTTTTTGCAATATGATAAATAAGTTTATGCTCATGATTTCTAGATAATGGAATTCTGTAAACATCTTTCTCATTTTCTCTCTTTTTTTCACTTACTGGCAAACATCTTCGAGAAAATCGAATGTAAAAAAATGATTGCAAATATTTCCGGCATTGAATAGTAAATCTCCGGTATCATCTGGTTTGATTTTTTGTGCTGTTTTTTCGGAAATTTCCGAATATTCGACAACTTGAAAATGATCTTGAACTTTACAAATAACACCGACGGGTTCATCGGGAAATGTTTTTCTAACAACCTAAATCAATCATCGTTTTTTTTTTCATTTTTGATCGTTTTTCTTTTCTTTACCTTCGCTGCACATTCAGCTTTTTTCTCTAGGCAATATCCGATAAATATCGGATCAGCTACACGAACGAGAATATTATCGACACAATAGACATGAATATATTTGACTCCACGTTGTTTCATATCGGTTAGAATACCTCGAGTTTTCAATGCTCGATAGAGACCGCCATTGCCGTCAGCTGCTTTGGTTAGTTTATATTTTTCATCCAAAAGTATTTTGCCTTGAAAATCCAATGCTGGCAATGTATGTTGTTCGAAAAGAACGACATTTGATGGTTTTAAACCGAAATGATTATTTTCAAGAAAATATTCTTCTGTCGAATTACGTGTATGTTCACTTGACATAATATACCTAAATCATTTCTCATGAATATAGTTCAGTTCGATTGATTAGAAATGAATTTACCATGGAATCGATGCTTTTCGTGTATTGTATTCTTCATTAGCTAATTGTTCAAGTCGACAGATACGTTCGGCTTGAAGTTGATAGAGTGATTTCTTCGATGGTAAACCAACATCGTACATGCCTTTTGGATAATCAACACCTTCAAAGAACAATTTCGATTAATAAAAGTATTCTGAAACGGCAAAGTTTATCTACCCAAACGTGTGCCTTGACCACCGGCAAGTAATAAAACACCTACAGAACCATCAGCAATTGCTTTTAAACCTAAAGAGATTTAGACGTGTTTTTTTTCTATTGAAAAATCTAAATAGACGAACCTTCTCGACGGTAAGCATCCAATTGTTCTTTTGTCGATGTTTCAATTGAGCCTGTTAAATGTTCAGGAATTGGCTCCATGAGTTGATCAATTGGTTGTTCGTAGTTTTGCTCAACTAATTGATTTTGAATACCTTCGAATGCTTGTGAAACATGTTCGAAATCTGTATTTGCTATATCTCGAAGAAGTATAGCTCGTTGTTCATAATCAAGTTGATCCCAATAGGAAATTAAATGTGCTTGATTATAATTTTGTAAATGATTTAAAATATGCGGATCAATAGGCATGATAGTTTATTATAACTGACTTCGAAGAAACGACGAACTGACTGAATAAACAATCAATTTAATACGACCGTTTTTATTTGTACGATGTTAACAAAAAAATCTTTGTTTTCATTATGTCTTTTGTTCATTTTATGAATAGATTTATATTTAATTAAATTTATCAGTGAATTTCTCTGAGAAAAAAAACGTAAAACCTATTGGGAATATTTTCTTAATCATTGATAAGAATTTTTTTCAAAATTAGATTTCTAATATATTCTCGATCGATAGATGTCGTTGATATCGATATTTGAATTCAACTGCAATTATTCATCATATCAATCATTGTGTATTCTATTTACGACTGAAGTTGAGACAGAATAATCTCGGAGATGAGATGTTAGTTAGATTTTTAAACCCTTTTCAGCCGGCTATCAGACGATAGAAAGTAAAAAAAAGTCTTTTTTTTTTGCAAATTTTTATTGCTTCTAGTTTAGGACGATAAGAGAACTTAACTTTTAAGAACAAAAAAGTTGCTCTCTATATTTCGTTTTATCATTGATTCTTATCCAGATTTTCTTACAGTAGACTTATTAGCGAACGTGAGCTAGACAAATCTTCTGGATACTTACGAGGTAGTTTCAGTATATATTAGATTTAAGGATGAACTATGTTATTATATCACCGGTACACAAGATTTGAGTAAACATTCTGTTTAAGTAGTGCGAAGTATTAATCAAAAAGTTGAAATATAAGGTTTTAAAATAATAGTTGTTACTTAATGACAAGCATCCTCAAGACTACAATATGATATTAACACATCATTCCGCCTACTACAAAAGAAAAGAAAATCGTTGATGTTTATCTCCGGAATAAGCTCATTTGAGTTGTGTTGAAAATAAATGATTTATTTGATTTTGACATGCTAAACATGACTGAGAGTGAGCACGTTTAGTTTTAGCTGCAGAATATTTTTGTCAATTTGAACTAGTCTTTCGATTCAAATGTTTTCATTGATAATTATTTTATGAATAAATCATTAGTATTCTGCCAACGTTGATGAATAACATCTTGTAGAAAAAAGAAGACGAAGACTATATAGTCAATCATAGACTACAGTTTATATTTATTGTTATGTTAATTACTTGTCTGGATAGATACATTCATTTTTATTGATTAGTAGAATCAAAGAAAACATCGGTTTGTTTTTTTTCTTCTTCGAACAATTGAAATTTTATTCTGATGTCAAAATAAATAATTGATGATTGTCATGTTTCTTTTTTAAGAAATTGATGATCAACATCGAAAGAATCATTTTTCGGACGTGTATATGTGCACGATGACTTATTGTCGAATGAATAGAATTGCTACAACACAACTATTACACTCTCGTGCCCCCAAAAAAGAAATAACATACACAACGAGGAGAGAACAAAACGAAGAAAATTTGCGTGTCTGTTGGATAAAGCGGACGGAACAATTGTCATTCTTTTTTTTTGCTGTTGTTGATCTTCTCCTCTATTTCTTGGCGTTTTTCTTTCTTTCTTTTCCTTTTCCTCTTCTTCGGTTCGTTCTATAGTTTCTTGGGGTTTTCTTTTTCTTCGAGCAATTGTGTTCTTGCTTCTAGTCGAATTAGATACTCCATTATGCACATCTGCATTCTTGCATGTTCTCATATCAGTTCGAACAAACAATATAAAGTTAATTAAGAAAAAAAGCAGAAAAAAACCCTGATATACGCGTCTAAACATGCTCAATGAACGTTTCCTTTTGTATAAACCATAAGGTAGCTGTTAAGATTCCACTTGTTTTTAGAAAGAATAGATGTTTATTTCCTTTTTTGATGATGTGTAATTGAGGGTGTGTTAAGAGAAATGACGCTAATGGAATGCGTAGGAAAGACACGTTTTTCTTTGTCTTGGCTATCTTCTTCATCGATTACGGTGTGTGTGTGCGTGTGTGTGCTGAATGACAAGAATAAAAGTTATATATTTAGGTATTCATTAGTGATATAAAGAGAAAAAGAGCGAAACATGAAAATTCTTTTCACGTATTGCTCATTAGAGAACATCATTTTTCTACTGAAAAACTTCAACTTTTCCTATTTGATAGGCATTGTCAATGACTACTCCAACATTTGACTCGTCAATTTCAATACCAAACAAACTTGTCGATGAACAATCATCAACATGCGAATTAATTAAAGATCAAGTATTTGAAGTAGGACCACGTTATACCGATTTGAAATATATTGGCGAAGGTGCCTATGGTATGGTTGTATCTGGTCTCGATAATCAACTTTGTCAACGTGTAGCTATTAAAAAACTTTCACCATTTGAACATCAATGTTTTTGTCAACGAACATTACGTGAAATTAAAATTCTCGCTCGTTTTAAACACGAAAATATAATTAACATTCAAGATATTATTCGAGCAAATACAATCGAACAAATGAAAGATATCTATTTAGTTCAACAATTAATGGAATGTGACATGTATAAATTAATTAAACATCAGAAATTAAGTAGGAAATACATGATGAAATTTCTTCTATTTTTTTGTTCATTTATAATCTATCAATCAGGTTCGGAACATATTTGTTATTTTCTCTATCAAATTCTACGTGGTTTGAAATATATTCATTCAGCTAATGTTTTACATCGAGATTTAAAACCATCGAATTTATTATTAAATACGAATTGTGATTTGAAAATATGCGATTTTGGTCTTGCAAGAATAGCTGATCCATCGTTTGATCATAGTGGTGTTTTAACTGAATATGTAAATTCACTTCATATGCAACGAATAAAAACAAACATAATCATAAAATGAAAATATTTATTTCCTTAGGTTGCAACACGCTGGTATCGTGCACCTGAAATCATGTTAAATGCTCGTGGATATAATAAACCAATTGATTTATGGTCAGTTGGTTGTATTCTAGCTGAAATGTTAAATGGCAAGCCATTATTTCCTGGTTTGTTTTGAGTTCACATGAGATATCGATTGACTAACTTTTCTTTTCTTTTCTTTTCTCTCAGGAAAACATTATATCGATCAATTGAATCTCATTCTTAATGTTGTCGGTTCACCGGATGAACACGATCTCGCTTCTATTGTCAATGAAAAAGCTCGAAACTATATTTCAAGTTTAAAACCTCGTGTTAAACAACCATTCGCTCGTCTATATCCCGATGCTGATAGTACTGCATTAGATCTACTCGAACGTTTACTTACATTCGATCCAAATAAACGTATTGATGTTAATGATGCACTTGCACATTCATATCTACGGCAATACTATGAACCAAATGACGAACCAACAGTAACAAATCCGTTTACTCTCGAAATGGAAATGGATGATTATCCTGTAGATACGTTAAAACAATTGATATGGAATGAAACAAGTGCAATTAAAGAACATATCCTATCGCAACAAATGTCAATTAAAACTTGATTCTTTTTTTTTCGTTCTTTCTCGTTTTGTTTTTAATATTTATAAAAGGCTGGTTCCTTATCGCCAAAATATATTTTTAAAATTTGATGTTTTTTTTTCTCTGCTCTTCAACAAATGAGACACATTCGAACACAATCACATAAGTTCACTAAATTAACATAATCGGTATCTAACTACTTCTCTTGTTCTTCTATTTATTAATAATTAATATGTGAATAGAAATATTATAAATAGACATGTCAATAATTACGAATATTGTTCGATATATTTTCTGCTTTATAGTTCATTAATATCGACAAATTGGTAAAAAGAAAGACGTGGGCTTCATATTTGTCTCGTTTGTTAAATCTTCGTATTATTTTAAAGTCTACTGAATGAGATAATTTTATATTTTCGTTGCTTCAGTTTTTTTATTAAATGAAATCGTTCGGAAAAAAAAATAATAATCGTCTTTCTTTTTGTCTCACTAGGATATATTCTTATGATTTCGTTTGTATATTGCATAGAATAAACGTTGAGGATTCGTTGTTCTATTTAAATCATAATCGAATGTTGCTTGCAGATCAAAGCCAACTGATTGAAATTTAGTTTGCCATTCATCGCGTGTTCGATATTGTATGGATTTGGTGTATTTAATAATCTTTTTCTTCTGTTCAAACCATGATAGATTAGTTTCATTTGGATTTATTAAATATTCGTTACTAAATTCTCCTATACGACCAATAATCATAATAGCATGAATAAAATGAAGATATTTCGTTAATATTGAACGTTCTAATTTACAATCATGTTCACGTATAATCAAATAACCATTGGGTTGAATAATACGTGCAAGTTCTTTGAGCATATGATCAACTTTTGGTATGTGATGAAGAGTAACGAGACAAGTAATGAGATTAACGGATTGATCAGCTGCCAAAAAGAAAGAAAAGACCAAGAATTCATTTTAGCTTTTTGAAAATGAATGAAATATCTAACCAAGATCGATCAATGATTGATCTTCATCGATGGATACAAATGTAATCTGTTCGTTTTTACCATTGAAAACATCTCCACCATAGATCGATTCTTTTTCCAAATGAAAATATTCGCCAATACGTGCTGTAATTAAACCATTACCACAGCCGAGATCGAAATAACTTCGTATAGATTCGTTCGATATAATTTCATTATGAGCTAATTTCGATGAAATTTTAAATCTTGATGAAAAATTTCGATCGAATATAGATTTTAATTCATTAAAACGACTATCAATTCTCGATGATCCTTGACGTTTATTCAATGAACTTTTTGCACCTTTAAAACATAAATAAACAAAAAAATCAATTTTTTCGAATAATTTCTTTTTGTTTTACCAGGTATTTTCGATAATCGTTCAATTAAAATATTCAATAGATCAAGTTCATCAAATGAATTATACAAACTTTCATTCCATAATTTATTAAAATAATGATAGATATTCGCTTGTTGTCCATAGATTTTGCCTAGATAAGCAAGTAATGCATCAGAATAAATCTGATTCGACCAAAGAGATAATCGTCGTTCCCATGAGCCCATCCATCGTGTAAAAACATAATCATGTGTAACTTTGACTTCGTTGAAATTATTCTCTTGAGATGATTTGTGTCGAAGATTTTCTTCTTTTGACCTGATCATTTGTTAACGAATGTTTCGTGTAAAGAGGATAGCTCGTGGTCATTTTCAAAACGAACGAGAAGAAGGAAAATTTTTTCGTTTTCTCTCATCCAGGGTTTCAGTTGTTCGAACGAATCGAACGTAATGAGTCATGTATAACTAGTTTAGATTTTTATTTGGAAAGTTTGGATAGATACTAATTAGAAAAGGACGAAAAACCAATGACTACAAAAATCACATGAAAAAAGACGAAAAATTTCAACCTAAGATGATATGAAAATCAATTTAGGCACTGTTCAAGAGAGACAAAAAAACAAAACATCGAATTTCGTTTCGTTTAAGAAAATATCGTGATCACTTCACGACCACTGCCACGCATTAGTAATAATCTATCTAGACCTTCAGTTAGTACATCGACGTATTCCATGTAGGAATACGCCGCTAAACTCGATTGTTTTGATGGTGGCGATGGAAGATTAATAAGAACGAGTTTGGCATCGTGTGAACGTTGACGAATTTCTTGATTTAAACGAACAGCTGAATGCATCTTACGCATTGATGATTCAGTTCTATGAGGAGAAAAAAATGAATTTTATTTTGAAATTTATAATCTTTTGTCATTACATATTTTTCGATAAAGTTGCTAATTGATTCGGAGTAAATGTGTAATGATATTGACTATTATTTTCATTGATACTAGCTTTTCGTTGTTCTTGAGAATCAATCGAGCTTGGGTCTGTAAGAATTTGAGTCTGAAAAATTGATAAATTTCAAATCGATTTGTCGTTTTTTAGTAAAATCAAAATTTACTTTGCTTGCTCGACGCTCGAAACCCATTGACTATTTCAACGAAAGAAAAGAATCAGTCTATCTTTCCCGAATTAAAATTCGAAATAACTCACTTGAAGTTGCAATTCCTTATTTGGTAATTTCAAATCTTTCAATAACTTCATTCGTTCTTCTAATTTCAAAGTTCGTTCATAAGCATATGCCGAAATCTCTTGATTTGACTAAAACAAAAACCCTTTTGTTATCGAACAACAAAACTCGACTTGGTTTTTACCATTTCAATGACATCGACTTCAGCATCGATACGTAATTGATACATATATTGTTCGAGATCTCGTTTCATATCAACCGAAGTATCGTCCGCTTGCGCAACAGTAAATAAACGTAAACGGCAATGTGACCAAATTTTATTTCGTTTCAAAAGAAATGCAATAAGAAATAGAAGACCACCATCATGTATAATCCACCAGATATCAATGGTTCCTTCCTGAATATCTTTATTATCGGGAAAATTATCGACATTTTTCGGAACAATAACTGCACATTGACGTGCTTCAGCTATTGCTATTGTACCTGACAATGAATATTAACGAAAATCTGTAGAGAAAAAACGAAAAGTCAAGATAAGAATTCACATACGAATAAATGCATCAGCTGGATAGCTTTCGAAATCTTTTCGCCAATTAACAGGCCAACAGATGACAATTGTATTCGGTTTTAAGCCACCTAAACCTTCAGTTTGAATTCTAAAGCAAATGAAAATGATAATTTGTGAAAGTATTGAACAAGAAATAATAACGTACAATGCACTGATACCATCTTCAGCATCTCGAGCAACTAAAACTTCGGCAAAACCTTGTACTTTCGCTTTAGCTAAACTCGATTTTAATAACTAAATAATTAGAAAATAGTTTCATTTGACGTTTTTTTTTCTCGTCATACTTGTCGAATTGGTTCAACATGTCGATGATTTTCCAAATAATCTCCTTCTAAAATACTTGCAGCAACTAGAAAACCTCGTCCTACAATAGAAATTCTCTTCATTGCAAACTTCACATCTCCACAAAAAGAAAAAACATTTTTCTACCAGCTTTTAATTGATAAAGAAAATTGATTATTTTCGTATGTCTCAATGTATACGTATCATCAGAACCATTTCGATGTGCATTCACAAATGCTAATAATTGTGGTCGCCAATTTTTCGTATGTGGTGGTGCTTCATCAACTCGAAATAACGCATATCGAGCAGCTGACATCGATAAACCTCGTATACCATCGCCCCATTCTTTTTCGGCACTAAAATTTCCCAGAAAACAAAACGATCTTTTGATTTTTGTTTTCTCTGTTCGTCTTACCCTTTGTATTCAATAAATTTATATATTACAATGGCAATGAGCATAGCAACAAGTGCGAAATACCATGAAGCAATAAACATAATTGAAATACATAGAAGCACACCGAATACCGAGAGACTCCTAGGAAAATGTAAAAATAAAGGTGCTTCGAGTAAATTGATATCTTTAGACTGTGTTTTACCAATGATAGTAACGAAAACGTGGTCGCCAACTTGGTGCTCGTAAAATTGTTTGTAATGCACATGCTAAATTAACAAATCCATAACATAGAAGGAAAAACCTAAGAAACAAAAGTTTGTTTGTTTGTTTTATTTTCAAATGACAAAATTTTGTTTTACATGGATAAAAGTGCAGTTAATTTATCGACATCAGCGATTAAAATTCCGCATTCACAGATGAATAATGTGAGAAATAAAGCTCGAACAGGTTCGCCTCGAAACGATTTTGCAAATGGATGAAGAATAGGTATGAGATCATCTTTAGCTAACGCTTGTAATAGTCGTGGTGCGCCTAGATGATCGAATTTTTTTTGTATAAAAATTTATTCTACGTATTCGAACAAGAATATTTACCAGTCAAAGTCTGTAATCCAGCTCCGACAGTCGAACAAAAAGCTCCTACCATAATAACCCATTTCGTTGGCCAAGCTAGTACAGCTACGACTAATTGTTTATTAATACTATCACCGAATTTGTCTCGCAATAACGAACCATGCGTACATGATGCTAAGAATAGCACATTTGATATATCTGTCAAAAGAGAGAAATCGTTTTTTGTTTTATTTTCGAGTAAAAGATTTCATACAAATAGCTGATGTTGTTAGAATAGCAGCGATTGTTCCACGTGGAATACTTCGACTTGGATCGCGTAGATCACCACTACGATTCGATCCCGCCATGATTCCAGTTACTGATGGAAAATAGATTCCAACGAGAATTAAGAATGTTGTCAATTCTTGTGCGACAACTTCAAATCCTGGATCACCTTTAACATCACGTTCGATTTCGCCTTCGCGACGATAATGTGAAAAGAGATTTTCTAAATTCAAACAACAATTTATCTCTCAAAACAAATCGAGCCGAACAACAAATCAAATCACCTGATAATTGCCAATTTTTTAAACCCGGTACACCTTGTTCAATTCGTACATAATTAGTAGTATTGATCGATGCACACAGATGATTTGATTCATTCTGACATAGAGCTTGATAGAGTGGACATAGAATCTTACGATTATTTTCGATACACCATTTGTCAGGACGACAATACTGTCTTATGTTATTATGTAAAATATTCGATTTAATTAAATGACTTGGATTCGAACCGACAAGACAAATTCTTTAGAGTAAAACGAAGAAAAAAAAACAACGTGGAAGTCTCTTCTTGTCTTTTATTTTTCAGACATCTTACGGTAGATCTGGTGGATTAAATGAGCTTTTAATCACGCCTGCATAGATCGCAACCATAGACACAAATACAGCAATTAACGATAACGGTGCAATACGTGTTACAAATCGAATACCGATGAGAACGCACGCACCGATCATTAATAGTAGTAAAGTACCATAGATTCGATAGTGATTGAAAGCAACCCAAGGTTTTTCAACATCATCACCGAAAAGACGACATTTTTCTGGACACATATATTTCTATTCGAAGTCAAAATAACGATGAGAACGCGAACGAAAGATCAATCTGTTACATACGACAACAATTTCAACAGCTCCGACGACATACATCGATGCTGCAAATGTATTACCGAGATAAAAAAGAATTCCAACTGCTCCACCGAATTCCGGTCCAAGAGAACGAGATATCATGAAATAAGCTCCACCCGCTGGTACAATCCCATTTGTCGCTATAGCTGCCATGGAAATAGCTGTTAGCAAAGTCTAATCAAAGAAAAACATTAATTAGGAAAATCTTTTGAAAAGAAAGAAAAAAAATAACATACACACGAACTACAAATAAAAACGATGAGTAATGTTTGTAATGCACCGGCAATACCAATTAACCAAAATAATCGAATGAATACAATTACACCTGCAAAAAATTCAATTGACTTTTGACATTCGAAATCAAATTCAAACAATATATACCGAATATATTCTGAACACATGGTAAATAAACACCAAAAACCGTGCCTAGATTTGCTGATTTCTAAATACGCAGAAAAAGAAAAGGTAAACCGGTAATTATATGTAAAGAAATCTTCATCTAACATTTCGAGTTTCCATTGATTTTTCTGCTTCAGATGCATCAGGTACAATGCCACCTTTGTAATTATAGAGTTGATCTAGCGTAGTGCGTGGTCGATGATCACGTTCCTGTTTGGACATATATTATTATTATTATTATTCAAGAAAATCAAACGAAAAAGAACGAAGACGAATACGTACTTCATAAATATTTTCATCGAGTTTTATTTCGAAATCTTTATCTTGTTTTGTTTGTAATGGTATTTTTTCATTTTCAGTCGTTGAACTACGACTATTTCGTTCGTCTAAATTCAATTCTAATTATAATCAATCAAGAATTTATTTCCATTTTACCATTATCATTTAGTTCGGGCACTTCAGATGATTTAACAACGACAAAACGGCCACTTCTCTCACCAGATGACACTGAACCTAGATAATAATATTAGTAAGAACTTTCTTTCTATTCTGTTCTTCTCAATGAGATTAATTTCTCACTCATTTAATCTTTATTCTATGCTTACAAATATTCAAATGAAGAACAAAGATTTTTGTTCTTCTTTTTTTTTTCAACATATAGGGTTATAAAACGCATACGCACATACGATAAAGAGAAAGAAACAGATGAAAAGCATAGAATTGAATCTGACATTTTCCCTCTATTGTTCGAACTATCAATGTAGCACAGATGAAAGAACAATTAGAAAGCAAAACAACAACAAAAACTAATTTCGTACGAGATGAAATCGATTTAGTTCTTATTTGAAATTCAAAATAGATTGTATATTCTCGTAACAAACCTTTTCTCGAGGTCATTGATGAATCATCGGATGTGACAGAACCGGTTTTAGTTCGTGATAAACTTTCATGATCATCACTAAATTTAACACGAATTGACATTGGTAATTCTGATGAATTAGATATCAACTCATGCTCATCAATTCTATTTGATGAATCTGCCATGATCCTAAATAACACAAACAAGCATTAAACAAATAAATAAATAAATAAATAAATAGTCAACAAGAAAAAAATAATATATCCATCCGTTGATTACGGAGTTTGGTCTCGTGTATTTTATCGTTTCCTTTTCTTTCTTTTTTCCTTCGATGTCGGCATCTACCTGATCTCTGAGATGAATAAGATACGCCACTACTACTGCTTCTCGTAACCATTCGCGATTGACGATGTATCGAAAAACAGAACAGAAGAAGGACAAGTCTCTACATATTTATGTGCATACTTCTAATATCGATGGATTCGTTGTGTCCTTTGTTCTTGACTTGTTGGATTTCGATTAGGAAAACTTGTCGTTTTTTATGAATAATACGATAGTCTTGTGTGAATGGTTAATAACATCTGAATTGTTGATGAATATAGAAGAACATAATTGCAATAGAACATGACAACGATGAGTTGATTACTTTTCATCTTCAAAAAAACAACGACAACAAACATAAAATAAAAGAGATTAATATTATAACGAGAATATCAATATTTGGTTTATTAGTTTAACGTTTTGTTTGTCTCATATTTAGTTGTATATACTTATCTATTCGATATTAATGTGTTCATGAATAAAAAGAAAAGAAAAAAAGTTATTAACAAGAATGTGACATTCTTAATAATCACATTGAGACATAAATAAAAATAATAGCATCAAATAAGACGAGATATTGAGATTGAGGTTGCCTCCGGCGATAAGCGAGCATATTAGAAAGTAAGACGAGGAAATACACGACTTGCGAAGCATGTTAATGGCAAATCCTCATCATCATCATCGTAATCCTCAAAAAATCTTGTGCATTTCTCCTTACATCCTCAATGTTTCTTTCTATTCTTCTTTTTCCTCTTCCTCTTCATCTATCTTCTATTTTTCTGATTTTTCTTTCGGCTTCTTCGTCATTTTCTCCCCCGATTTTCAAGCAAAATTGCTTCGCTGTCATGAACAAAAAAAAATGACAAACGCATCACTACTAAGAGCAAAATCGACACAATTGTTAAATATGTTTTATTTTAAGAAAAAAACGAAACAGAACATTATTTCCTGTTTAAAAAAAAAGTCAAATAATCAATACCTTATTGAAAATGTTGCACATCGAGATAAGACAACATCTCTAAACAATCGATTGCTCATTCGTATTATCAATAGAGAAAACAAAAAAGAAATACGAATTCAATTTTCTTCGGAAAACTGATTCTATTCCGAGTGTATACACCGAAAAGAAAAACTATCATCCGACTCAAATTTATTTTGAATATGATCAAATTAAATAATTGTTTTGCGTAGGAGATTCTTCATTCAAGATCCTATTTTCATGCCTTGTAAGACAAATCTTTCGCTCAATGTGCTCAATCATACGGTCAAGTGATTCTTTATGTATCTATAGAAGAACTTCTATCTTATCGAAAAAATGAAAAAAAAAAGGAATTCTATCCTTCTTTCTTTCTTCTTCATTGTCGTCGTCGTCGTGTTCTTCTTCTTCTTCTTCTTCTTCTGTTTTTTTTCTCAGTTCGATGTTACTAACGCCTATAATTTTTATATGGCAGAGTAATTTCCGAAAAACACTCTTCTTCTCATATAAGACGCCACTAATATATTATATATCCGACTTAACCTGCTATTTCTGACTCAGTTTTCTTTTTCTGACAAGCAACAAGAAACAAACCGAGTTTTTTTTTAATAATTGGTAATGTCTTCTCGCATGTATACGAATATTTATTTATGCCCAAGTCACGATTACATATGGAAATGGTTATAATTATCATTTTGTATATTCATACTTTCTCAATTATAAGAAAAACATCAACAAAACAAGAACTCTAAGAACGAAAGAGAGAGAAGAGGACTCGATATATATATATATAGAACCGATCAATAGAGAAAAATCAAACACTCAAGTTCTCTCCGAGAAAAAGAAAAATATTCATTTAGCAATAAAATGTGCTTGGTCTTTTCCTCGATCGGAGATCATCGATGGTAAATAATCATTTGAATTGGACTTTCGTTGGGTTCTCTTTTTTTCTTTGCTATACAGGAAATAGTTCATAGGGTGCTGTCAAATCGACACTCAGTTTCAATAAAACACAAAACAGCTAAATAGTCAAGAAAAAATAATAAAGACAGAGAAAATGAGAGAAAGACAAACGGTGCCATTGGTATTCTGTTGTTGTTCGCATTCGAATGCACAATTCCTATTAATTAAATTCCGACGAAGAACAGTCTCGTCTTTGCTATCAAAAGGAAATGTTCTTCACTTTCTTCTTCTTCTTCTTCTTCTTCTTCTCGTTTTCGTCGTTTTATTTTCATTGTGTTGATTTCAAATACAATTACGGCATAGTCACAAATCATTAGCATCGTTATCTTTAGTTTTCTCTGACCTTTTTTTCATCGATTGTTTCGAAGGATTCATTTATATTAAAAGTCATCGTATTCGTTTTCTGTTAGCAAATGTTACACAATGGAAACTGAGACGATTGATCTGTTTTTCTTTGCGTAGAATACTTCAAACAGATTTATGTCTGTCTGTTTGTTTGTCCTCAAGAAAAAATGATATTGGTTTTTGATCAATCAAAGAAAAGGGAAACGTTGACAATTATTCGTTTATCATAGAAGATTAAAGGAACGTCAGCGTACGCATATTCGGATACTTAAGATCTATTCATTGATTTGATAAATTACAAAATCAATTTATTATTAATAAAATATCGATATACTTATCAATGAAGTGAGATAAAAGAAGAAGAAAAAGAAAATCTACTTTTCGTACACATTGAAAAGATAAGAAGATTAGGAAAGGAACCGTGATGAAAATCTTCTATTTGATTAACGGGTTAAATATTTCTATTGACATATTCAATGATGAATATAACGAATTGACAGATAAAATTATTGTTGAAAGTTGAATAGCAAAAAAAATCGGCCAAGACCACAACAATTATTTGAAGAGGATTTTGAAGAAAATATCTCAATATGAATGATGTGCAATCAAATAAATGCGTTAACTACTTAAGCTGATTACAAGGCCTCAAGATATATTGTTTGTATAGTTCAAATCGATCATTTGAGTGTGAGAAACACGATTGTTTGTTGAAAAGAGGTCGCCGATTGTTATGTAAAAGCGAAGTCCATTGCTTAACAACCATGTTTACCAGTGTTTTTCGCATGCATCGAACAAAACGAGAGAGGGAGAAGAAGAAAAAAAACCACTTCACTCGACAACAGTATCAGTTTATTTCATTGATCAAATATGGCGTTACCATTTTTACCTGGCAACACATTTGACCGAAAAGTAATTATGATTCTAATTGTTCGTCAACGAAAACTAACAAATGAATCTCTTTCTTTCTCACACTAGATTGGCAAAGACAAATATCACTTGACACATCAATTCGATAAATATAATGGTGTGGCAATGTCGACGGGTGCTAAAGTCGGTGTTGGTGGCGTGCCATTAGCAGGCGAAGATCTTCGACCGAAGAACTCGGTTTATCCACGCGGTAGATCCTCGTTTAATCAACGAAACGTTTTGTTTTTCTATTGTGAATTAGGCGAAGGACCTGATCGACCAGCATGGTTAGCTTTTGATAAACAAGTTCTCTGCTTTGATGCGTACTTCCAAGAATCGATAACCGAACGTCCAGGCGAACAATATCGTATTCGAAAATGTCGAGTTTATTTCTATCCTGAAGACGATACCGTTCAAGGTCTTTGAACAAAAAAAACCAACGAAAGAATTTTTTCCGATGATATTAATTTTCTTTTGTTTTTTAGTTGTTGAACAACGTCAAAACAATGTTGGCTTTCCTCAAGGTACAATTCTCAAACGTCATCGTGTACCATTGCCAGCACCGAATGATGATCGATTCTACACCTATGATCTATTCAATGTTGGAGCCGAAGTTTCATTCTACGGACGTGTTTATAAATTAATCGACTGTGATCCATTTACACGAAACTTTTTAACTAAACTCGGTGTTCGTGTACCACCAGGTTCGTGTTCTTCAGCTAATGTCCAATTTTTTTTATCTTTTAACTGTCGAAAATTGATTTTCAGGCTTTCCGGCACCTGAAGATCCGTTTCTCAAGCTTCGTCAACAAGTAACACATATCTCCTTTGTCTATATGCAAAAGAAATCACTTGTTCATAGGCTGAAGGTTCGCAAAATCCTCTTCGACCGTACGAACGAATCGATACATTGAAACAATTTATCTCTCATGATACTCATGTTTTACGTTTCTGGGGCGTTTGGGATGATAGCGAAAGTTTATATGGCGATCAACGAAATTTCGTTGTGCATTATTTTCTCTCCGGTAGTTCGATTTGTTCAAAATAAAACTCATTTGTCGAATATTTTTTCTTTCTAGATGATACAATGGAAGTTCGAGAAATTCTTCCGCCTAATTCAGGTCGTGATGCTCCGCCAACATTTCTTGCTCGTAATAAATTACCGAAAGATTTCAATGGTCTTCGTCTGCCAGGTGAAAATGCACCACGTACAGTTTTGAACGTTTTTGGTCAATTGAATAAACAACGTTACATTCTCGATAATCTTAAAGTATATCAAACGAATCCTTATTCTTATTTTTATTTCGTGTTTTCTCTTCAGACAGGTGCAGTCGACCAGAAGTACTATACTGATCAAGATTTAGCTATTGGCCAGCTGATAAATGTTTACGGTCGAAGAATTCTCTTAGTTGATTGCGATGATTTCACGAAAAATTATTATCGTACGAAATACGGTTTACAAGATTTTACACCGATTAATTACAAAAAAGAAAGTGATTATAAACCATTGAAACAAAGTTATCCATGTAAGTGATTCGAAAGATAGATCATTACCGTGTACATGTGTTTGTTTTGTTTCTCTTTAGATACGGGTTTTGGTTCGGAAGAAGATTCACTAAATTCGACAAAGAAACTTCTTCCTGAGCCTGTGAAAAAAGATTTCAATAAATTCATGGGTTTCGATCGGTAGGAGAAAGCAAACCTTCTCTCTACCTTCGTTTCATACTAATTTCCTTCTCGATTTAGTTTGGGTCTGGATAGTTATATTCTCCGTTTCATGGCCAAGATCATGACTAAAGATCCTATTCAAGCCAAACGACGTTTTGTTATTTCGTACTATCTTTCCGATGATACAATCAATATTCACGAACCACCAATTCGAAATTCAGGTGTTGAAGGTGGCAAATTTCTCGAACGACAACGTATTAAAAAACCGAATCAACCACGTTATCCACTTGAAATTTCGGAATATTTCGGTGCAACTGATTTCTATGTTGGCGCACGAGTTAATATCAATGGTTTCGACTTTTCTATTTATGATGCGGATGAATATGCATTTAAATTAATGGAAAAAGAATCAGCTCATTTTTCAGTATCAAATCCGAAATATATTTTGGAGAAATTACGACAATTCTTTGCAAATAATTCCGATGCTGCTGCTCAATTCGAACAACACGATCCTCAACATAAGGGCTTCTTTGGTTACGAAACATTTTATTATCTTGTGAAGAATTTACTTGGCGATCTTTTGGTCGATCATGAAATAATCACATTGGCACGTGCTTATGCTCAAAAATCATTCAAAGAACATGATATCTATTCGATTGTTGCTGTTGCACAAGAACATTTGAGAAAACATAACTACGAACATGTATCGCCATTGAAAGAAAACCTCTTTGCACGAGATCGAAAGTAAATCATCAAACAAATTATATGATTTGCATCCTTTTCTTCTTATTTCAGTGGTAACGGTCGATTGCCAGCTGAAGAAGTTCGTATTGCTATTCGATCAGTTCATGTTCCTCTTCCGGACTATCTTTTGAATACATTAATCACACGGTATAAAAACCTTGATTTTATTATCTTATTTTCTCGTTTTCTCTTTTATTATTCAGTATGACACAAGAAGATGGATGTATCGATTACAATGATATTGTCGATGCATTCAATTGGCGACAAAAGCCCGTTAGTAAACCCAAAGTCAATGATGAGCTTGAAGACGCTGATTTCGCATCGACACGTCATACCGATGATCCGAAAGTTTTAGATCAAACAACACACGAACGAAAGAAATTCAATGTTGAATACACTGCTATGCTCAGAGATTTGGGCATCAATAATACATATCCATTATCAACATTAGATTCAAGTGATAATTGTGATCAATGTAAAAACTAAATCATTCGAACTGATAATCAACAACCAATTTCCTTAGAACACTCATAAGATTTATTCTTTTTTTTTCTCTCTTTTTTCATCATAATTCTTTCTCTTCTTCTCTCTTTTTTTTCTATTTTAAAATCAATTAATAAATCAAAACAACATGTCGAACTGCTTTTCTTTTACAAACAGACAGACAGACACAATCATATTCTTGTCGTCAAGAGAACATACACGTTGCGAAGGAGAATGAGTATCGACATCTATTGTCCAAAAAGAGAAATCATCTAAACTTGCAATGAATCGAGAGGTCGAAACCATAGAAAAAAACATACCAAATGGAGAGATGTGTAGCTTAAACCAATGATACAACAACTAACATAGAAGAAAAACAATGGTATGTGAACATCGATCGATGAAACGAGTTTGATTTCTTTGAATTTTAGGCATTGACACGTCAGGTATATAAACAACAAGGTGGTAGTAATACTGCGAATAATTGGTTTACGAATCAAGATGCTCGTCGAGAAGAAGAAGCAAATCGAAATCTACGTGAGAAACAATTACATCAAGGCCGAGTTGAAACTGAAATGCAAGAATTCGAAGCTAAAGCTGCTAATAAACGATATGTACGTGAATTAGCACGTGTTGAACGTGATCGTGCGATGGAAGAAGCAATAATTCGAGCGCAAACCGAGAAGAAATTAGCGTCGGACGCACGAAGTCAAGACGAACGATTAGCTGCCGAACTCGAACGAATCAAATTAGAAAAGCTTCGCGATGAAAAAATGCGACAACAAATTCGGTAAGACAAAAGAGAAAATCGTTTTGACAAAAAAAATAAAAACAAATTCTCGTCTAGAGAAACAAGCTACGAATTACGTGAATTAGAATCGAAAATTCGTGCGGCTTATGTTCAAAAAGAACGCACAGCACAAATGGCTGAAAAAGAAGCAATTAAATTCGATTCGTATTTAGAAGATGCTGAAATAGCTCGACGTATGCGTACGGAAACAGACAAAGCCGAAGCTGAACGTCGTCAAAATGAAATAACTCGGCAACAAGATATGATTCGTTACAAACAAGATCTTCAACGGCAACTTGAACAACGCGAATTAGACAAACAGAAAGCTTATGAAGAATTTCTTCGAGAGAAATTAGTCATTGATGAAATCGTTCGAAAGATCTATGAAGAAGATCAACGGTAGATTGAAGAACTACGAATATATATACGCTTTTTTTTTGTTGTATTTTTAACAGAGAAATGGAACGTAAATTCGAACGGCAACGTGCAACACGAGAATTCATCGTCGAATTCAAACGTAAACGCGAAGAATGGAAAGCTATGGAACGTGAACGTATGGAAGAAGAAAATCGTCGTATTAAAGAATATGCTCAAACACAAGAACAACGACAAGAACAAGCCAAAGCTGAAAAACGTGCTCGTGAAGAAGCTTTGAATAAAGTTCAACATGCACTTGCTCAACAGATAAAACGTGATCGTGAAGAACGTGAAGAACAAGAACTCGTTCGACAAGAATTGTATCTCGAAGAACAAGAACGAGCCATACGACGACGAGAACGTGACGAACTCGAAATACGTATTAAACAACGATTGGAATTACAACGTGAACGTGACGAACAAATGGAATTCAAACGTTTGAGAGATATTGAAATCAAACAAGAAGAAGATCGATTCCGACAACAAGTTCGTTCGATGATCGACAGATAAATTTTGTTGTTCAATTAGAATTTTTGTTTTTTAGTTAATGTCGAAATTTGCTGAAGATGATCGTATCGAACAAATGAACGCACAAAAACGTCGTATGAAACAAATAGAACATAAACGTGCAGTTGATGTTCTGATCGATGAACGTCGTCGACAGATGGTTGTTGATAAAGTTCGTAGAAGAAATAGAAAAAAAAACAGCACCAAGAAATCCAATATCGAAATATTTCGTTTTTTTCTAGCAACGTGAAATCGACGAACGTGTTGAAAGTGAACGTATCGAACAAATTCGTAAACAAATCATCGAAGAAGAACGTATTAAATTACTTCGAGAACATGCACATCGTTTACTTGGATATTTACCAAAAGTAGATATTCGAATATTGATTGACAATCGAAAAGAAAATCCTTTGTTGCTTTAGGGTGTCATTCGTGATGAAAAAGATCTCGATTATCTTGGTAATGATTTCAAAAATGAATTCAAACGACGACAAATCAATATGCAGAATTCAAATGGATGGGACAATTAATCATTATTTTTCATATTCCAATTTTCTTCTTTCTTCTTCTTTTTTTTCCATTTTTTCTTTTTGACAAATAGATAAAAAAAAACGACGACGACGTACACATAAAATCTTTCTCGTTATGAAAAATCTCGATTTCGTAAAATCGATGGCGCTAGGATTGTCCAGAGAAAAAGAGCGAGACAAAGCCATGAAGAAATGATCTTGATCCAATAGGACGGTGATGACATATTGAAAAATGATAATGTTTGCGATGGTTGATACCAATTTGTCAATGTCATCATAGCATAGAGCGAAGCAAGTGAATAAACAAAATGAAAAAATGAATAATTATAATCGACAACAGATTCACTATCGTCTTTTTCAACAGTAATTGACACGGATGATGCGGGTTGAGCAAGTTTGATCGATGAAGAACGAATTCTTTTATTTAACAAAAAAAAAACAATTCACTTTTTTTTGTTATTTTGAATGACCTACGTTGAATAGATAAGCATGAGAAAAAATATGAATAAACCTATAATACTCGACCAATTCATATAATCTTTAGGAACTGATTCTTCAAGTTTAACATTAATTGGTAGAGATGCAATACTAAATATCGATGGATTGCATTGTGGTGCTAGATTTTTCAATTTTACAAATGATTGACTCTACAATCTATTTAATACCTCCATGAGCTGGATTACTTGATAAACTCGACCAAACTAAATAAGTCGAGTAAAATGCAAGAAATCCTGTTTGAACAACACCCGATGATCTACTCAAATTCTAATGAGAATCATTTTCGAAAGCAAAACAAAAAAAAAGTTATATCTATACGGATTATATTCTTGAATTGCTGGTAGAATTGAAACAACAGCGATTATTAAACAGCAGATAATATTTACAACAATAAATATCTGATTTGGCATACAGATTTTCGACTAGAAAGGATCCCGAAAAAAATTCACATAACAAAAAATCTGATCTTCTACATGTCCGTAAACGATAAACAAAGCAATTGTCATTGCAATAGCCAAGGCATAGAAAGAAACAAACGTTAATATTAATACTAAAATCAAATCAGACGATACGAGGGGAAAAAAGCGTTTAGTTTTTATTTCTTACAGCATGTATATATTTTGTATCCATTATCAGATTTTGCAACCCAATATTCAATAATTGTATAAATACAATCGATCAAGAAAATCATTTGAATAAAAATAAATAAAAATCCACCGAACATGCCAATGTACAAAACAACTGGAATTCAAAAATATGTCAACGAAATTTGTTTTCTTTTCTCAAACTTCGATTAAACTCATCGATTGGCCATAAGAAATTCGTTACGATCAATCCGATTATAGACACAATTTTAAAAAACCAAAAACCATTCTGCAGACCATTTCGAAGATCCTGTTTCGTTTGCGTTCGAAAGAGAATCAACGCCATAAATAAATGAAATACCGCAAAAGCAAAACAAATTCGATATGCACCCGAATATCCAACAAACGATTGTCGAGTATTAGTCGTACCGTTCTGAATTCGATTCCAGCCTAGTAAACGTTGTAAATCTCGATTGTGAAATAGACGAGGCATTTTCAATAGAAATTCTTCAACATGTCCACTCAAACATAAACATGCAGCTATGACACCGATTAGTAATGTCAATGCATATACACTTCGTGTCAAGATTGAATTTGAACAGAGACATTTACGGAAACACGAGCAAAGCTGTTGAATGGCACCGGCACAACAGCATGTGGCAATCTAATTGTCATATGTCAATCAAGTTTAGCTTTAATTTATTGACAAGCACAACGACTTACAAGTCCACTAAATATCAAACCCATTTATTGTAGAAAAAAACGATGTAGTTTGTTGTTTATAAATCAAAAAACAAAAGTTTGCTTTAAAAGAAACGCGCTTTGTTTTAAAATCAACGAATTACACGACAGAAATCATGTTGACAATATCCGTTTTTATGATTTCTTTTCACGGAAGTACCAACTCGAAAGCAATTCTAATCTGATATTCGACACTATTCTATTCTTTTCAATGAGAAGTACCAGTCAGAGGTTATGTCAAGTCCTATTTAGTTATATTTTTTATTGAACATTCACGTTAGTCTCTCATGAGTATATGAATTTGTTAAACTTCGTAGAAATAAACGAACACAAAAAAGAATCTAATCCTCGTGTGATTAAGCGTTTGTAATTCTATTCAAAGATCAAATTTGACATTTCCATTCACTTGTCATCTCTCGATGTTTTCTTTCGTCTATAAACAGAGAAAACAACAGCAAAGCCAGACACCGAAAATAAATTCTAATAAGTATTTATTTAATCGAGAACATTTGTTTTTTTTTTTGTGTGCTAGTTTAATTTTAACCACGAGAAATCCGATCCTGTCATTATATATATATATATATATATATTTAGTTTCTCGTTAATTTTGTATTCTATCTGTCTCCTGTGAAGAAAAACAGCTAGGTTTTCATAAAATATGTCGACTTGAATATCCTGTTTTTAGAATAATGAGAAGAAAAAAAACACAATTTGATCGAGTTCATTTAATAATTACGCTCATCTTATACTTGATCTATGATTTATGACTAAGAATATCTATTCATTGAATCATGTTTTAACATTCCACAGAGAAAAGTATATTAATTTTTCTTCTTTTAGCTATGAATATCTTCAAACATAATTGAATGACTTGCATAAGTACATTATATTATTGAAAGATGAATTTCTTTTTTTTTTCTTGACATAATATGACTACTCTCAGGCACACAAAACACAGTCACGAATTTGTTAATAAGATTACTTTTCTTTTTCTTCTGTTGAAATTTGATATGCATATGAATGACAGTATTAAAAATTATAACAGGATTCTCATATGATTTAAATGACATTTTCCTTATCTCTCCTACACATTTTCATGTTCAAATAAACATGTTCTCAGTTAATAATAGATTGCATTCATCCGTTCAAGTTCAATTAATTGAATTAATTTGATGAAGTATCTTTTGATAATGAAAATTATATATCAAAACTTGCTAGATTGATGATATATAAACTAATTTTTTGACTAATTGTCATATAATTATTCATCGTTCTATGCTTTTGTAGTTCTAATTAGAAATCTTTTCTATCTGGGAACAAGCTAGTTTATTCTGTTTGAAGACTATTTTATTTTTGTTATTTTCTTCTATCTTAAAAAAAAAGAGAATATAAAATCTCTTATTTTCTGTCTTTTCTCTTTTTCTCGTTTCTTTTAGCTACGTATATCAATCGTAAGCATTCATTTGTTTTTCTTCCACATATTTTCAAACATGAATCAAACTGTCAACACGAGTTCAGAAAATCCCGTTCGTTTCGATCAACAATTACGTTTAGTTGAACAAATTGTTCTTGCAACAATATTTATATCAGCATTAATCGGTAATATCTTAGTTTTAATCGTTGTTCTCAAAAGAAGACACCGACGAACAACACGAATGGCATTTTTTATTCTTCATTTGACTATTGCTGATTTACTAGCCGCATTTTTAAGTGTCCTACCAATGTTCATTTGGAAATCGGCGCCAATATATTTCGGTGAAAATTTCGTTTGTCGTTCAGTGTCATATCTTATGTTGACGTCAACGTACATATCGGTCTATACGTAAGTGTTGTTTATTTTGTTCAAACAGCATAAATAATTATTCGAAAGTTTACAAAAGGAATTCAAATGACTTTTAAGTTGATGATATTCTGTGTTTTCTAGTCTCGTTGTTATGACAATCGATCGTTATCAAGCCATTGTTCATCCATTATCAACATACACCTGGACATCGCGTACAGGTCTTTTTTATATGGTTCTTGTTTGGTGTCTGAGTGTAGTTCTTGCTCTACCTCAATTGTTTATTTTCCGTTCGGTAACTGATCCGACAACAAATGCGAAATATTGTCGGGCTCAATTTCTCGGCTCAGATTCAGATCGAACTTGGGAATTAGCTTATATCGGTTGGACAATTATTGTTCAATTTATTCTACCTATATGTATTCTCATATTTTGCTATGGATCAGTTTATTTAATTGTCAATCAAAGTTTTTCAATGTATCGTCTATCTGATAATTTAAGAACAACAAGTATCGCAAATTTACCATCGATTGACATGACAAGAAATGCCAGTAATCTATCAACAATAATCATCGATCCAAAAATCCAAAAATTAATTAAAAATCCGATTAATATGCATTTTGCGTCTGTTGAATGTTCGAGTATAACAAGCGTTACATTCTTTAACAAACCAACATCGATTATGTATCCTGTTGTTTTTCGTTTGCGACGTTCATCGAACGATTTCACATCAACAAATGCTCAATATTCAAATTCAAACGGTTTCAATGAACTCAAACTCAAACAACGTTATGGTGCCAGTCATTTTCTTTCACGTGCACGTCTCAAAACAATGAAATTGACATTTATCGTTGTCTTAGCATATATTCTTTGCTCGACACCGTTCTATGTTGGTTCGATTATTATGGTTTTCAATAATAAATTCATTTCACAAAAAACAATGAATTGGCTCATGACGATATTTTCACTTTTATTTAATTTAAATAGTTGTTCAAATCCAATTATTTGTCTTACATTGAGTAGTACACTATTTCGGTAGGATTTTGAATCGAATAGAAAATATGATTATTATCTGTTTGCTTGTCTTTATTTAGCCGTCGAAATAATACGAAACAACAATCGCAACCACTTGTTTCACGCAAAAGTCAAACCGTAAATGAACAAAAAACAATTCCGAAAAAACTCTCAAAACATTTTACATTATTATAAATTATAAACTTATTTGTCTGTGATAAATTTTGTCTTGTTAGAAAAAAATAAAAAATCATTTACGCACACCCATTACAAGAGCACTTATCTTTGATGAATTCTTACAAACTAAAATGTCAGAAAAATTAAGTTCTCTTTATGGTCTGTGATGATAAGATAATAAGACAGTACGATGATATATTCTTTACAAAGAAAAGTATATGCATGACCAAACCAAATTTTATCGTTTTGTATTAAATGAAATCATTCTTGCATTGATAATTTTACTAGAAAATATGTTTGAAATATTATTTTCGATCAATAGTTTCTTATGATTCGACTATCTAGGCTTCATGTATAATATTAAATCATTAATTTTGGTTTGAGGGGTATGACATTATTTCATATATTAGACATCAATTATGCTCAAATAAATAACAACAACAACAAAAATATTAGTCATCTTTTCAACGTCATAACCTTCATAATGATTGAAAATAGATATGCATGAGTGATTAATATATGACGTAGATCTAGATATGCTCTTTTCGTTCGTTGTCTCTACGAAAACTATGATGTCTAATTAATAAAAATTTGTCATGCATACCTGACGTTAAAAGATACGTCATTGATGAATCAAGGACGATAACTAATTGCGTACGAGGTACTCATCGTATATCTATATAAGCGGCGAGTTTGTCTCCAAAGAATCATTAGAAATTCAAACTATATTCTCTTCTATTATTTGTTAATAAACACATTTCAACACAATGAGCAGTAAGTTAGAAACATTATTTTTGTTCCAAGTCTTATTTTTATTCATTGATATAGATTTCATTAATAACCGTATTGAACGTAGTCTCGGTATGGATTTGAATGGTGATGGATATATTGGAGGACAAGGTAAATATAGAGAAAAGGAATAAAAATCTGAGCATATTTCAATTTTGTTCGTTTTTAGGTTTCATGGGTCGTTTGGAACGTGCAACTCACATTGATTTCAATGGTGATAATATCATCGGTCGTCGACCAGATGTCTATTATGGTTATCCATCATATGGTGGTGGTTTTGGTGG